>Ga0209287_10001385_pt1 | contig 12138 bp, 9 predicted proteins | sample PPLLak3cmMay2015_2_FD_187255 | JGI IMG/M metagenome (GOLD analysis project Ga0209287, IMG submission 187255) | Freshwater sediment microbial communities from Prairie Pothole Lake near Jamestown, North Dakota, USA - PPLs Lake P8 Core (1) Depth... | ecosystem: Environmental > Aquatic > Freshwater... | reverse complement strand
TGAAGCTGTTGATAATTTTGAAAGGATTATAAAAAAGTTTCCGGCAAGCAAATATAAATCGAAGGCTGCGGATGAGATTAAAAAAATTACCGGAACCGTCGTTTCAAAGAAAACGGCTGAGCAAAAGGATTTGAGTTACGGAGAACAGAAGAGAGAGGCGAAAGAAGAAAAAATCAATAAAATTGTGCCGGTTCCAGTTCAAAGGGAAGAGCCTGAAAAGCCCCGTGATCTGAAAAAAGAGAAAGACAAAAATGAACAGGTTAAAGCACCGGCAGAACCTGCAGATACGATAAAAGAGATTATTGCCGCAGATAATATACGGGTTAAAGGCGGTGTTGAAAGCCCGGCTCCAAAAAGCCAGGGCACTGTGACCGTTATGGATTTGAGATACTGGTCAAATCCGAACTATACCAGGATCGTCATAGATGCGGACGGTGAAACCGGATATACTCACAGGCTTTTAAAACATGACCCATCCCTTAACAAGCCGCAGCGCCTGTTTGTGGATCTGGCCAACAGCAGGTTGGGCGACAATATCAAGAAGGTGATTCCCATAAATGATGATTTGCTCAGTGATGCAAGGGCAGGCCAGTATGAGCCCGAAGCAGTGAGGGTTGCGGTTGATATCAAGTCTTTTAAAACCTATAAAATATTTTCACTGAAAAATCCTTTCAGGATTGTAATCGATGTATGGGGAGGCCATGATGAAGAAGTAAAGGAAGAGGCGGATGAAAAGATCGATGATAAAAAATTCAAGGTGGGTGATCTTGCAAAACAGTTTGCCCTTGGAGTGAGGAGGATAACGGTCGACATGGGGCACGGCGGGGATGATTTCGGCGCTCCGGGTTATATAAAAGGTATTCATGAAAAAAATATCGTGCTTAAAATCGGGAAAAAACTTGCAAAGAAAATCCAGGAAGAACTCAACTGCGAAGTGATCATGACAAGAACAGCAGATAAATATCTTACACTTGAGGAGCGAACGGCAATATCAAATACGAAAAATTCAGATATTTTCATATCCATACACACAAATGCTTCTAGAAATAAAAGCGCATACGGCATCGAGACATATTTTCTGAACCTTGCAACCGATGACGAAGCAATACGGGTAGCGGCACGGGAGAATGCAACCTCTACTAAAAACATCAGCGATCTTCAGACAATATTAAACGATCTTATGCAAAACGCCAAAATCAACGAGTCAAGCCGTCTCGCAAGCCATGTTCAGGAATCGGTGTGCGGGCATTTGAGTAGTAAATTCGATATGATAAGAAACAAAGGTGTGAAGCAGGCGCCTTTCTATGTTCTTTTGGGGGCTCAGATGCCTGCAATACTGGTTGAAACTTCGTTTATAAGCAATAAGAGAGAGTGCGAACGTCTTAACAATTCCACATACCAGGATATGTTATGCGAGGGGATAGTAAAAGGAATAAAAAATTATATTAAAGAGATAAACCCATCCGCATTTTCTGCGACTTCATCTGTAAAAGGCACGGGGGGTTAGATTTGCAAAAGATTCCTGCCGCATGCATCCGCTGGATTTATGTATTAAATGCCGGTATCATGAAGAATCGATTATAATGGGCTTGTAAAAAGTTAATTTTTCACACGAAGGCACAAAGAAAGGCTTGTTGGAAATATCAAGGTTGCTCTTTGTGTCCTCCGTGATCTTTGTTCGGGAATTACTTCCAACGAACTCATCGATTATAATGAACCAGTTGGAAGTCATATGCGAACTTATCCCGTTTATCGGGGCTAAGAGAGCATATTCAGACTTCCAACGAGGTCGTCGAATGTTAGATTGCCGCAAAGCGGCATAAAATGCTTTTTACGAAACCATAAACTATAACGGCTTTGCAAAAAGCGCTGATCTATAATTAACAAAGCTTATGGAGGATGGAACATGAATTACAGCAACATTATTTTCAAGATTGAAGAAGGAATCGGTACGATTGTATTTAACAGGCCGAAGGCTCTGAACGCATTGAATTCGGAATTGCTGGAGGAGTTTTCCTGTGCGCTTGAGGAAATATCCGGAAATGAGGATATAAAGGTTCTTATACTCACCGGTGCTGGTGAAAAATCATTTGTAGCCGGCGCCGACATAACCGAACTGGCAAAGTTTAATTCACTTGAAGGTAAAATATTCGCCAAAAAGGGGCAGAGCATAATAAGTAAGCTGCAGGAACTGCCAATTCCGGTCATATCAGCGGTAAACGGATTTGCGCTTGGGGGAGGCAGTGAAATTGCTCTTGCCTCTGATTTTATCTATGCTTCGGAAAAAGCCGTGTTTGGACTTCCTGAGATCAATCTTGGTATCATACCAGGATTTGGAGGAACCCAGAGGCTTCCGAGGCTCATAGGAATCAACAAGGCAAAAGAGATGATATTCACCGGCAGAATGATTACGGCATCCGAGGCTCTCGGTTTTGGAATGGTAAACAGGGTGGTTGTCCCGGAAGCTCTCATGGATGAAACTATAAAGACAGCAAAAATAATTGCATCAAAAGGTAAAGTGTCGCTTCGTGCGGCCAAGCAGGCCATAAACGGCGGTATCAATGCCGACCTTGCCACAGGCTGCAGTATAGAAGTTGATTCATTCGCTTTGTGCATGTCAAGCCGGGACGCTAAAGAGGGCACATCAGCATTTCTTGAAAAGAGGAAGGCTGATTTTAAAGGTACCATGAAAGATTGATAAGCTCTTAAAAAGTCGATATATTTTTACTTATTCCCAAAAATCTCAAATCGGTTCACATATGCCTTTTTACGGATTGGTCAAAGATAAAAATGATGTAATATCAAATTTCTGTTAAACAATTGACACTTTCATATAAATTGGATAATAACTCAAATATTGCAGAAATATTTTTTAGTAAGTTAGAGATTGTTTCCTGTGTTTTTCAGTGCCCCTTAAGGGGTGCTGAAAAGAGGGGCAGGAAATAATTTCGTAAACTTACTTATACCCCTCAAGGGGGTACTGAAAAGAGTCCCGCTTATCGGGGTTATGAAACCGTCATATCCGATTACATAAACAGATCCATGGATAAAAACAAAACTACCATTCAGCTTGTTTGGGGGATAGCGCTTATTTTTGCCGGAATCGGGGTGTTCTACAGGATACCAACGGCCATGCTTCGTATAGAAACAATCGGCCAGTTCTCTTCGGCAAAGTTCTTCATCAGGTTTTGTTTTTATTTTATGGGTGTGCTGCTGATAGGTGGAGGGATTAAGAAGGTCTATAACAACTACCGTAAATCTGAAGGCGAAGGACCGGTCAGTTGATTTTACCAGGCACGATAAAATATTCAAACGGCGGTATTGATTATGCTAAATAATAATGACAATTCAAATGCCAATGATTCCAATGTCCAGGACCTCAAGTCGGAGGTAGAATACAGAACAAATCTTCAGAATATCTGCAACAAGATATATGCCGCTTCGAACCTGGACGAAATATTGGTCAATTTGAAAGATGAAATAACCTCTCTTTTCGAGGCTGAAAGAATAACGGTTTATGTAGTAGACGGAAAAACAAGGGAACTTGTTTCTAGATTCAAATCGGGAACAGAGGTAGCCGAAATCAGGATTCCAGTTTCCATAGGAAGCCTTGCAGGTTATTCCGCCTTCAGGCAGAAACTGATTAACATAAAAAATGTTTACGATGATAACGAGCTTGCCGAAATAGATAAGGATCTGAGGTTTGACAAACGCTGGGATAAGAAAACCGGGTTTGTTACAAAACAGGTTCTTGCCTTCCCAATAATATTTAAAAAATATCTGCTTGGTGTAATTCAGCTTATAAACCGGAAAGACGGTTCTTCCTTCATGTCGATTGATGAGCAGGCAGTGGAAGAGCTTGCCAAGATTCTCGGTATTGCACTTTATAATCAAAAACGGATGGCAAAATCCCGATCTACCAAGTTCGATTATCTTCTTGAAAATCATATTCTTACCCAGAAAGAACTTGAAAAGGCGATTGCCGACGCAAGGCAGAGAAAAGAATCGGTTGAGAGTGTTCTAATATCGGAATTGAAAGTCCCGAAGAAGGAAGTCGGAAAATCCCTTGGGGAATTTTATAAGGTTCCGTATGCCGAATTTGTTCCTACCTATCCGATTCCTGGCGACCTGCTGGCAGGCCTGAAGGTTCCCTTCATGCGGAATAACCTCTGGGTGCCGCTGAAAAGGGAAGGGGATAATATCATGGTGGCAATCGACAATCCCCAGGACATCCAGAAAATAGATGAAATAAGGGCTCTTTTCCCGGGAAAAAGCCTCTTATTTTCCATCTCACTGAAGCAGGATATCCTTGATTTTATCAAGCTCTTTACCCAGGACGAGAAGGAACAGGCTAACATAGACGACATCCTGTCGAAACTGCAGGACGAAAATCAAGAGATTGATGAAGCAGAATCCAGTGTCGGAGAAGAGGACAGCGCGGTTGTCCAGATCGTAAATAAGATCATTCTTGATGCTTACGCGAGAAAAGCGTCGGACATACATGTCGAGCCGTATCCGGGGAAAGAGAACACTCATGTCAGGATAAGGATAGATGGCCACTGCACCCTCTACCAGACAATCCCTTTCAGTTATAGAAATGCCATAGTGTCGCGTATTAAAATCATGTCCGACCTTGATATATCCGAACGGCGCAAACCTCAGGATGGAAAGATCAAGTTCAAAAAATACGGAGGAAAGGATATCGAACTCCGCGTTGCCACGGTTCCCACCCAGGGCGGGCTGGAAGACATAGTAATGCGTATCCTTGCCGCAGGCGAACCGCTTCCACTTGATAAAATGGGTTTTTCAGAGAGGAACTATGAAAATTTTGTTGGTGCCATATCAAAGCCATACGGGATAGCTTTCGTGTGTGGTCCCACCGGTTCGGGAAAAACAACAACCCTCCACTCCGCGTTAGGCTTTATCAACAAGCCTGAAACGAAGATTTGGACAGCCGAAGATCCTGTTGAAATAACGCAGAAAGGATTAAGGCAGGTTCAGGTCAAGCCCAAGATAGGCTTTGATTTTGCCGCGGCCATGAGGGCATTTTTACGCGCCGATCCTGATGTTATCATGGTAGGTGAAATGCGCGATAAGGAGACAACTCATATTGGCATTGAAGCTTCACTCACAGGCCACCTTGTTTTTTCCACGCTCCATACGAACAGCGCGCCCGAGAGCATAACAAGGCTACTTGACATGGGCATGGACCCTTTTAATTTCGCGGATGCGATTTTGTGCATACTTGCCCAGCGCCTCGTCAGGACTCTCTGCAAGGACTGCAAGCAGCAATATAATCCTTCAGAGCAGGAGTACAATGAGATAGTGAGGGAATATGGAAACGAGTCTTTTGAGAAAAACATGAACATTCCATACAATAATGATCTAATATTTTATAAACCCGGCGGTTGTGATGCATGCAACAACACCGGCTACAGGGGACGAATGGGCATCCATGAGCTTCTGATGGGTACAGATGAAATGAAGAGGCTGATACAGAACATGGCTAAAATGGAGGATTTGCGCGGACAGGCAATAAAAGACGGCATGACCACTTTAAAACAGGATGGTATTGAAAAAGTATTTAAGGGAAACACTGACTTCATGCAGGTCAGGAAGGTCTGTATAAAATAAAAAAACAGGGTTCAAGGATTCGGGTGGTCGAGGGTTCGGGGGTCAAGGGCAAGTGTCAGGGGGCAGGCGCGGTCTTTACATACTTCATAAATTTAGATAACTGTTTTTCGTAATAGGATTTATCAAGACCAGCCAGATTAAGCGCTTTTTTCCCGGTTTCAACTGCTTCTTTGTAATATCCGGCAGCGTAATAACTTTCCGCCAGAGTATCAAGTATCTGGGGAGTTTCTTCCTTTTTCACGGCTTTTTCCGCAAACAGAACAGCCCGTTGCGGGTTTCTTATTTTATTATCCACGCATGTCGCATATAACCATGCCAGGTTATTGAGCACTTTCGGATTGTCGGGCAGGATCATGAGTGATTTTTCATATGCGCTTTTTGCCTTGTCGTAATATTTCAGGGTGTAATATAAATCTCCCAGCACTGCCGGAAGTTCAGGATCTCCCGGATTATCTTCGATTTCACCGAGAATGATCTTTTCAGCAAAAAAATTGTTCAGCTTTTTGCCTTTTTCCCCGAAGTTAAGGCAGTAACCAAGGGCTCCCGTCAATATCAGTCCGGCAAGATATATCGCGATGCTTTTTTTTATCCTGTTATCGTGGCACTTTATCAGATTCCTATCCGCATCGCACTTTTTTAGAAACCCGATTCTTTCTTCAATGCTGAAATGATGCCAGTCGGGTTTTGAAGGGGACCGTCCGCTCAAGGCTGTGATCTTTTCAAAAGTCGATATGAGAGGTCTTGCGCTTTCAAAGAATGAAAAGATATGAGCATCCGCCTGGCGTTCGAAATTCCGCATGAAATAACCGAAAATAAACCGGAAATAGATGAGAAATATTGCGGTTATTGCAATGCCGTACGAAATCGATATGATAGTTGGCTGACTGATGCCGTAATCGATCAGAAAACTATAGAGCGGTTTTGCAAAAATTACAGAATATATAACAATATCGAAGGTGGAGACGGCAAGAAGCATGTATCCTAAAAAAAAGAGGAGGTAGAATAGAAGATGGTTTCTCTTGATATGCCCGGCTTCATGTGCAATGACCGCTTCCACCTCTTCCGGTTCAAGGAGTCTAAGAAGGGTTTTAGTGACAAGTATATAGCGGAACTTTTTTATAAGTCCCATTACTCCTGCCGTGATCATCCTGCTTCCGAATATCGGCCAGTAAAGAATATCCGAAAATCCGACTCCGGCCTTTTTGCAGATCGCCTCTATGCCCGCTCTCTCCCTTCCTTCCTCAACCGGTTTGCATCTCCAAAGCTTTTGAATCATGACAGGGCCGAAAACGGCGATGATAAAAAGAAATGATACAAAAAAAGTCAATTCTCCAAAGGTTGTTGCGAGAAAACGCCTCGGCCATTCATACGGAAGGATGTTGATAATATCGGCTGCAATGGAAAGGACCAGCCAGGGCATGACAACAGGTACGCAGAAAGAAATATTGGATATTATGTAAGAGCGCCTCGATGAATAATCCGGGACGTAAATTTTCCTGTAAGCGCGATAGGCACAGCCCCATATTACCGACAGGTATAATACGAAAAGGCACAGGAAGAGAAGCGCGTCTAACGCAGGAACGGATCTGAGAAGGGTGATTTTCCGGGTGTGAGCAGGAAGGTTTAATCCGTAGATGTCTATTGCAAAAAGAAGTATCGCAACGATTGAACCTGTGTTTATGAGGGAATCGAACCTGTGGCCGGAATAAGGATCCCGTTCATCCATGATCTGTTTTTCGAGCCTTTTGAAACGTATAAAGAAAAAGCAGAAAAAAAGAACCGAAAGGACTGTAAACATCAGAAGAGTATCAGATAGAGATGAATTCTCTGCTGCCCCGGAATAACTATACGTGGAATAGATCAGAATTACTATTATGAAATATATGAAATTGTTGAACATCGATGGCCCATTAAAAGTGATATTGCGGACGGCAAAGCAAAAAGTTCATTATGCAAGACGCACGAAAGGCGAAGTTCAACATAGCAGAATGACTTTTTACTTTGCCGTCTTCAGGTATCTATCTTTTTCACTGTAAATGCATCCGCAGTATTTCTGCCTGTACATTTCGAGTCTTTTTGATTCGCTCACCGCTTCTTTCCATCCGGTTCTGAAATCACGATAGAAAAACGGGATTTCCGCCGATTTCCCGGCTGATTCTCCGATCTCTTTTATCGTGTCATGCTTCTGGTATATGCTGTAAAGAAGAGTTGTGGAAAAGGCATCATAACCGGCCTCCCTTGCGAAAAAAGCTGTCGCGTTCAGGCGCTCAAAATAGCAGTAAGAACATCGGTTTGACTCACGGAATACGGTTGCCCTTAAGAAACCTTCGAGGTCATAGTCATCTTTGAAAATTACTTCAAGATCGATAAGTTTTCCATATTGTGCCAGCGTGTCGCGTCTCTTCACGAACTCAGTGTACGGATGAATATTGTTGTTATAAAAAAAACAGGTCGGTTTAAGGCCATCCGCGCGCAGAGTTTTGATCGGATATATTGAGCAGGGCGCGCAGCATGTATGAAGCAGTATTTTCATCCTCTTTCTCCAAAAATGGCTGTTCCTATCCTGACAAGGGTTGCTCCTTCTTCTATCGCGGCTTCAAAGTCACCGCTCATTCCCATGGAAAGCTCATCCATTGAAATATTTTCAACCGGTCCTGAATAAAGGGAACTTCTGATCCTCTCCCGCAAATTGCGGAGAGCGGAAAAATATGGCCTGACTTTTTCCGGGTCATCAAAAAAAGGGGGTATTACCATAAGTCCTTTAAGAAAAATGTTCTTAAAACGCGATATTTCATTAACAAGATTAGGAGCATCTTCTTCGTTAATACCCGATTTCGTATCCTCTTTTCCAATGTTTACCTGGATAAGTATATTTTGCACCTTGTTTATTTTTTTTGCCTGGATATCAAGCTCTTCTACAAGCCTCATGGAATCGACCGAGTGAATAAAGTCAAATATTTTTACGGCATATTTTGCCTTGTTTGTCTGAAGATGACCGATAAAATGCCATGAAACAGGAATTCCGGCAAGAAGGGCGTATTTCTCCCTTGCCTCCTGGATGTAGCTTTCGCCTATTGCGGATATTCCATATGTAACAGCCGTCCTGATTCTTTCCGCAGACACTGTTTTGGCGACGGCGACCAGGCGTATGCTCCCGAATTCCCGATTGGAGGAAGATGCGGCCTTTCTGATGCTGTCATATATTTCAGTTATTCTTTGTTCCAATCAATTACCTTATTAAATTATGAGCCCTTTGAAGAACATTCAATTTTAGCCAAGTACAAGGAAGGCAAAAATTTTAACCACAGGAATACATGTAGTATTTCGAGGATTGAAATTTGAGCCTGACACAGTAATCGGGCAAAAGAGGATGTTATGCAAAGGGATCATTGTTTATCCTTTTTATTGAGTCGAAACCAAGCAAACCCTCTTTTATTAAAAACTCAATAACTTCACAAACCGGAAGTCCGACTACGTTTGTATATGAACCTTTTACGCTTTTTACAATAAAGGTTCCAAGTCCCTGGATTGCATATGCTCCCGCCTTGTCAAAAGGCTCTTTTGTATGGATATACCATTCGATTTCATCCTCAGAAAGATTTTTAAAAAGAACCTCTGTTTTAATTGTTTCGGAAAAGAGCCTCTCTTTTGAAGCGCAGCAGATGCAGTATCCTGTTAAAACCTCGTGGGTCTGTCCACTTAAGCTTTTTAACATTGATCTTGCATCAGTCCTGGATGAGGGCTTGCCGAGGATCTTCCCGTTTATCACAACGACCGTATCGGCACCTATCACCCAGCTTTCCGGGTATTTATCCGCAATATCTTTAGCTTTTGATTCAGCAAGAATACGGACATATTTCTCCGGAACAGATACCGGAACAGAGCTTTCATCGAAACCGCTCGGTATTACGGAAAATGAAAGCCCCGCCTGTTTTAAAAGATATCTCCTGCGGGCTGATTTTGATGCAAGTATCAGGAAAGGTTTGTCATTTTTTTTCTCTGTAGTATTCATATCCCTGTTTTTATCAGAAGAGACGATTATTTACAATAAACTCATCGCCCTTTCTTGACAATTATTTATAAACATGTAATTGGATAAAAAATTAGCCTGGGTGGCGGAACTGGTAGACGCAAGGGACTTAAAATCCCTCGGTCCTTGTGGCTGTACGAGTTCAATTCTCGTCCTAGGCACCATGATATCAAGGGTTTAGCTGGTACGGGCTAAACCCTTTTTTTCTGAAATTTCGTGAATTGTGCCTAAATTGTGCCTAAACTGTGTAGAAAGGTAGTTTTCCTGTCTCTGTGCTGCAAGTTTCAAATCCGATTCGCTGACAATATTATACCGATCAAAAATACTTCTTGTTTTATGCCCTGAAATCATCATGGCAACCCGTTCAGGAATTCCTGCTCTTAACATGTTACGTACAGCTGTTCTTCTTAAATCATGAAACAGCATTTTGCCGATCTTTGCATTTTTACAGGCTGTATTCCAAGATTTCCGGATGTCTCCCATTCGGTCATTCCCGACGCAATTTGTAAATACCCATGGTAGAATCTTCTTGTTTATTTTTCGTGCTTCCCAAAGTTGCTTACAAATCTGTTGCAGTTCCTCATCAAGGTAAACTATCCGGCCTTTATCATTCTTCGTTTCTCCGGATTCAAGTCGTGCAACACCTCTGTCAAGGTCGATCTGTGGCCATGTTAAATTTGCAATCTCGGAAAAGCGCCATCCGGTTTTATAACCAAAGGTGACAAATCCTTTCAGGTATTCAGGAAGAACTTTCCGGAATGCCAGAAAGTCACCATGCTCAAAGAAACCCTTTCGGGTGTTGTTCTCCTTCAGCATTGGAATATGAGGCACTCTGTCCACAATAGGTGGCGTCTGATTTGCCCCAAGATTCAGCATCCGTTTCAGCGCTGCCAGTTCTCGGTTTATTGTTGCATTTGCAGCGCCTTCAGCTATTCTATCTTCTATATAGCTGTTAATCCTTGGAGTGGTTATTGAAGGTACTCTTAAACCAATAAACTCGTTCTCAAGATGATTGACACTCCTTTCCGCTCGCACGAGCGATTTTTTCTTGTTAATCCGGTAATCCGCAAGAAACCCTTTAGCAAGCTGGTCAAATGTGATTTTTTCAAACTCAACACTTGGCAGCTTGCCCTGTGCGATTTCACCTTCACGCCTTTCCAGAAGTTTCTTCGCTACCATCTTTTTGGTTGTTCCGGAACTCTCCCTGTAAGGTTTTCTGTTTCTGTAATACTTGATCCAGAACACTCCTCCACGTTTATATATACTTCCCATATTTACCTCCATCTCCGCCTTGACGGGCACAAGATGGCTTTTTGAGACCTACCATCTTAATCACGGCTTTTCAATTTCTATTTCACTTAAAATATGAAAGCACCTTTGACATGAAGATATTAGTCGAAGGTGCTTTCTCTTACTCTAATCCGGTAATTTTAAGCCATTCATCCCGAGTTAACACTGGAATTGGCTTATCATAACGAACAATTTTCAATATATCGGTTTCCAGATCATAATCTTTAGCTTCACCGATGATTTCTCCGTCCAAGATAACCTTTGCAGGTTTTTTCCTTAATTCGCTCTTCAACCATTCTGCCGGATCTTGTCCTTCAGCATTTTCCATTTTATTCAGCAAAAACAGGTCTTCGGCGGCATTAGAAAAATATAATTCATTATAATCGAAAAACATTTTGCACCTCAATTTTTGTGTTTATTGTTGTTAATGAATATTTCTATATCCTTGCTATCAACAAACATCTTCCGACCGATCTGAACATAAGGAAGCTGGCCGTCCCAGATTTGACTCCGCCAGAACCACGCGGTAGCACCGACTTCACGGACCAGTTCTCTTATCGAGAAGAGCCGTTTCATGGGCACATTCTGGGCACAGCCAGCTTTAAACACTTGAATTACCTCCTTATATTTCGGCACATTGGATTGGAGATCCAATGGTCTTGATTAACTTTTTAATGTACCAGTTATACAACCGTCATAATTTCTTTCCTGACTTTCGACTTCTTTAAACCATCATCACGGTTCGATTTTATTGAAAAGTATATCCTCCTGTTCCATGATATATTCCACTGAGGTACCACGTGTATCAAATACTTTGGCATAATTAGGATTGATGCGCACCGCCTGACGATATGCCTCACCGGCTTCTTCGTGGCGGTTGAGTCTTTCACAAGCGTTCCCGATGCAGAACCAAGTAGTGGCATCTTCCGGATTGATGCGCACTACCTGACGAAAAGCTTCGATTGCGTCATCGTAGCGATCGAGTATCCAGTAATTGAATCCAAGATTGTACCAGGTTTTGTCAAAATCCGGATTGATGCGGATGGCCTCGCGATTGGCCTCGATTGCGTCATCGTAGCGTTCGAGTAGCCAGTAATTGATTCCAAGGTTGTACCAGGTTTTGTCAAAATCCGGATTGATGCGGATGGCCTCGCGATTGGCCTCGATTGAGTCATTGTAACGTT
>Ga0209287_10001384_pt1 | contig 12149 bp, 6 predicted proteins | sample PPLLak3cmMay2015_2_FD_187255 | JGI IMG/M metagenome (GOLD analysis project Ga0209287, IMG submission 187255) | Freshwater sediment microbial communities from Prairie Pothole Lake near Jamestown, North Dakota, USA - PPLs Lake P8 Core (1) Depth... | ecosystem: Environmental > Aquatic > Freshwater... | reverse complement strand
TCTTCTCCAACGTCCCGCCGTGCCGGGAGGCGTACCGGATCGTCACCCCGCCGCGGCCTTCGACCAGGAACTGGTGTTCCACCCGGCCGAAGCCGGGAACGACAAGGAACTGGATTTCCGGGCGGTATTTTTTATAGCTCACCCGGTCCAAGTCGGCATTGGTCAGGAGTCCGCCGGCGACCACCCGGGCTTTCTCCCCGGAAACCGTCAGCTGGTCCAAAGGATACAACCGGTCCCGTTGGGCCTGGTAGCTCATGGACGGCATGGCTTTGGCGTTGACCAGCCGGGTTCGGATCCGATGGAGGTTGTTGCCGACGTTCTTGACCTCGATCACGTCCAGGGTTACTTCCGGCGTGTGCTTGGCCGAAAAGAGGACGGCCATGGCATTGCGATGAACGAGGTCCGGCATCATGAACGGAGCGCCCAGCCGGCTGCTCATCTTGACCCAACCCCCGATTTCGACGTCTCCGTATACCGGGTGCTTGAACGGCGTCCAGGGTTTGTAGAGCTCGCCCTGGGTCAGGTTGTCGCTGTACTTGATCCGCTCGACCATCGAAGCGAACTGCCGCTGCCGGCCTTCCGCCCCGCCCGAGGCGGAGGCGGCTTTTTCGCTCAAGTCCTTGAACGACTCGCTCTCGGATTGGAAGACCTCGCCGCAATACGCGTAGGCCCCGAGGTAGCGGACCATCCACTCGACCGAATCGCCGTAGGTCGTGTATAGGTCGCGCCAGCTGAGCATGTAACGATAGCCCGGAGTAATCCGCTCGGCCTGTTTTCCGATGAAGTCGTAGACGGCCAGGTCCTGGGGCGGATACTCGCCCAGGCCTTTCCGGGCCGGACCGCGCAGGTACATGCCGCCGTTATTGTGGAAGGACCAGCCGACGCAGATATTGGCCTTGGTCATCGTCCAGAGGGCCAGGGCCTTCAGACCGACGGCCTGGAAGGGGTATTCGCCCGATCCGCCTTGGATGTACTCCGGGGCCCAGTCGAAGCTCCACTGACGGTTGGGATCGACGTATCCCTCGGGGTCCTCGTTGATCTGGCCGTCGCCGTCGTTGTCGATGCCTTCTTCGCCGAGGATGGTCCACTCGCCTTTCTCGCCGGGCTTGACCCGGACCATTAAGCGCGGATCCTCGGGGTCGGTTTTATATTGGCCGAACGGGTCCTTGCGCCGCATCTGGGTAATGCTGCCGTTCTTGTCCAGGTCGTCGGGGAAATCCTCGTCGACCAGCCCGTCCCGGTCGTCGTCGATCGGAATGCGGACGCTCCGATTGCTGCTCGAGTCGTTGGGATCGACGAAGAAGTGATGGCGCCCGTCGACGTTGACGACGGGGACGATGTAAAAGCACTTCTTATCGAGGAGCTCGGTGACGTCCTTGTTTTTGCCGTAGTTCTGCAGGAGGTAATCGATCAGGTAGAGACAAATCTCTCCGCCCTGGATCTCATTGCCATGGATGTTGCCGTCGACATAGATCCCCGGCTTGGAGAGCGCCGGGCCGGTCTTGGGATTATTGAGTGTCGCGGCCAATATCGGGCGGCCTTCCTCGCTTTTCCCGGCCTCTTCGATCGTCATCAGGGTCGGGTAAGCTTTCTGGAGGGACTGGAGGGCTTCGTTCAATTCAGCCAGGGGGTAATAACGGTCAAACCGCAGGGGGAGGTTGGGTTTCGCCGTTTGGGCGGCAACGGGAGCCAGGATGAGGGCGATCAGGATCAGGGACCCGAGGGCCGTTCTTTTCATTTTGCACCTCCCAGGTCGATGAACGTTTGGCCGCCCCAGGCATTCCGGGTAAGGGCCTTGATCTCGATTTTAACCGGTTTGACGGCCCGGACCAGCCAACGGACCTTCTGCGGGCCGTCGCTTCCCACGGCCGGAACCGTGGTTCGTTTTTTTCCCTCGATGATCTCCACCCCCGGGCCTTCCAGGGTGACGATCACCGGAAAGATCCGGTTGTTCCGCCGGCCCATGGACGTCGGGTATGGGAAATACCCGGAGTTTTCGATCCAGGCTTCAACCTCGTAGAGGCCGCTTCCCAGGGCGGTCGCTTTCCCCCGGCCGATGCCGATCCGGGCCATTTTCCCCGCGATTTCGAAGACCCAGGGGACCTGTCCGGAGAGCAGGGGTTCGATCTTCGTCGGAGGCGGAGTCGAATCGGCGAAGGGCACGGCCCCGCCGATCTCGACTTCGCCGAGAGTCGGATGCTTAAAGGGCTTCCAGTCGACGAACCCTTTGCCGGAAAGCTCCTTGTCGCTCCAAGCCAGCAGGGCTTTTTCCTTCGGGTCGGCGCCCTCCTCCGACGGCGGCTTGGGCATCTGCTTCATCATCTCGGCCATCTGCTTGGGCGTGGTCTTCCCGCCTTGGACCATCTCGATCACCTGCTTGGCCTTGAAGGACGGAGGCGCGCCGGCCGATTTGAGGAAGGCCTCGATTTTCTCCTCGCCCAGGGCGAGGAATTCATCCTTCGTCATTTTTTCCAGCTTTTCGGGCGTAATCTCGGCTTCCTTTTTTTCCTCCTTGACCTCGGGGAGCGTCCAGAGGTTCAGCGCGAACGAGGGAAGGCCGAGATGGTAATACGCATACAGCTCGAACGACCCGTCCTTGTCGGCCGGAGGATCGAGCCGCTTTTCGTCCAGCTTGCTCTTTTTGAGGAACTCCTTGTACTTGTCCGAGAGCTCCTTGTAGAACTTGAGATCATCGGCCAAGGGATTCACGACCGCTCCCAAGTCGAGCATGGAGGCGATCATCGATTCGTCGACGGTCATGCCTTCGGGGACCATCGGCCGGACCAACTCGATGAGCTCGGGGAGGGAATATACCCGGGCCGGGTCGGCGCCGATGAATCCGGCCATCCGCTCGGGGACCCGGATCTGGTTCAGGTCGGCGTCCCCGCGGCGGCCGCCGCGCGGAGGATTGAGGCAGAAGTCGGCCGACCCGAAGACGAAGGAGAGGCCGATGTCTTTGTGTTCGTTCAAGAACTTGATGATCGCGAAGCTTTCCGATTCGCTTCCGGGCCACAGGCCCGTTCCGGCGTTGAAATACCGGAAGAGATGCGGGAACTGCAGGCCGATGTTCACCCCGCCGGCGGGATCTTCGTTGTACGCCCCGTCCTTGTCGTTGTCCAGGCCTTCGGAAACCAGTTTGTAAATCCCCTTCTCGCCCTTGGCCCAGTCGGCCCGTTTCATGAGCCGGGGCTGGCCGGGCACCGGGATCCAGTCGCCTTCCGGATCTTTGACCCGCATCATCGTGATGATCCCGTTTCCGTCGAGGTCGTCGAAGCCGTCTTCGTCGACCGCGTCGTCGTTGTCGTCGTTCCAGGGCTTGTCGTTTCCGGCGGAAACGCGGGACGGTTGGACGAAAAATCGGGCGGCTGCGTCCGGATTGGGACAGCCGAGAACATACCAGGTCTTATCTTTGCGGAGGTCCGGTTTTTCGACCAGCTGCTTGGCGAGGTAGAGAGCCGCTTCGCCGGCCAAGGGGACCGTGCCCTCGAAATTGGCTCCGACAAAGACCGCCGGAAGCGTTTTTTCCGCCTTCCCGGTCTCGGGGCCGATTTCGATCAGGAGCACATCGCGGCCGCCGGGACTCTTGGCCAGCTCATGGATTTTGGCGAAAGCGGCGTTGGCCCGGGCCAGATCGCGGAAGGCCGCGTTCAAATCCTCGGGCTTGTGATACCGGTCGAACGTTTGAGCCCCCAGGCTCAAAATCAAGAACGGAAGGATGAACAATAGAACGCACCGTCGAAGATGTTTCATAGGCACCTCGCGAATGAACGGGCGAACATCCTCTTTCCCCGAAGGGCGAGGGTCGGCACCGGAAGAGCAAGAGTACATGTTTTTGCCATCGGAGACAACCTGTCCCTCCGCCTTTTCATAATGATTCTCTTCCATTTCGGGTGAGTAGATAGTAAGGGTTATGACGGTCGGAGCGAACATCGTCCGGTTTAGGTTTTTCTCGATGTCGGGCTTGGGAAGCCGGACCTTTTGGAGAGAAACCCTTTCCCGGGTTTCTCTCCAACGTTCGCTGCGCTCTCTGCCTCTCATCCAAGGTGACAGCACTCCATGACCAATGCTAGCGTTGACACACACCATGTCCGTCGATAATGATTTTCCAACGAATTAGCCGGCCGAGCGAAGATGTTCGAGCGTCCCGCGCCTTGAACCGTAAGGAAGTCTTCCGGGACGCGAGTTCTTCGCCGCCAAGCCTAACCAATCGAGAAAGACCGTGAAGAACCGGACGCGTGAGCGAAGGCCGTCATATTCTCCGAACTTCTACCCACACGATATGGAAGAGAGCCAAATTAATGAAAAAATAAGAAATAAATTAAAGTATATTTAGATTATGATGAATAATAGAAATCGCCCCCGAAGGGATTCGATCTGTAACAAATCGTCGAGAAACGCCGTATCATTTAATATGATCTTCACGACAAAGGGGAGGACATGAGTCAATATCCGCCGAAGTTGAGAATCCTTATCAGCGTCCTGGCCGCGCTTCTTTCGTTCATGACGGTCCTCCGGGCCCAGAAGCCATCTCCGGCTCCGGCCGCGGCCGGAGCGACGCCGACGTTTCTCCGCGTATTTATGGACGGGAGCATGAGCTCCGGAGACTATGTCCGAATTGAAATCCCCTTCGTGACGTATGTCCGGGACCGCACGGACGCCGACATCCACGTCCTCACCACAAGCCTCTATTCCAACTCCGGAACCGAGTATCAAATCGAATGGATCGGGCTTGGAACGTACGCCGACATCCATTTCACCTTGAAATACTTCTCCGACCGCCTGGCCACCGAAGACGAAAACCGCGAAGGATTCGTCCGCGTCCTGAAAAAGGGCCTCATGCCGTTCATCGCCCGGACCACGGTCGAGGACCAGATCAAGATTTCCTATGCCGCCGCCCCGGAGAAACCGGCGGCCCCGCCGTCCGATCCCTGGGACAGCTGGATTTTCAGCCTGGGCCTGAGCGGATCCCTCAACGGAGAGACTTCCTACGGGTACGAGTCCTACCGCGGCAGCTTTTCCGCCGGCCGGACGACGGAAACGCTGAAGGCCGGCGTGTCCTGGAATAAAAGCATCAGCGACAGCCGCTATACGATCGAAGGAGAGGATTACCTGACCTCGACCCGAAGCTGGTCGTCCCGGGGCTGGGCGATTTGGAGCCTCGGAGGGCATTGGTCGGCGGGCGTTGCGGCCAACGCCTCGGCCTCGACCTACGGGAACATCAAGTCGTCCTTCCGGATATCTCCGGCCTTGGAGTTCGACATTTTTCCCTATTCCGAATCGACCCGGAAGGAATTGACGATCCTGTATCGCCTGACCTATAACTCCAACCGCTACCTGGAAAAAACGATTTACAATAAAATGTCCGAAGGGCTCTTGAGCCAGTCCCTGACCGTTTATTTCGAGGCCACCCAGCCGTGGGGTTCGGCGTATGGCGCCGTCTACGGCTCCCATTACTTCCATGACGCGAGCAAAAACCGGCTGACGGTCGACGGATATTTTTCCGTCCGGATCTGGAAAGGATTTTCGGTTTACGCCAGCGGAAGCTTCTCCCGGATCCGCGACCAGCTGTCGCTGGCGAAAGGCGAACTGACGAAGGACGAGATCCTCCTCCGGTTGAAACAGCTGTCCACGACCTACGATTACTACGTTTCCCTGGGCGTGTCCTATTCCTTCGGATCGAAGCTGAGCAAGGCCGTCAATCCGCGGATGGGGAATCTCGAGAGCTATTAACCTGCATTATTCATAAAAATTCCAATGATTATAATATTTTCTATGTTTTCACTAAGATACAAAATCTGAGTTTTTTACCCTTCGGGCGACGCTTTGCTTACCCTATGAGCCGAAGCAAGTCCCACCCGAGCCTTGCGAGTCGGGGCGAGCCGATAGGGCCGCGTCTGCTTCGTTGCGAAGGGTTCGCAGTGCGACTAGCACGGGCTTTGCAGTCCTCAGGCTCGTTCTTACCGAGGTGAAGGCAGCATCACCCTCCGCGCCTTGCATCTGAAGCCGCATTCTCCCGCCAGGAACGAGACAATATTCAATAGTCCTGCGGCGCACGTCCCCGAAGCCGCGTTATCGCCTTCATCTTTTTTGAAAATTGATCTTTCGGCGGAGGGGGCCGCAGCCATCTCGACTCGTGCATAATGCAGGTTAAGTAAAGTCACAAATCGATTTTTTCCGAGCGGACGGACGCCCCATAGAAAATCGTCGCCTTTCGGTCGAAGTCCTCCGGATCGTCGGTGGTGAAAAATTCCCGGCGGCCGCCGCGGCGGCAGACACGGTCGATCTCCGGATGACGGCCGAGATAATCGCGGAGCGCGTCGGCCACAATCGGGCCCTGGGAGATCAACCGGACGCCCGGCGGGAGGAACCGGGCCATCACGTCCGAAAGCAGCGGATAGTGGGTGCAGCCGAGGATGATCGTGTCGATCTGCGGGTCCCGAGCCAGAAGCCGCTCGACATGACGCCGGACGAAGTGCTCCGTCCCGGGGCCCTCGAGCTCGCCGTTCTCGATGAGCGGCACCCAGAGCGGGCAGGCCTCGGAGGTCACGGCCAAATCGGGAAAGAACTTCCCGATTTCTATGGGGTAGGATCCGGACCGAATGGTGCCGGTGGTCGCAAACAGCCCGACGTGGCCGCTCCGGGAGAGCGCGCCGATCCGTTCGGTCACTGGACGGATGACGCCCAACACCCGGCGGCCGGGGGCGAGGACAGGAAGGTCTTTCTGCTGGATCGTCCGGAGGGCCTTGGCCGAGGCGGTGTTGCAGGCCAGGACGAGCAACGGGCAACCGCGGGCAAACAGCCACCGGACCGCATCCAAGGTGTAATGGTAAACGGTTTCGAACGAGCGCGTTCCGTACGGGGTTCGGGCGTTATCCCCGAGGTAGAGGAAATCGAGATCCGGGAGCCGAACGGCGATTTCCCGGAAAACGGTCAAACCGCCGTATCCGGAATCGAAGACGCCGATAGGCCCGGATTCCGTCATCTCCGCCTCACTTCCGCTTGAGCTCGACGTTGTCCCGGATCCAGTGGGGGTCCCACCATTCGACCGGATTGACGAAGACGCCGTGAACGAGAACGGCGAAATGGAGATGATCGCCGCCGGCCATCCCGGTCGACCCAGACAGGCCGAGGACGGCGCCCCGGGCCACGTCGTTCGGAACGGCGACATCGATCCGGCTCAGGTGGCTGTACATGCTGAACAGCCCGAGGCCGTGATCCAGGACGACCGTTTCTCCATGGATGCCCAGCGGGCCGGTGAACACCACCCGGCCGGCGTTGGCCGCCGGGACGGCGCACTGAGCCGTCGAGGCCAGGTCGACCCCGAGATGAATCTGCTCGTCGATCACCTTGCCGTCATAGAGATACGTCCGGCGCTCGCCGAACGAGGCCATCGGCTTGGCGTTGGGCAGGCGGAGGAAAGGCCCGGACCAGAGCATCCGGGATTCGGTCTTGCGGCATAGATTCTCCAGCTTTTCGTAATCCAGCTCACGCTGGGCTCGGTTGACCGTCAGGAAGACCTCGAGGTCCGTCCCTTTCAGGGCCGGATCGAGGTTTCGAAAATACGGCATGACCTCGCCGAGAAACCGGTCGGTAATGGGCAAGGTGTCCTTATTTATCGGGACGGCCTTGACCAAAGGACGAAAGACGACATTCGTCCGGTTGCCGGCCGGATCTTCAGCCACTCCAAAGAAAGGGACATCGCGGGGCGCGTCGACCGGCAGGGCGAAAAAAACGAGAAACGTATTCGGTCCGTCGGGAAATCCGGAGAAAAACCGGTCGCCGACCTGGATCCCCGCGACGGCCGTCCCCTCTTCGACCGAGCAGGCGACCACGCCGGCTCCTCCCCGGTTGAGGTGGTGCGGGCCGCCGAGAATGGTCATGCGCGGAGGGCGGGTATCGATGATCAGCTGCTTTTCGTAAACGGCCGTGTTTCCCCCGTTCCAGGAGCGGTCCTCAGCCGAAATCCGGAGAAGGACCTCGCCATCGGTCAGGCCGGCGGGAAGCGGGCGCAGGGAGATCGTCTTGACGACCGAAGGAAGCGGTTCCGGAAATTTCTCGGAGAAGATTTCAACGGCTCGACCGGCTTGAACCGCTTCGACCCGGAGCCCGGCCAGGCCGCTCTTCCGGTCGCTGGCCCGGAAGGACAGCTCCCGGCCGAGAAAAGGCGTGTCGTCGGCCGGCCGGATTTCCGGTTTTCCGGATTCGAATTTGACGACCCAGAGCCAGATAACCGCGGCCAGGGCGGTCGGGATGAGGAACCAGCGGGCCTTCTTGAATATTTTCTTCATCAGATCTTCGAACTCCTTATCGCAGCCGGGACGGCCGCGGCGAACGGAACACTATTCCACACGCGTTTCACGCTGTCAAGAAAACATCGTTTTTTAACCTGGATTATGCACGAGTCGAGATGGCTGCAGCCCCCTCCGCCGAAAGATCACTCTTCTCAAAGGATGAAGGAGATAACGCGGCTTCGGGGACGTGCGCCGCAGGACTATTGAATATCGTCTCGTTCCTGGCGGGAGAATACGGCTTCAGATGCGAGGCGCCCTTCCCTTCGCAACGAAGCAGATGCGGCCATATCGGCTCGCCCCGATTCGCAAAGCTCATGTGGGACTTGCTTCGGCTCACGGGGTGAGCAAAGCGTCGCCCGAAGGGTAAAAACTCAGACTTTGTATCTTAATGAAGACAAAAGAAATATGAGAAATTTGAGAATTTTTATGAATAATCAAGGTTAATAAGCCCCCCGGCGGGTGTCCGCGGCGATCATCTCCTCAAACATGCGGGCATCTTTAATCTCGAGGGAAAGCGGTCCGTCACGATCCGTTTTCCCGGGCACGGGGGATAAGATACTGGCGTAAAAAATGCTAAGATGATATTCGTGCTGATTTCAAAAAAGGAGGATCAGCATGACAAACAGGAGAAGAAAAAAAACCATCGGGCGTTCCGTTCTCGCGATTGCGGCGACTCTCACCGTCGGATTCTCGGCCGGTGAACGGACGCCTTTTCAATCCCCCGAAACGGCCGGGCTGATCCATGTGCCCGTCCGGGTTTATGACGGGAACCGGTTCGTCGGCTCGCTCCGCCCCGGCGATTTCGAAATCATGGTCAACGGCGCCCCTCGGAACATCGCCTCTTTCGCCCTGGTTCGGAGAGACGGGGCGGCCGCGGCTTCGCCCCGGATCTTCCTTCTTCGTTTCGAGATGGACGAGGCGCCTCCCCGCCTGGAGGAGGCGATCGATGAATTCTTCGGCAATGGCCCGGCGGAAAACGATATCGTCCTGGTACAGACGCCCCTGGACCGGTGGAAATTCACGATCGGCCCCGGGGGAACGGCCGAACGGCGGCGGCTTTCGGCGGAGTTGAAGCCGCTTCTCCTCGCCTCCTTAGGACGGGGAGGACAGAGCCTCCGGCAGGGGCTGACGACCCTCCGGGACATGGCCGCCTCCGACGGCAACGAATTCATGATCCGCTGGCGGGCCCGGGACATCATGGGTCAGATGATCAACGAGCAAGCCATCAACGAGACGCAATACCTGGCCTTCGCCGATTATTTCGAAGAGTTCCCCGGAAGGAAGGAACTTCTGATCTTTTACCGGGAAGAGGCTTTTTCGATTCCGCCCCTCTTTCTCGCCGATTGGCGGCAATTGGCCGCCATGCGGCAGGAGTCTTTCGACCTGAAGCGCATCCGGACGTTCTTCGCCGACGCCGGCCTGACGTTCCATTTCCTTTATCTCCGCAGGCACGAAAACGCCAAAACCGATATCGAGCTTCAGGAGAACGGCCCGGCCATAAAAGGCGAGTTTTTTCAGGCGTTCCAGGATTTGGCGGTTACGACGGGAGGACTCACGGCCACAACCCATGACCCGGTTGCGGCCATGAGACAGGCGGCCGAAGCCGCCGGCAATTATTACCTCCTCGCTTTCCGGCCGGAATCGCCCGGTGAGACATCCTTCAAGGAGATCTCAGTCAAAGTCAAAACGGGCGGATTCAAGATTTTTCACCGAGCCGGCTACATCGAGCGCTGATCCAATGGACACGTGTCCCCTAAATCAGACAGGTTTCCGGCTTCGAACGAGACGTTTTCCAGGGGGGATGCGATGGCACGAAAAGTGCAATATGCTCAGCATGAATAGTTCCGAAAAAGGAGAATAAGCATGAAATTCGGGGGGAAAAGCCGAATCCTGATCCTTTTCTGCCTTCTTTCGGTCCCGGCCGGGCTTCCGGCCGACGACCATTACCAGGTCGTCACCGGCCAGAAAGATTTCTATTACGGCCACATCAGCTATCTCGACCCGGCCGACAACGGGCCGGAAACCGTCATCATCCGCCCGGGGAGAGAGCGGGCCTTGGCGGCCGTTCTCAACACGCCCATCGGTCCCGGCGACATCATCCGGACCTCGGCCGACCGCCGCTGCGAGATCCAGTTCGACACCGGGACGATCGTCCGTCTGGACTTCGATTCCGAGCTTTGGATCGAGACCCTGATGGCCAAGAGCTTGAGCACGTCCAAGTCGCTCACGAATCTCGCCCTCAACCGGGGCCGGATGCTGGTCATGTACAAGGAATACGGCGGGAGAGAGATCTTTCAAGTGTTGACGCCCCGGACCGCCGTCAAGCTGAGACACAATACGGTTGCCGTCATCACGGCCGCCGGCAACGGTTCGACCGAAACCCAGGTGAGCTACGGAAAGGCCGACGTTCTCCTCGGCCCATCAGAGAAACAGTTGAAAGCTCACGGCGTAACCAAAGGCAAACGGTTGATCGTCGGGAAGGACAACGAACCGCGACTCATCCCAGCCTTCGAGGGCGGGGCCTTCGTCGAATGGAACGAAGGCCTCAATTCCCGCTTCCTCGACCTCCACGAAGGCCGGACGGCGATTCCCAAGCCGATCGAGAAATATCCCCGGGCGGTTCAGCACTTCGCCCAGACTTACGGCAATCTCTACGGAGAATGGCTCTGGGACGGAATGCTCGGATACGTTTGGCGGCCGTTCACGAACGACATTTCCCTTCCGGACTTCAACGGCTGGGAGCCCGGACGCGGGTGGCGGCCTTACGTTTACGGTCAGTGGACTGCGGCCGGAAACCAAATGTTCTGGGTGCCGCAGGAGCCCTGGGGCTGGGTTCCCTATCACCTTGGCCTCTGGCATTGGAACGAGAAGCTCGGGTGGGTCTGGATCCCCGGCTCGGCCTTCGCCCCGGCCTGGGCCGACTGGCATTTCTTCTTCGGCTCAAAAGGCTTCATCGGGCCGGGAGTGATTTGGCTGAACTGCTGGACCCCGATCAGCATTTACCAATGGATGGCCTACAGCCAGTGGACTCCCAACAACCAAGGATATGGAACATGGTACGGTTCCTGGCCTTCCCCGGTACCCAAGTCGGTTCTTAAAAGCGTGGGTCGGGCGATAAAAAACGGAGAATCCCGCGTCCGGGCGGAAATGAGCGATCCCTTCAATCATTCTCTCCATTTGGCCCACGGAGACGCGACGTCCCCATCAACCGATCCGATCATCCTGACGTTTGACGAAGCGGACAAATTCCGCCGGCTGGCGAGCCTGCCATCCGGCCGGCGGAAGCCGGTCGCGGATCCGCAAGCTTCGGTTGCCTTAGCCGCCCGTTCTGTCGGTTCACCGGTCGAAAACGCGTCGGCAAAGCCGGCAAGCGGCAACGCGCCGTCAAACGGTTCTCCCGTCCGCGATCGTTCCACGGTCGGGGTCAAGGCCTTTCGAGCCGAACGCGGGGTCGGTCGCTTCCGCGACTGGAATCCCGACCTGGCTGTCGCCCGGCAGCTCGGAGTGCGGATCGAATACTTCAGCGGGCAGAACGAAATTTTTTGCCCCGACCTGGCCCTATCCTCGACGGATCGCGTCGCCGGCGGCCAAAACATCCGGACGGTGATGTCATCCCGGATGATGGAATTCCTTTCCACGGGAACCGTCAGATCGGGCTCGAGCGGATACATGGACATCGGATCCGTCTCTTCCGGCTTTTCCGGTTCCGCGGCCTCATCTTCCGGATCCTCCGCGTCGACGGCTACGCATGACACGACGCGCACCGGCCAGTCAGGGGACCGCTCGGGCGGAGGCGGAGCAGTCAAGAGGTAGAGACTTTTCAGCCCTGATACCGTTCGCAGTGTCCCGTCTCATCGA
>Ga0209287_10001380_pt1 | contig 12192 bp, 10 predicted proteins | sample PPLLak3cmMay2015_2_FD_187255 | JGI IMG/M metagenome (GOLD analysis project Ga0209287, IMG submission 187255) | Freshwater sediment microbial communities from Prairie Pothole Lake near Jamestown, North Dakota, USA - PPLs Lake P8 Core (1) Depth... | ecosystem: Environmental > Aquatic > Freshwater... | reverse complement strand
CGTGTTGTCGTAAAATATGTTAGCGCCCCTCGAGCAATGCATCAGTATCCGGTTGAGGCTGTCAGGAATATACGGATATATTTTTTTGAGATTGGCTACCCTGTTGTTGAATACAATATTCATATCTTCATCTCTCAATTCCGAGGCGGCCGGGTTGTTTGCCTTTTTAATGTCGGCGATCAGGACATCTCCCATTCCGGCCAGGTACATAAAGACGTTTCCCAGCCCGAACAGGTCATAACCGTACATATTTTCCCTGTGACGGAAATTGTAATCAAAATCAATCCAGCGGCACCGACCCGTTTCCCTGTCCGCAATAATGTGATCCCTGCGGACATCCCCGTGCTTTTCTCCGTGCTCATGCAGAAAACGAATAGCTTCAACGCATTCCATAAAACCGTCCAGAATCCCCGGGAAGTGCCTGTAAAAATAAGTTTCATGATTTATCCCGGATGAAATATCTCTGACTTGATCGGCAAGTGTATTGCCGTAAATTAAATCGATTATCCGTACTATGTTGCCCTTATCATCCGGAACCGAAAAGCCGTGCATGAAATTAGCATGATTTCCGACCAGATCCAGGATACGCGCCTCTTTGCGCGGGCTCCTGAAGCATTCGAACTCAATGCCGCCGACGCGGGCCAAAAATTTCTCGTAAAAGACCAGTTTGATTATTTTTGTTTTCCCTGTCTTAAGGTCTATTGCGCGCTTTACCCAGAACTTAACCTCATCATCAAGACCGAAACGGCCCTCTTTGGTGTTATGGCGAACCAGATATGGCATATTGTTTAAGATGACGATATCTCCGTATTCGATACGGTAAAAATCACTTGTATCAGTGAAGATATTAAACCGGTGGCCGGATCTTTGAGAAGCCAGCCAGGGAAGGGCAAGCTGATGAAGCGATTCCTGGGAAAAATCCTCACGCATGCGCGCATTCCTTCAATTCAGCCGGAACAGCGTTTCCAGTGCCATAACACAATTAAGAGTCTGATTATCAGCCTTTTTTACACTTTTTTGAACCCGACCGGGTTTATGAATAACTCACCTTTATTCTTATTCTTCAGAAAGGCTTTCTTAAGTTTATTCCGGTCTATAATATTTTTGTCCACCATATCCGTGTTCAGCGTTTTTATCTCAAGCTCGCCTTTTACAAACTGATACGAAATCACATGATACTTTCTATCCGCAGTTTTAATGCCGCCTTTCGAATCTCCTATAAGCCGGATCTGGACACATGAAATTTCTCCGATTCTTATCGGATAGCCCCTGAAATAAAACCCTTCGTCTCCTGTCGGGTAATGGATAAGATATTCGGTATCCGTGTACTTCAGAACCATCATTTTTTCTTTGGAGCCTGAATCACCGGTTTTTTCCGGAATGGCTTCCCACAGCCCGAGTACAGCTTTATCGACAGGAATTACGTGCTCGTCTGTAAGAGAAGTTTCATACTCACATCCCGCTATCAGGAAGATAAGAGCGATTATAAAAATAATTTTAAGTTTCATCTGTTTTCTTCCTTTCTCCCTCCCCTTAAAGAACAAGAGGGCCTTTCCCCCCACGCAGTCTGGCCCAGTTGATGGATCGAAGCACCGGCTGCCGTGATACGATCCACCTCTCAAGCCTGTATTTGCCTGGAAAGTTTAAAAGCATCATACCGGCGACGATCGTCAGTATGCCCTGACCGGGCAGCACCAGCATCACGATCCCAACCGCAACCAGGATGTATCCGAGCAGGTTCTTTGCCAGCACCAGAATCCATCTTACTGCCACATTCCGGTCAACCCACATCCCCCCGGTACGCTTTCCATGCGCAAAATAGTCGGAAGGGATTTTAATCACCAGCAGAGGCACAACTACCAGGGTTGAAACAAATGTAACTACAGATATCACAGCCATCGACCATAGAATCATTTCGTGGCTTTGAATCCACTGGACCATATATTTCACCTCACAACCTGTTCGTGCTTCGAATATCGTACTTCGAATATCGAATATCGAATATCGGAAATCGGACTCCTACATTCTATATTCGACCTTCGCCTCACGCCTTACTGCTTTCGTCTTTCCTGGCCCCTGACAGCTGATCCCCGATCCCTGACCTTCGATATTGAAGCTCCCCGCCGCAAGCGGCGGGGAATGCGCTCGAGTTTCGGTTCAATGTCCGATATCCGATATTCGGCCCCTATTTATCAAGCGCTTCGCGCACCTTGAATGCCATATCATTCATGATGAACGGCTTCTGGAGAAAGTTGACACCTTCATCGAGGATGCCGCGATGGGCTATAACATTGGCTGTATAGCCGGACATGAAAAGGCATTTCGTATCCGGACGAAGCGCATTCAACCGCTTTTGAAGATCACGACCGCTCATCTCAGGCATGACAACATCTGTCATAAGCAAATGGATCTCACCGGTGTATTTTACGGCCAGTTGAACCGCTTCATTCGGACTGCCGGCGCTGAGAACCTCGTAACCCAATTCTTTCAGCATCATTTCAGCCATTTTCAGGAGTATCTCATCATCCTCAACCAGCAATACAGTTTCAGTGCCGGTCAAATGCTCAGCCTCCGGGCGTGGTTCGTCTATCGCCAGATCTTCATCACCGCACCGGGGCACATAGATTTTGAAAGTTGTGCCCTTTCCGGGCTCGCTGTAGACATTGATAAAACCGTTGTTTTGCTTCACGATGCCGTACACCGTGGCAAGCCCCATCCCGGTACCCTTTCCAACCTCCTTGGTGGTGAAAAAGGGCTCAAAGATCTGCTCACAGGTCTCCTTGTCCATGCCGCAGCCGTTGTCGCTGACCGCAAGCATGGCATAATGCCCGGGGACAGAACCCTCGTGCTGAATGCAATATGCCTCATCAAACTCCGCATTGCCGGTCTCAATTGTAATTTTACCGACGCCTGAGATTGAATCACGGGCATTAACCGCAAGATTGGCCATGAGCTGGTCGACCTGGGCGGGATCCATTTTCACCGGCCACAGTTTAGCGGCAGGTATCCAGATCAGGTCGATATTCTCACCTATCAGCTTCCGAAGCATATTGAGCATGCCGGTGACAGCATCATTCAGGTTCAGCTCTTTCGGGGCAATGGTCTGCTTACGCGCAAAAGCAAGGAGCTGCCGCACTATATCAGCTGAACGTCGTGCCGCGTTCATTATTTCCCGGATGGTGGCATTGAGCTGGTCGGATGGGTCTATCTTCATAAGAGCCATCTGGGAATAGCCGAGAATAATGTTCAGCATATTATTGAAATCATGCGCGATACCGCCGGCAAGCTGGCCGATGGCCTCCATTTTCTGCGCCTGCCTGTATTGCTCTTCGAGCTTTTTCTTCTCCGCCTCGGCCTTCCTGATTCCGGTGATATCGCGCAAATTAATAACACTTGCTTCTATCTTTCCCTCCTGATTCCGATAACATGATCCACTTATAATTACAGGAATCATTTTACCATCTCTCGTTAAACGGCTGGTTTCAATTCCGGAAAAATTTTCCCCGGCAATCATCCTGCCGATCATCATCCGGGTTTCCGGCCAGTTCTCATCAGGAACAAAATCATCCATTTTCTTCCCGATCCGTTCTTCCAGCGACCATCCGAAAAGACCCGCAAAAGCTGGATTAAGATAGATGACCTTCCCCTCAATATCATAAACAATCACCGGATCAGGATTTGCTTCCAGAACCAGCCGGTATTTCTTTTCACTCTCCCTCAGTGCGTTCTCCGCACTTTTGCGGTCGGTGATGTCTTCGATAATTCCCACACCTCCGAAAATAAGCCCGTCTCCGCCTATCATCGGTGCAAACAGAGCCCTCACCGGTGTAATCTTGTCAGCAGTTACGGAATGATATGCGTCTTCATACAATCCGGTCTCCCCGCCAAGCGCTTTCCGGACAGCAGAAACTATTTTTTTATCCGGCAGGTTGAGCATATTTAGGCCGACAAGCGCTTCCTGCGAAGAACCGATAATACGGACGAAATTCTCATTGCACGCAACAATAACGCCCTTTTCATCAAAGGATAAAAGGCCCAGAGGTGAATATTCGAAAATCAGACGGTATTTTTCCTCGCTCTTCCGCAGGGCTGTTTCCGATTGTTTTTTCTCTTCGATCTGTTCAAGCAGAACCTGATTGGTATTATATAATGTATTATGTGTATCTGTAAGCTGCCAGGTTGATGCCTCCAGCTTTTCGATCATCCCGTTTATTTCACTTCCCAGCATGGTCAGCTCATCTTCTCCGTCAACTCTTATGCGGGCTGCAAAATCAGCGTCAATACCGATCTTGTTAACATCCCGCCCTATACTTACAATTCTTGTAATAATCGATTTTTTCAGCAGCCATACAATCGCAAGCGCAAAAAGCAGGAATACCACCGAAGTAACAATCGCCAGATACCGCATGGTTCTCTGCGCCTGCAGATGAACGTGCCGGGGCATGCGTACACCCAGCACATAAGCGGGTTTGCCATACACATCAGGAATCTGAGTTCGGCCCTCAATTATGCCTGAGCTGACGTTCTCAACTTCAATCCCTGATGGCGCAGGCAGAGCTTCCTTTTTATCCCAAAGAGGTTTGAGAGAAAGCTCGGTCCTTGTCAATTTTGCCCACCTTCCGAGAACCTCTTCGTCAAGATCACGTCCTATTATCAGGGTCCCCATTATCGGTCCTGAATACTCACTTGTTATAATAGGGCGTGAAGCAAGAATGACTCCGCCGTTCTTAAGGGATAGAATACCTTTTTTATAGCTTTTGATGTTTTCATGGCGGGCAAGAAAACTCCCGGCACGGACATGTTCCGCGATCTCCGCTGAAAGAGGAACCTGTTTATCCTCCCTGCGATCATAACCCATTGAATATGCAACTTCTCCTTTTGTATTCAGTATTATAACCGCATTCAGCTTCAACTGGGCAAAAGTGGAATCGGTCATGTTCGATTTGATATACTTTTCATTTTTATTCTGAACAAAGGCATAGGTATCATCCCAGCCCGCATAATCGCCGGCAGTTGTTACAAGGGTTTCATATTCATAATCAATCATGTTCAGAACCCGCGAAACATGATTTTTAATGCTGTTCTCCTCAATAACATCAAAATCCTTCCACAGGGCCTTCGAGGCAACGAAAGACAAAACAGAGACCAGCCCTATGAAGGCTGCACAAACAATAAGGTATGTTTTTTTTGACAGGGTCATTCCGATTCCTTTTATTACTTTTTAGTCAACCCATTATCATCCTTAAAATATGAAAATTACGACGCTGCGGGAATCTGATTCCAGTCTGTAGTATAAGAAGGAGAGCGTTTTTTAAAGACCATATGCCATGACCTGGTTCCTGCAAGCCCTGTCGCCGCATAAGCAAGGGTGCCTGAACCCATTTTAAGATTGACAGCATCGAGGGTTTTCATAAGCTTCTCCGAGCGTCTCCTGTTTATGCAATCAAAAAGCCCCATCTGGATACGGGTATCAGGCAGCAAATCCCTGAACATAACCCCCGCTCTTTTATACATGCAGCCTTTTCTGTAAATTTCCTCAAGACCCTCTCCTGCATACCGGATAAGTTCACCGGTATCCATTGTTGTAACGGGAAGATCCACTGTTTTAATCCTGTAGTAAAAGTCCTCTTTTTTAAAACGGCTTGTATGGAGAAAAACTGAAAGTGTGCGGGTTGCCGCATTCTCTCTTCGCAGCTTTTCAGCGCCCATCGACACATAGGTTGCCATGGCTTCTTTCAGCTCCGAAAGGCTTTCTATTGGCTGCCTGAATGTTCTTGAAACCGTAATTCCCTTTTTAGGCTGAGGGCAGGTTTCAACCGAATAACAGGGAACCCCTTTCAGTTCCTGTATTATCCTTGCGCCATTGATTCCCATTTTGTGCTTGATCCGGTTTGTAAGGGCGCTGCCGGCATCCCTTAGCTGAAGGGCGTTTTTTACACCGTTTTTTTCAAGGTATCCGGAGTAGCTGCTTCCTATTCCCCAGATATCCGCAACATCCGTCATGGCAAGCGCCCTCTCTCTGGCGGATAAAACAGTAAGATCCAGGACTCCTTCTGTTTCCGGAATTTTTTTCGCCATTTTATTCGCGATTTTGGCAAGGGTTTTTGTTTCGGCTATGCCTATCGATACGGGAATGCCCGTCCACTGTTTTACATCTGAACGGATCCTGCGCATGTAATCGGTGAGATTTTCATGTCTAAATCCGGATAAATCAAGAAAGGCCTCATCAATGGAGTAGATTTCGATATCCTCCGCAAACCCGGAAAGGGTTTCCATGACCCGCTGCGACATGTCGCCGTAAAGCGCGTAATTGGACGAGAAGACCTTTACTCCGTGCCTCTTGATCATGCCGGACAATTCAAATACGGGAGCACCCATCTTTATGCCGAGCGCTTTTGCTTCGTTCGATCTTGAAACAACACAACCGTCGTTGTTTGAAAGCACGACAACAGGCTTTCCTTCAAGCTTCGGGTTGAAAACCCGCTCGCAGGAAACGTAAAAGTTGTTGCAGTCAGCCAATGCGAAAACAGGAGGCATAGGTATCCGTCACTTTTTATCGGGCAAACATAACGGCTTCGTAAAAAAATACGAAATCCCGGCACTCCCGTGAAAACGGGAGTCCAGAAGTATATGAAAAGACTGGATTCCCGCTTTCGCGGGAATGACATAAAAAAGAAAAACGACTTTTTACAGACACATCAAATATGATGAACTCGTAAAAAAATCAGAATTCAGACGACAAAGTAAAAAGTTCAAGTTCAAGGCGTCGAGAATCCCGTGTGATGAGGCGTACTTATCGTACGCCGCAATCGCAACGGGATGAAGCGCAACGAAGAAATCGGACTTTTTACGAAGCCGTCAAATATGATATCATAGCGCATGGATGACATTCGTCACAACACCCCAGATATCGAATTTCATCTCATTTTCTATCTCTATCGGCTTGTACTTCTCATTTTCCGGCACAAGGCAAATCCTGCCTCTTTTCATTCTGATTCTTTTGACTGTAAGTTCGCCGTTAATAACAGCTATTACCACCTTCTTATCTGCCGGTTCAAGGGAGCGGTCCACTATCAGAATATCTCCCGGATGTATCCCGGCATCAATCATTGAATCGCCCGCAACCCTTACAAAAAATGTCGCGGCCGGATGTTTTATAAGATGCCTGTTTAAATCAAGTTTTCCCTCGATATAATCTTCGGCAGGAGACGGGAAACCAGCCGTAACCGGCACCATGAAAAGCGGCCTCGCGCATTCCATCGTGCTGTCCGGATAATATATGGCTTCTACTTTTGTAACCATTCAAATCCTCTATCGATTCCGTAAAAAGCTAATTTTATGCCGCTTAGCTGCAATCTACATTTCACGAACTCGTTGGAAGTCTGAATATGCTCTCTTAGCCCCGATAAACGGGACTCTTTTTAAGTACCCCCTTGAGGGGTACAAATCCGTTCGCATATGACTTCCAACCGGTTCATTATAATCGCTGAGTTCGTTGGAAGAAAGAAGGAGCCGATCAGTTTTTGTTGATGATATCACGCGGAAAATAAAAATTCAAACAATCACGACCTGAGCCGGCATTAAAAATAAAAAAAGGCGGCGTTCGTTCCGAAAAAGCCGGTTGCCGATTTGCAGTAAAAGACATATTAAAGCTGAAATTATGCAAATTATGTACACGGTTCATGTAGCCGGAAGCAACACCAAACCAACCCCATAATTTTATTAAATATATACCGGTTTATTTTCTCTGAAGCCCGCCCCGTTGTAGCCAAAGTTTTCAGCACATCACTTTTATTTAAATACCTGCATAGTGTCAAACCACCCCTTGTTTAAAATAATATTTAATAATATCAGATCTATATGTAAGACAACTATTTAATGTTTTTCTCCGTGGCATCTTACTTGCTCTTTAAGATTAACAAAAGGAAAGGTGCAAGAGAAGTATACTCAGGATTCACTGTAAACCCCGATAAACGGGACTTTTTTCAGTACCACCTTGAGGGGTGTGAGAAATTTTACAAGATACTCTCCTGCAGAAAACGCAGAAAAGACTCTCTCACTTATTAACAAAGGAGGTGCATCATGAGAAGCAAAATAATCAGGATCCGGGATGTGCGGATGAAAGTGCAGGCGCCCTATAGCCTTTGCCGCCATTTTGTAGACGGCCGTACTGTGATTCCGAAGATATGTATTTATAACTATGAATGCCCGAGATGTGCTTTTGATCAGTGGCTTGATGAGATGGAAGCCCGTCAGGGGATTCCGGCCGTTGCCGCATAGGACCGGACGGCATTTGCCGCGACAAACCATTTGAAGCTCCCCGCCGCAGAGCGGTCGGGGAATGCGCTCGCGCTTCGGTTCAATAACAATATATAGAGGAGGAATCATACTATGAATGCAAAAATTATCAACCAGGAAAAAAATGGCAGGAAACGGGTCAGGGGTTTTCAGGTTGCAGAAGATGAATGTATATGGATGAAGGCCGGCGTGGTCAATTTCAGACTCTGTGACAATGCCTATGACTGCAATACATGTCCTTTTGACCATGGCATGAGAAAAGCCATGAATATTGAATCACCCTCTGAAAAAGAGGCAAACCCCGTCTGGGTGCAATATCTCCGGGAAAGGTATAAGGGCTCCGAACGGCCCTGCCGGCACGCGTTGACCGGGCGCGTTGATGCTCCCAAAATATGCACGCTGGACTATGAGTGCTATCATTGCGCATATGATCAGCTGCTGGATGAAGAAGAATTCGCAAGACTCGCAAAGGAACCACGGTATAAGAATGTGTCGGGATTCAAAGTGGCGGACGGCTATTATTACCACATGGGACACAGCTGGGTCAGATTCGAGCACGGGGGCTTCGCGAGGGTCGGATTCGATGACTTTTTCGTAAAATTGTTCGGCGCCATCAGTGAATTAAAACTCCCGCCCTTAGGCGCAACATTGAAACAGGATGAGGTGGGCTGGACATTCGGCCGGAACGGAAATCATGCGGCGGTCTTGTCGCCGGTAACCGGAACTTTACTCTCAACCAACTACAGGGCTCTGGAACACCCTGAGATCACCAATTACGACCCCTACCATTCCGGTTGGCTTTTTATCCTGGAACCCGACATGCCCAAGCGAAATTTAAGGAAACTCTATTTTGACAAAGAATGCTTTGATTGGATCGAACAGGAATCCCGGAAGCTGATGAGTTCAATCGGACCTCAATACGAGCAGCTGGCAGCTACCGGCGGTGAGATAATTAATGATCTCTATGGAAACATCCCGAACCTTGCATGGGACCGGCTGGTTTCCACGTTCCTCCATACGGAGAAGATCTGAAAAAAGACTAAGCCGTCGTTCCAAAATAACCTTAACATCAGGAGCCGTAACGAAAAGATCAAAAAAATACAGGTTGTTTCATAACGGCTCCTAACCGTTTTCACCGTCTTTTGGTTTATAACCATCTCTTTCAGCCAGGGAGAGTGCGTCGCGGAGGTAGACAGAGCAGTAGCGGCAAAAGTAGGGCGGCGCTTTATCCAGATCCCGAATTCCTCCTGAAAAATGCATCAGGCATCTTTCATCCTCACAATGGATCAGGTTAAAAAGATGCCCCAGCTCATGCAGGGCCACCTTGGCAACGCGTTCGAAAAGAACTGGCGGAGAGGCTTCAGATCCATCCGGGTTTCGTTTCAGCCTGTGAAGTGAAATCAAGGCGCATTTTCCGCCTTGCCTGGCCTCCCCGAAGACATAGGTCAGGATCGGAACAAAAAGGTCTGCGTCAAGAATGCCGATTACCTTTGTATAGCCGTGAAAAGAGACTGATTCGAAAGTTTTCAGAATGGCGCCGGCATCGTACTGAAGCCGCTTATTGTCATATGCGTATCCCGGATATTCGAGGGGAGGGGCGATTTCCGCAGCGATCTGCAAATACCCGAGGATATGAGCTGCTACGGTCTTTAAAACAATAACATCAACCTCGCCAAAGGGGACCACTCCGACAGGCCGCATGGTTAAACCCGCAAAGGTCGAATGAGACCGTGGCGCTTTATCATCTTGTGCAGGGAGACCCGGTTTATATTAAGAATTTTGGCGGCTCTGGTTATATTCCAGTCGCAATCATCCAGTACATTTTCAATATATGCCTTTTCCATATCGCGGAGTGAAGTTAATATGGCCGGCCTGGTTGCCGCGGGAGAAAGAAAAGAAAAGTCTTCTTTCCCCAAGGTCCTCGATTTGGATAGTACCACGGCGCGTTCAACGGCGTTTTCCAGCTCCCTGACATTTCCGGGCCAGTCATAATCCTGTAAAAGCGCCATCGCATCCCGGCTAATGTGATCAACTTTTTTAGTGGTTTCATGACTGTACTTCCCGATAAAATGCTCCACCAGCAGGGGAATATCATCCTTTCTGTCCCGCAGGCTCGGCACCTGCATCGTAATAACATGTATGCGGTAAAAGAAGTCTTCCCGGAACTTCCCCTTTTTTATCTCCTCTTCCAAATCCTGCCGCGTCGCCGATACCAGTCTGAAATCCACATCAAGCGGACTTCTGTCTCCCAGCCGGGTGATCTTCTTCTCTTCCAGAACACGCAGCAAATCTACCTGCATTTTGGGGCTGGTTTCTCCTATTTCATCCAGAAACAGGGTTCCGCCCGAAACGATTTCAAGAAACCCCTTGCGCGGCCGGGTTGCGCCGGTGAATGCGCCCTTCTGATATCCAAACAGCTCGCTTTCAAGGAGGCTCTCCGGCATCGCACCGCAATTGATCGCTATAAATGGTTGTTGAGCGCGCCGGCTTTTCGCATGAATGGCTTTAGCTATCAGTTCCTTGCCTGTTCCTGTTTCGCCGATGATGAGAATTGAAGAATCACTCTTGGCAACCTCCTGAATCATATCAAATACTTTTTGCATGGCGCCGGACTGGCCGATAATGTTATCGAAACGGCTGATCCTGTCCAGACGCCCTTTCATGTATTCATATTCGGTAATCAGCTTTTTCTGATTCAATACTTTTTCCATCACCAGGGAAAGCTGCTCCGGCTTGAATGGTTTCAGCAGGTAGTCGGCTGCTCCCTTTTTCATGGCTTCAACAGCCGTATCAATGGATCCATATGCTGTAATAATTATGACAATCGTACCCGGATACTCTTCCTTAACCCTTTCTAAAAGCTCAACGCCGTTCATACCCGGCATCTTGATGTCCACGAACAGAAGATCAAAACCGAACTGTTTCAGTTTCTCCAGGGCTTCGAACCCGGATGCGGCAGTCTCCACCAGGTATCCTAGTCTTTCAAACCAGTGCAGAAACGATTCCCGCACGATCTGCTCATCATCCACTATCATGATGGTAATTTTTTTATTCATCATAATCTTCCAAATACCTGTCTGAAGTTAGGTTACCGGAAAAGTAACGATAAAAGAACACCCCTTCTCGGCCCGGTTTTTTACACTTATATGACCCCCATGATTTTTAATTATACCATAAACTATCGACAATCCCAAACCGGTGCCCTCACCTTCCCCCTTGGTTGTAAAAAATGGGTCAAAAATATACGGCATGTTATCCGGATTGATACCGGTTCCGGTATCCCTTACCTTGACGCAAGCCTTGTTATGTTCTCTGTTTAATTCTACAATAAGGTCTAATTGACCGCCCTGGGGCATGGCTTCCATAGCATTGAAGGTGAGGTTCAGAAAACACTGTTGCAACTGATTCATATCGCCTTTAATTATCAATGGGCGTGCCCAAAGATCAACATTAAAACTGATATTCTGAAGTTCCGCCTTGTGCCGTACCAGGATAATGATTTCTTTCAGAACATCATTTAAATCAAGATCGGTATAGCCGCAAGGGGCGGAGCGTGAAAAAGAAAGCAGGCCGGATACGATCCTGCCGCACCGTTCCAGTTCGTGAGACATCAACGCAAGATGCTCCCTGAACTTCTTTAAATCTTCCGGGCCGGGTATACCCTCATCTAAAATATGTTGCATCAAATGCGTAAAGGTCAGCAGTCCCTGAATAGGATTGTTGATTTCATGCACGCAACTGGCGGAAAGCTTGCCCAGGGTGATCATCCGGTCTTCCTGAACGATTATATTGAGATTTGCCTTTAATTCCGCCACCCTTTTTTCCCACCGTAAAGAAATCTCCCCGGTAATGTCACGCCATATCTCAATAATCCTGATAATCTCTCCATCCTGA
>Ga0209287_10001379_pt1 | contig 12195 bp, 8 predicted proteins | sample PPLLak3cmMay2015_2_FD_187255 | JGI IMG/M metagenome (GOLD analysis project Ga0209287, IMG submission 187255) | Freshwater sediment microbial communities from Prairie Pothole Lake near Jamestown, North Dakota, USA - PPLs Lake P8 Core (1) Depth... | ecosystem: Environmental > Aquatic > Freshwater... | reverse complement strand
ACTGAGGAACAGCATTTTGATTAGCCCCACTGCCAACAGTTACAACAAGGTTACCGTTAGGTCTGAAATTATGACCACGGATATTATCAAGAATAGCATTGTTAAGACCACTATCCGGAGCAAAATATCCCAAATATGTTCCTGATGTATCATACTTTTGAACCAGATCGTCAATTTGATCTGACAATGTTAAAAAGCTATACGGAGATAATCTTAATTGTTTTGGTGAGGATAAATTTGCTGGGTCAACAATAAATGCCTGATCAACCAAATCTCCTGTTATAGCATCAATAAGAATTACAGCATCTGTTGTCCAATCCGGAATAGCCAGATACGCAGATGAAACTATTCCATCAGAAATTTTGGGATAACCAAGAGTTGGATTTTGAGTTTCCTTATTTGAGTAGTGAATGCGTGACTTGCTTAGATCGTACGTTATTTGGATATCTTCCCAAAAACCAACACTTCCACTGTTTATTGCATCACTAATATTATTAACGATTGCATAAACAACTCTTCCATTTTCAATTCCTCTAGCTTCAATAAAAACACCCTCTGGTGTATAAATTGTATGGGGCAGATTTAATTTGTCAGCTAGTTTTCTTGCATCAAAAATAAGCTGACTGTTTTGCTCCGCGGCAATTGTTAAATCAAGATAATTAATCTTTGGTTGATTTTGTGAGAAAGAAAATGAAACAATTAAGAGAGTAAAAAGAAATGTAAATAACTTCATAAGGCACCTCTTTAATTAGTTTAGAAATAGTTAGTAGATTTTAGTTATATGGTTCAATTCTAATTTTAATATGGAAATAATTTGACTCTAAGTCAATCAAAGATAAAAATAATTATTTGATGCCCAATTTATGAATCTTTATATCTGAAACAGTTTGTTAGATGGTCATTAACCATTCCTGTTGCCTGCATGTGAGCGTAAACAATTGTTGAGCCCACAAAATTAAATCCGCGTTTCTTTAAATCTTTGCTTATAATATCAGAAAGTTCTGTTCGTGCGGGAAGTTCTTTTAGGGATTTGAACTTATTTTTAATCGGTTTACCATTTACGAAGCCCCAAATATATTTATCAAAAGTTCCAAACTCTTTTCTTACCGCAATGAAAACTTTTGCATTTTTAACAGAGCTTTCAATTTTTAGCTTATTTCTTATTATTCCAGCATCTTTCATTAAAGAATTTATTTTTCTTTTGTCATACTTTGCAACTTTGTTAAAGTCAAAATTATCAAATGCTTTGCGGAAGTTTTGTCTTTTGTAAAGTATTGTTCGCCAGCTTAATCCTGCCTGAAATCCTTCCAGCAGCAAAAACTCAAAGAGTTTTCTATCACTATGAACAGGAATTGCCCATTCTTTGTCGTGATATTTAATATACAATGCATCATTTGCCGGCCAGGGACAGCGTGTTATGTTTTTCATAATTATCCTGTAAGCGGTTTTGTAAAATGGTATTAATTAAAGTTAACAATTCGTTGTTTAAACAAAAAAGAAAAATGTTGCTAAAATAATTTGTGCTTAATCATACATATCTCGATTTTTAAAATGAAATTTATAAACAACTTACAACGGAGTATTTTTATGAAAAAATTATTTTTCATTCTTCCGATACTTTTACTTGTTCTTGGATTCACCGCTCAAAGAATTCTTGATGACAAACTTAAAAATCTTCTACAGCAATTTAAAATTGAAGAAGAAACTGCAAAATCAAATATATATTATGCAGTAAGCGGACCATCTTTTTATATACCCAATGTAAAAATCCTTAAAGATCTTACTGTTGGAGATAGAATATCCACCATTGAATCCATTGGAAAAAACATAAAGGAATATGTTGCATCCAAAGAGTTTGTTGAAAAGTATAATCAGCTTAGAGAAGATAGAAAACCTACATCACCAGAAGCTCCTAAATATACATCTCAACTTAAAGATGAAGCTCGTGAAAGCTTAAAGAAAAGCATTGCTGAAACAGAAAAATCTAAAACACAAATGGCAAAAGATCAGCAAGCAATGTTTGATGAAATAATAAAGTCGCTTAAACAACAGTTAGTCGAGATTGATGATCCTGCGAAAACAATGTATAAACCTGAAATGGATGAATACATAAAGCAGGGATATGAAATGCAGATGGATGAATATAAAAACAAAGTTGCTGAGTGGGAAACTGAGTATCCTGTTAATAATCCAAAACCTATAGTAGTTAAATGGATAAATGCTTTTTTGGAAAAATCGGCAGATGTTAACTTTAATGCAAAAACAGTGAAGAATAAGGATGGCATAATTAAATTTGCTGATCAGGAATATGAGTATAAAGACAGCCAGTGGAAATTATATTACAGGGCAGGCAAAGAAACTGTTGCTGCTGCTCGAGTATTTGCTCAGAGTTGGTTAAATGATTTTAAGTAGCGATAGTAATTCTTTAGTGATGATACAAACCCCATTATTACCGATAAGAATGCAAAGGGCTTAGTAAGGGGAAATGAAAATGGGTTAAGTTGGAACTCTAATAAAATTACTACAAGTAAAAGTGGTAATACAAGAATTGTTAAAGCAACGCTGGATTTTTCAAATAACCTGGTTTTTCAAAACCTCTCTTCTTGAATTTAGGATAAGTATGAATCAGGCATGAGTTTTTGGCAATAGTGAAAATGAGCCTGGATTTAAATACGTCGTTAAAGCTTATTATACTCTTTTTACGCAAAGCAGATCAGCTGATATCACTCATAAAGCTCACTTTGATAATATAAGTATTTTAACATTAAGTGCAATTTCTGACAAAAATCTTGATGCTGATTTTATATTTAATGCTCGTACAGATGATTCATTAAATACAGTTGAATTTACAAATGGGGCAATACAAATAGATTATTAAGTTTCTTTTGCTTCCACTTACGATATAAATCACAAACCCCAAAAAATTGATTTTTCGGGTTTTATTTTTAGCTGATTTGTGATTTAGGCTAAAAAATAATTTAGTTACCTTCCCCATTTTTACTTGACAATTATTTAAGAGAATATTATGCAAACGATACTAGGCTCAACCGGAATTATAGGAACGGAATTAGCCAAAGCCTTAACACAATACACCGATAAGATTAGACTTGTAAGCCGTAATCCAAAGCGTGTAAATCTAACAGATCAACTTGTATTTGCTGATCTGACAAATCCTCAGCAAGTTATAACTTCTGTTGAAGGATCGGAAGTAGTTTATCTTACGGTAGGTCTTGAGTATAAAATAGGAGTTTGGCAAACCCAGTGGCCAATAATAATGAAGAATGTTATAGATGCTTGTAAAACGCATAAGGCCAAACTTGTTTTTTTTGATAATGTTTATGCATACGGTTTAGTTAAGGGCTGGATGAAAGAAGATACTCTTGTTAATCCAACAAGTAAAAAGGGAGAAGTTAGAGCGCAAATTGCACAGATGATAATGAGTGAAGTTGAAAAGGGACATCTTGATGCAATTATTGCCAGGGCAGCTGATTTTTATGGACCGAACACACCACTAAGTTTTGCAACGGTTACAGTTTTTCATAATCTAAAAAAAGGAAAAACTGCCCAATGGTTTGTTGATGCAAATAAAAAACATTCTATGACATATACTCCCGATGCAGGCAAAGCAACAGCAATTTTAGGAAATACTGCTTCGGCATATAACCAAATCTGGCATTTACCAACTGATAAAAATGTTTTAACAGGGAAAGAGTTTATTGAACTTGCTGCAAAAGAATTTGGCGTAGAACCAAAACACATAGTGCTAAAAAATTGGATGATTCAGATGGTTGGATATTTTGTTCCCGTAGTTAAAGAAAGTTATGAAATGTTATACCAAAATGAATATGATTATTTATTTGACAGTACAAAATTTGAAAGGACTTTTAATTTTATACCAACAAGTTATCAAGCTGGAATTGCTGAGACATTAAAATCAATGAGGTAGAACTTAATTAGACTTAATTTACTTTGTGTAATCTGCAAAAATCTTTACGATCTTTGTGGTAAAAAAATTTTCTCAAACAAGGATGCAAAGCATGTTAGAAAAAAAGTAATTGATTATTATCAACATTCTATCAGTTCACAAACTTTTTTAAATAATAGTTTAAATTTTGTCAATTTTAACTCATTCTCAATTAGAATGAAGCAAGCGATAATATATCTTACTTCACTATCTGCAACAGTCCCGACTTCGTTTATCTGATAGGAAAGACATCTTGTTTTGTGATATGATATCTTAAGTAATAGAAATTTTCCTACAAAAATTTGATTTTTAGTTAAACAGAGCACACAATTGTGTGCTCTTATAGTATAATCTATTGTAAAAATATTTGAATTTCAGTCAGATAATTATTTGGATTACCTTTGAAAATCATTCCAGGTCCTTTTATATAAACTTCTCTTGAAGGCAAGATAGTTTTATAATTTTTCTTCCCGATGTAATCGAAAAGCAACTTGTAAGAATTCCCAAGTGTATCATAAGTCCCTTTGTGGATAATTGCAACACATTTGCCGCCCTGCAATTCACGAACAGAAATTTTATCTGTGTTAGCGCCTTTTCTTATCGGAAAACAAGCCTCAAAGTCATCATCATTTTCTTTGTACTCGCCATCAAAGTAAAGAGTCATTGGTTTTCCGTTTATATGTCTACCCATTTCCTTTCCAAGTATTTTGAATCCTTCGCCCACTTGATTGTATTTTCCCTTCATTCTGTAACCAGCGATAAGAAGTGTTTCAACTTCTTTTTCCTCAATTTCAAATTTATTTTCAAAACTCATTTTAGCTTCCCTTTCAAAAATGATTATTGATTCTATTGAGCAGGAAATCTGATTGTATCGTTCAAGTTTGTTTTTTATCTCAAACAACTTTGTCTGTAACTGCTCAAGAATTTCGGATTCATCATTACAGCTATCCAGCATTTCTTTTATTTCCGATAATGAAAAATCATATTCTTTTAAAATCCTTATAGATTTTGCTTTTTCAATATCAACTTCGCTATAATATCTGTATGAAGTGAACTGATCTACTTCGGCAGGGACAAGAATATCTTTTTCATTGTAAAGCCGCAAAGACTTAATTTAAAGTGATGTAATTTTTGAAAACTCACCGATACTGTATCTCAAAATTATCCTCGCTTTGTTAATTACAAAAGTTGGTCAACTTTCATTCACAAATATAAAGACTGTTCTAAGGGGAGAGTCAAGAGGCGAAGAAAAATTTTTTAATAATTAAAAAGTTTAAATTAATAATTAACTGACAAAGCAATTTGTACAGATTTACTATTTATATAAACGTAGACAACTAATCAATCAGTCTTGTTATTAACTTTCTGAATGTGCTTATTGAATCATTAAAAGAATTTTCCTTTTTCAAAAAGATAGGGCGGTTTGAACCTTTTGGATAATACCTCCAATGAATTTTAGAATACATGTTTGCACACTTTTTTGTGTGATTTATCATATACTCAATGGGATCAGGTTCGCTGTTGTTTATTAAGTATAGTTCAATCTCCCAAAGCGCCTCACTAAATATCTCTTTTAGTTTATATATATCATCATTTACATTTAACAAAAACTCAACAATAAAAACTTGATTTTCCCCGATTCCAATTCGTGCTACTGCCGAAGGATCAAAACCAAACTTTAGTTCAAAGTATCTATTCCTCAAATCAACTTTTCCGGGCTGCCAGATCCAGGAATCACTATTCATTTTGATTACTCAGTTTTTTGAATGGATGTGCTTCTGTATTAAAAACAAATTGATTTAAATCTAAAATTTCTTCCGGAGCAAAAATTAAGTAAAGATATTTTAATGTTTCCGCAAGATAAAAACTTTCCATTGAATCCATTTTTTCTTTGCTCATAACACTTTTAAGCGATGCATAGCCTTCATCAATACGGCAGTATCTTTTAATACTTTCAAAAAATGTTTTTCCCATCTCCAGATATTTTAGGTTCTTAGTTTTTCTGTAAAGATAAAAAGTGGACTCAATATTTTCAGGACGCAAAATATAATAAGGAGCAGTTACTTCAAAAGTTTTATAATTGATTTCTTCAGGCTCAATTCCAAAGTGCTCCCACATTTTATAACAACTTTCCTGAATTTGTTCAGCAGTTTTAATATCACCACCAAGAACAAGCATCGCAGGCATAAAAGCATCCAGCGCACCAAATACAGTTCTGGATTTTTCACCCGTATGCATATCTGCGTGAGCATACCAAAAACCCGTTTCAACAGAATCAAGTAAATATTTATTAACAGATTTTATACTTTCATCATACATATTCTTAAAATCTTTATCATCAAAAAGCAGATAAGCTTTGATAAGATATTCATAATAAGAATCAATCATTCCGCTGATGTGTGTTTCTGTGTTTAGCCATTCACCAGTTTCAATATTTATTTGAGTTCCCACCAAACCAATTTCAGATCTGCGTTTATAAACTTCTGTAATTGCATGCTTTGCTTTGTTATAGTAAACAGGATTGCCGGTAAGCTTGCTTAACATTCCAAACTCTAACATCAAAGTCCCAATTTCTGCAGGATTATTGATGCTGTCACGAAGTTCACCGGATTTCAAATTAACATATCGGTACGGCATTCCTGTTTTTGAATTAAAAACAGGAAGCAATCTGTTTCCAATGTCTTCAGCTAAATTTAAAAATATTTTATCACCATCAAGTTGATAAGCAGAAATCAATCCGCCAAGCAATCGAATTGTTAACTCAAAATTCTGAACAAAGAAGTTTTTATCAAATGATAATTTATTAATGATCAGTTCTTTTGTTTCGCTGGCTTCTTCTGTTAATCCCATCAAAATCATTGTATCAAAAGCATCAACGGGAGTCATTAACAGGCTTTCATCATACCAATTCCTGAAAGTTTTACTTAATGGTTTTAATTGATCTTGCCCCCACGCATACTTTTTATAAGCATTCCAGGAATGAAGAAATTCCTGTTTTACTTGTTCTGCATATTCATATTTATTGATATCACTTAAGGAAAAATTATCGGACATAGATGGCGGAAGTGATTCGACATTTGTCCAAAGATTTTTATTTGGAATTTCACTCATTTCTAATTCAAGTAAACCGCCACTGATAATTTCATTATGAGTGATAAAGCTTTTTGTTAATTCTCTCCTATTAAGCGTTACCGATTGAATATAAATATTTTGTTCAGAAAGGTTTTTTGCTCTGATTACAAACTTCTTCGCATTTTCTAAGTTGATTGTTACTTCCTCAAAAAGTGGAGAGCCAATTAGATAATTCTGATCGGCAGGATTAAAAGGATAAAAACCCATTGCACTGAAAACATACCAGGCAGACATTTGTCCGCAATCTTCATTACCAATCAATCCCTCGGGTGTCTGATTATAAAATGTTTTTAAGATTTGATTAACTCTTTGTTGAGTTTTCCAGGGCTCACCAACAAAGTTATACAAATAAGATATATGCTGACTGGGTTCATTACCGTGTGCATATTGCCCGATCATTCCGGAAATATCATTACTTGGATTTGGTCCTTCTAATTTTGAAGATGTGATAAATAAAGAATCTAATTTTTCAATAAACTTTTCTTTACTTTCAAATAAACTGATTAAGCCCTCCACATTGTGAGGAACAAACCAAGAGTATTGCCATGCAGTCCCTTCCGTGTATTCGTGATTTCTGTGCTCTGAGTAAACAGGATTAAAAGGAACTTTCCATTTTCCATCGCTAGTTTTAGCTCTCATAAAACTTGTTGATGGGTCAAACAGATTTCTGTAATACTCAGCACGAGTTGAAAAGTATTTATAGTCTTCTTCTTTGCCTAGATATTTTGCAACCTGTGCAATACACCAATCGTCGTAAGCATACTCAAGCGTTTTAGAAACTGATTCAACTTCTTTATCATCAGGTATGTAACCAAGTTCTTTATAGTATTTCAAACCAAGATGATCTAGCATTGCTGATTTTTTCATTGCATCGTAAGCAAGATTAACATCAAATCCCTTAAAACTTTTTAAGATTGCATCAGTTATAACAGGAATAGCGTTATAACCTATCATTGTTCCGGTTTCATTTCCAAGTAATTCCCAAACGGGCAATAATCCGTATTCGTTATTGTGAGATAGCATTGAGTTGATCATATCATCAACTCTTTCTGATTGAGTGATCGTAAACAGAGGATGAGCAGCACGGAAAGTATCCCACAAAGAAAATATACTGTACTTAGTGTAAACTTCTGCCAGGTGAATATTTCCATCAGCACCTTTATACTGTCCGTTAACATCACTAAAAACTATCGGGGCTAACATTGTATGATACAAAGCCGTATAAAATGTTGTTAGCAATTCTTTGTTGTGTGATTTTACTTGGATTTTACTTAGTTCACCATTCCATTGGTCTTCTGCATTTTTCTTTACCAAATCAAAGTTCCAGTCCATAATATCATTTTCAAGATTCAACTTTGCATTATCAATGCTAACAGAAGAGATTCCTGTTTTAATCAGCAATACTGCGTTAGTCTTTAAATCAAAATTAAATATTGCTCGAGAGTTTTTACCTTTAATTTCGCTTACATTGCTCTGATATATTGAATCCTGAATGAATAGAGATTTTGCTATAGGTTGAGAAAAAATTGTGTAAAAGAAAACCCGTTGATCGTTTGCCCAGCCCTTGGATAATCTATATCCACAGATGCTATATTCATCAATTATCTTAATAGATGTTTCAACAGGATTATCCCAGTTTTTAGAATAACCCAGATCAAGTTGAACAAATTCATTCCCCTCCTGATTAAAAGTATGTTTTTGTAATCCGGATCTCAAAGATGCCGTTAGTTCAGTTTTTATGTTATAATCTTTTAAAAGCACATAATAATATCCGGGTGAAGCAGATTCATTTTTATGATCATACTTAGATTGAAATTTGTGTTTTAATATTGAATCATCAGAAATATTTTTTAAGAAAGTGGATGGCATAAACTGAATATCATAAAGATCACCTATCCCTGTGCCGCTTAAATGTGTGTGAGAAAATCCGACTATTATACTATCAGAATAGTGATAACCTGAAGAATATTCCCAACCGCTTTTACCATTATCGGGACTTAGTTGCACCATACCAAACGGAACAGTTGCACCCGGATATGTATGTCCATTTAATCCTGTGCCAATAAATAGATTAACATATTGATTGTAATTTTGTGAAGAGATTATTTGTGTGAATAATAAAAACAGAAAAAATATTTTCATAAAGTCTAAAGTTGTTTTTGTAATAAGTGTGGATAATTATTATGAACCATTAAAATGAATTCACCAAACAAAGTATTTGCCCATGCAAACCAGGGTCGAGTAAAATTTGTTGAATCGTCTTTATTAAAAGATTCGTGCATAAAGCCAGTATTTGCGTGAGAAGATTTAAGAAGTTTAATGCAGTCAAGAATTTCGTTTTCGTCAGTACTTGTTATGCCGCGCATAATCACGGATAAATGCCAGATCTTATCAAGCCCAGCATGCGGTCCGCCAATTCCGTTCTTAGCTTTTCCCACAAAGTAGTATGGATTGTTTATACTAAACAAAAACTTTCTTGTGCTTTTATATAAATCATCCTTTGCACTAATAGCATTCAGATAGGGCAGAGAAAGAAGACTTGGGATGTTTGCATCATCCATAAAAAGTTTGTTTCCGAATCCATCAATTTCGTACGGAAATATTTTACCGAAGTTCAAATGTTCAGCAATAGCATATTTGTTTAATGCGTCTTCAACTTCATCTGCTAAAGCGTTGCATTCATTTGCAAAAATATTATCTCTACTAACACCTGCAATTATTTCTGAGAGATGTTTTAAAGATACAACTGCAAAATAATTCGATGGAACTAAAAATGGGAAAATTGTTGCATCATCACTAGGACGGAAAGATGAAACGATTAAACCAACAGGATTTATTGGATTGCCGTATCCGCCTAAAGGCAGACTATCTGTTGCCCAGGCAGTTTCTCGCATAAATTTATAAGGGCTTTTTCCATCTTTACGTTGCTGTTCTTTAAATGTTTTAATAACAAGCTTCATTGCAGATTTCCAGTCTTCATCAAACACAGAAACATCGTTTGTTATTTTCCAATAACCATAAGCAAGACGAATTGGATAACACAAAGAATCTATTTCCCATTTGCGCTCGTGCAGATCAGGTTTCATTTCTGTAATATCATTTTTCCATGGGCTATCACCAGGTCCATCATTAAAAGCATTTGCATAAGGATCGATTAGAATACATTTTGTTTGGCGGTTAATCACTCCAGCGATCAGATTTTTTAATTTTTTATCTTCATTTGCAAATTGTATGTAAGGCCAAACCTGTGCGGATGAATCCCGCAGCCACATAGCGTGAATATCACCTGTGATTACGAAAGTATCTGGTTTGCTATCAATGAATTTGTGAGTGACAGTTGTATCAAGAGTATTAGGAAAACAATTCTCAAAAAGCCTGGCAAGCTCTTCGTCTTTGATGCTTTTTTTCATCTCAACAATTTTTGTTTCGATAGCTTCACTAATAAATTTTCTTTCAGCAATTGGTGGGCGATTAGAAATAAAAAAATTTGGTGCAAATGATTTTGTAAAAGAAAGATTTGAAAGAGATAATCCTGCAAGTGCAAGGCTGCCTGTCTTAATGAAGTTTCTTCTGGATTGCATAGCGTCCTACTTTAAGTTGATGATAAACTTCACATTGAAAATGTCTTATCGAAAAATAGAAATAAAAAAAGGGACTCCAAATGAGTCCCTTAAAGTTTAAGAATTTTGTATTGGTCTTTGATGACTTACAAATTTATTATAAAGCAGCAAACCAATAATTGTAACAACACCGATCATACTAAAAATAATCCAAAGTGTACTTGGTTGGTTTAAATTATCAACAAAATGAACATAGAGAAATGCTCCAAGTAAAGCTCCAACGCTGCTTCCTATAACACCATAAAGAAAAGAATAACCGAGATATAAAGCTTTTTTATCTTCGGGGGCAATCAATCCGACATAGCTGATAAACTTTGGATGTGCTGTCATTTCTCCGATAGAAAAAATTGTAATACCAAGCATAAACACCCAAATGTTTGTATTGATTGCTAATATTGCCATTCCAATTGTACCCATCGCAATTCCGGCAATCATAGTTGGAAGTGCTTTTGTATTTTTAACAATGTTAGAGACAATAAGTTGTAAGAAAATAATTGTTCCCGCATTAATTACAGTAACATGTTCAACATCAAATTTCCAATTCATATTAATTCCGATGCCGCCAAGAGCACCATTAACAAAATTGTTTAGAGAAGTTGCATCAACGTATTTTTGAACATACCACAAAACAGAGTCAAACATCTGGAAATAAAGAATCCAGAAGCCTGAATAAATAACAATCAATCCAATAAACTTAAAATCAGTTAAAACCAGCACTGCCCCCTTTAAAACTTCTGCAAGTGTTTTTGTACTTTCAGGTCTTTTGGGTTCTTTATAAATAAGAAATGTTGGGATAAGCATAGATGCAGTTGCAATGGCTGATGCCATCATTACATATTGCCAGCCAAATGTGTTTTTAATGTAAGGGACAAGAATTAACGGGAATAAAAAAGCACCGAGATTTATTGACCAGTAAAAAATTCCAAAACCTAATGTGCTGTTGCCTTCATTTGTGGATCTTGCAATTGTACCTGAAATCATTGGTTTGAATGCACCAGCGCCAATTGCCATTATAATTAAACTACCAAACACCATTGCGTATTCTGTAGTTTGACTTGTAAGAAAATATCCGAATCCTAAAAAGATAAATGCAAAAGTTAAAATTCTTTTGTAACCAAATCTATCACCAATTGCACCAGAAAGAATAGGAAGAATATAAAGCATTGGCTGGATAACACTTTTTATAACACCAACACTTTCTTTTGTGTAACTAAGTTGGTCAGTCATATAAACAGAAAGAATGCTCATCATTCCATAATAGGAGCCTCGTTCAAAAAACTCCATAAATATTACAACCCAGTAGTTAAGAGGGAAAGATTTGAATCCCGTTTTTGATGTTTCTTGTTCTCTCATCTGTAGTCCTAATTAGTTTTCAGATTTTAACTTTGTTGAATGCAAAACTAATGAAAATGTTAGATAAGATATAATAAAAAAGGCACAATTTCTCGTGCCTTAACTTCTTGCGTCTCACTTCATTCT
>Ga0209287_10001377_pt1 | contig 12204 bp, 14 predicted proteins | sample PPLLak3cmMay2015_2_FD_187255 | JGI IMG/M metagenome (GOLD analysis project Ga0209287, IMG submission 187255) | Freshwater sediment microbial communities from Prairie Pothole Lake near Jamestown, North Dakota, USA - PPLs Lake P8 Core (1) Depth... | ecosystem: Environmental > Aquatic > Freshwater... | reverse complement strand
ACTCCTCCATGATTCGATGAACTTGGGTAGAACCCGTCTCCTGCGGTGCAAAGGATGTCTGGGACACCGTCGTTGGTGATGTCCCCGATGATGCTGGAGTAATAATCATTCCAGGTGGTTTGTTGCGGCCATCCAGGAGCCAAGGTCCCATCATGATGGATGACATAGGAAAAGAACCCAAGACGGCTGCATGCGATCTCCAAATCACCGTTCTTGTCGAAATCAGCAAGACCCGGGGCAGAGCAGAAGTTCCAGCCTTTCTCGAAAGGAAAACCAGGAAGGACATTGCCGTTTTCATCGTAAGCGTATAAACCTCCATAGCGATAGTCTGGGGCGTTGCCTGCGTACTGGAGTGCGACGAGGATTTCGATTTTACCGTCGTTGTTGATGTCTCCAGTTGCAGGGGAGGTGAAGATGATTCCATCGGTGTATTTTGGCCAGCCAGGAAGAGTAGTCCCATCGATGTTGAACACGGTGAGGTATCCTTCATTGATCCATTCACCAGAGCTGGAATTGTAGCCAGCGTTCTCACTTGGACTACCACAGACAATCTCCAACTCTACGTCATCATCAAAGTTTCCCACGGCCGGGGTTGCCGCCAATTGACTTCCCCAGTGTATAGGAGGTAATGACCATTGTCCAATGAGTGCTCCTGTGTGATCAACGATGCTGAGTTTGATATCATAGGCATCGTTTCCTTTGAAGATGATCTCATTGTATCCATCGAGGTTGACATCCGCGCAGAGCACAGTCGGATGGTATTCTTTTGGTAGCTGGATTGGCCATCCATCCATGACACTCCCATTGTGATCGAAGACGTAGAGCTCGCAATAGTTCTTGAACATGAGGAATCGGTAGACGATGATCTCAACAAAACCATCATGGTTGATGTCATCGATAACCGGAAGCATCACATTCCCTCCGTTCCCTGATTCTGCAGCCCCTACATCGGAGGACCAGATCAGGTTTCCATCATGGGTGTAGGCTCGGAGTTGTTGTGGGATTGCGGGTCGATAGACAATGATCTCTCCGAAATTGTCGTTGTTGATGTCCGCGACCACGGGTTCCAAATACCCAAGGGACCAGTACGATCCACCCTGGGCATCATAATAAAAGGGTATGTGAACAGGCCAACCTTCTTTGAGGGTCGAGTCCAGGCACATGTTTCTAGCATAGGTTTGACTGGTGTAGGAACTGAAGTTCACCGTTAAACGTAGGGTGAGGAACTCTTCTCCTTCAACAAAGCTAGTGTCCCAAGTTCCCAGAGTGCCGTTGATGACAGGGAGCAGCCCATCGTTTTCTAAATCAATATCGGTGTTGAACCAGGTGTTTGGATATTCACCGATACCCCATTCAATGATGTAATTCTGGAAGGTTGATCCGTTCGCAAATCCTTGTATCACAACGAGGTCTCCTCCTCGGATGACATCATTGTTCATTGGTTGTGAAATTGAGGCCGTGTCCACCAAGAGTGGTGAGCTGTCTCGGATGGTCTCAGGTGTACTTTCTAGTCTGAATGGTGTTGATGTGAGTTCATCAGGATGAATTGATGAGGCTTGCATCGCATTACCGTTTTCAGTGATGAATGAAAAAGACGTCCATGTGGTCTGTCCACCGATATTCAGTGGTGCTATGTTCTGTGTTTTTTTTGTGTTCGATCCATTAATGATCGGGAAGATACTTGCTCCAATAAATAACAATATGAGGCTTAATGCCAATGCTCGTGTCCATATCTCTTTTCTCATTTGAAAATCCCCCTAATTCTGTTTGTATGGATATTAAAAGGTACAGGTTTCTTATAAAGGTTTGGAATCAATAAAAATCAGTGTCTTATTTTTTTCCAATGCAGTGTTGATAGGTTTTCACCATGTTTGAGAGAGCACATGCAATAGTCACTGGGCCGACACCGCCAGGGACTGGTGTGAGCAAGGATGCTTTCTCTTTTACGGACTCAAAATTAACATCGCCACGGACGCCGTCTTTGGTTTCTATGATGCCGACATCAACCACAATCGCCTTGTCTTTGATATGATCCTTGGAAATCAGATTCAGTACCCCTGCACCAGAGATCAGAATATCTGCATTGGAGGTGTATGCTTTCAGATTCTTCGTAAAGACATGACTGATGGTGACCGTAGCATTTCTAGTAAGGAGAAGTGCCGCGAGAGGTTTTCCGACGACATTGCTATGGTTCACAATCACAACATCTTTTCCCTGGAGTTGAACCTGCTCATGTTCCAAGATTGTTAGAACCGAAAGAGGAGTACATGGAACAAGTGCTTCATCACCAATAAGTGTTCTTCCGAGGTTCTCTGGGTTAAAACCCTCAACGTCTTTACGTGCTGCAACAGCCCTCATCAGCGTATTTGTTGAGAGATGTGGAGGAACCGGGTATTGGATGAAAATCCCATGCACGGAAGGATCGTTATTGAGGTCCTGGATACTCTGAAGAATGGTTTCTTCTGACACATTTGCATCAAATCGTACGAGCTTTGAAGAAATGCCTACCTCGTTGCATGCTGTGGTACGTAATTTAAGATACATCTCTGATGAAGGGTTTTCTCCTATTACTATAGTTATAATCAGGGGTTCTTGCTGATATTTTTTTTTTAATCGTTGAACGTCTTTTGTTATTTTACTACGGATTTCCTTTGCGATTTCTCTGCCATTTATTATCGTTGCAGTCATTTTACTCACCTCGATGATTAATGAAATGTTTTTACGATTTCGGTTTTGTGCCAATCGCATAGAACTGTGGGAAGAAGTTGAGTTGAACGCCTTCGTCAAGGGATTTGAGAAACTCATATTCCCATTGATCGATTTCTTTTTCCGTTAATCCTGCATCCTTTAATATCTTGATATAGAAATCCCGGGAGTGAAGATAGTATTGTTTATCTTCTTCACAGGACCAGATCCGGTTGTTCCCGATACCGATGATGGTTTCAAGACCAGCGGTGATAAACAGTTTTCGTAGTTTTCTCCCAATATGAGGGTCGCCACCTTTTTTCTGGATCGCCTCTCCTGCGAACAATGGGTCAACTTTTTTGTTTTCTGGCCAGTGGATTTTACCTCCATAATCTGGTTCAAGGGAGGCAAGAATTTTCCCATTTGGTTTGACAACCCGGGTCATTTCATTGACTACCACTTGCGGGTCGTCTGCCCACATCAACAGTAAATTGCAGGTGACAAGGTCAAATGTGCTGTCTGCAAAACATAATTGTTGTGCATCTCCGATGCAGAAGGTAACATTGGAATATTCTTTGAGTGTTCGGTCTGCGACGCTGAGAAGGGAGACTGATCCATCAAGAGCGATCACCATTCCTTTGGTAAGTCGTGCAATATCCCGAGTAACAAACCCAGAACCGCAACCGACATCAAGGATAAGATGCGCATCTTTCAGCCCGACTTTAAGGTATAAGGGCAGGCGTTCCTCTGCTGTTTCTAACGCTTGTAATTCTAATTTTTTAATAAAATCTGTTAGCTCGTCATTGGTTCGTTTGTGGAATCTATTCTCAGGTTTTTTCATTACGCATTCCAGAAAGAGAATTTACTGTGATGGTATAAGATTTTCCTCCGGTTAAAAAAAAAATGTTGGAGAAGGGAGGGTCTGGGACACAAGAAGAGGTGATGCTCGAAAAGGGAAACAGACCCTCCTTCACTGGGCTTGCACTTAACTGTGAGGTTTTTTCTTTTTCTTGCCGTAGAGGTCTTCATATTTTCCGACGAAGACGTATCCATCATCTGTTTTACGGAGTAACCCTTCATCAAGCATGAGGTCAAAGACCTTATCGGAGACTTTGACGTTTTTTCCCTTGTCATTGGTTATTTTCATTTTATAATCTGGGGCTTCATCATTGAGATAGTTAGGTTCTAATTCATACATCACGTTTATTTTAGGCATGGTTTCTCTCCTTTCACTCCTATTTGATACATATTAGCATGTTACATTTTCACAATATTCGTATTTAAAGATATGTTGGACAAATGCCATAATGGAAATGTATCATCCCTCTTCAACGCAGTTTTCCTCCTAAAAACATAACACTTAATCAACAATATTTAAATAGAACCATCCCGTTGTAAAATCGGAAAAAAAATAAAACTAGGAAGGTGGAAAATGGAGACTATGTTAAAGAAAGTAGGCAGCTGGCTTTTCCTCATCGGGATCGGAGTCGCCGTTCTTGTCGGACTGATCTTTGGTGTAGGACAAGCGATGAACGCAAACCTGACAGATTTCGAAACACCCCTGGGGATTATCGTCGCAGTCCTCGGATTTCTCGTTGGAATCCTCTCGTTCTTCGCCCTTGGAGCAGTCACCCAGGAAAAAATACCCACGTTCTTAATCGCATCCATCATCTTGATTGGCCTTGCGATAGCGGTATCACAAGTGACCTGGATCTTTGGAAGCTTCCGTGAACTCGCACCATTATTCATCAACATCACCCAATACCTCGCTATCTTTATTGCCCCAGCAGCCATCATCCTTGTCGTACGCTCTCTATGGGACGCAGCAAAAACACCAGAGACAACACCATAAACAAAACACATTTTTTTTCTTTTTTTTTAATATCTACCGATATACCAATCATTAAAAAAATAAAAAAAAAAAGGGGGGAATAAAGCAGGAAACCTATTTTTCTTTCTCAGGGAGTTTTTTTGCAAGACCCCAGAGATTTTCAAACTTTCCGTTCAACAGCTCAATATCCTCAAGATTCACATACGCAGTGCCGACATAACAAGGCTCACAGCCTTCCTCAGCAAGGATCTTAATCCCATTCACTGCAAGCTCTTTACCAAACACGTAATTCCGCATCGTCCCAGAAGTGTTCTCCGAGAAATACCGGATGTCCAGATTATCGCCATACGCATTCTTCAACTGTTTCGCAATATCGATGTTTGTTTCAGAATCTATCAGAAGCTCAACTTTGGTGTTCAGAGCTAAAAACTTCTTGAAATATCGAACAAAAGGCTCATCAAAGAACCGTTCCCCACCAATCTGCATACGTAGATTATTCTTCTTATCCAAACAATTGTTCAGGATATTATACAAGATCCATTTCCCACTATATCGAAGTGTGACGTTCCCATCGCGTTTGATTTTAATCCCATACGTCTTGAAATGATCAGTATAAGACGTCGAATACTCATTCAACCGATTATACATCGCAGTAAACGTTTCAGCTGCTATTACCGTCTTCAAATCATCTTTGATATCCTCCCAGATAACCTTCGGATGCACAGGAAGATAGCTTTCCCGTCCGAAATCCTCCTCGGAATGAGCTGAGAACAACACTTCGGCGATCAAACCGTTTTTCAACAAAGAATTCCGCCCAGTCTCCAATGGACGCCTTGTAATATTTGTGAGTTCCTCTGCGGTTTTCAAAAACTCAGAAAACTCTTTCGGACAATCAATTATGAGGATCGTATAATAGGTTGCCGCTTCTCTCGGACGATCAATCTTCATCCGTTCAAACATCATCTCAAAATCTTGAATATAATCAAGTTTCACTTTAGTTTTGTATTCACCATATCCCATCCACGAACACCATCCAATACTTTACAAAAACACATGCCTTGTGTTTTTTTATAGTTTATGGATGCATACCTACCTGCATTCCCCGTGTATTTCTAAAAAAAATATTCAGGGTTATAAAAATTTATACACCGACATTTTCGACGAATAATGATTCCCAGCATCATCATTGGCTACAGCAAGTATTGTTGTTTTCCCAGAACCTCGCTCATTCCAATTCCATATATACGGTGGCGTCGTATCAGTAGCCTTGTACACCGTATCGATAAAAAAATCTACACTCGTGATCATCTCATTTTCTGTACTGACCGTGACATCAAGAGACCCAATCACAATTGTGTTAAAAACAGTGATCGCTATTTTTTTATTGGCAACATACAGGCCTTTATCAGGTTGAATAATATCGGTGCTATTGGTGACATTTCTATAGATCATCTCAACATCATCATCGTAGAGAATGTCATTGGGTGTGACCCAACAAGGATAAGTCCATCCATCTCGATCGATATCAATTCCTTGATTATAATATGACGCCCAGAGAAGCTCAGCGCAGTACAAGAGATTTGCTGTCGGGAACTTTCTATTTGTATCTGCAATCTTCAAGCCAAACCAGGGGAAATCAAAAAAAACCTGATACGCTGTCCCAATTTTGCTTTTTGCCCATTCCGCAGCAGCAATTCTCTGCGACTCATTTGCGGTTTTTACCCGCAAAAAAATATAATTTTTACACCATTGACAAAACTGAGTTAAATTTCGATACCGTACAACACCATTAGCTTCAATGAGCGTACCATTTCCAATATAAATAGCACTGTGTTCATTGAATAATCCAGGTCGTTTCCATGGGTTCCCCTGGTCACCTCTGATATCGACAAGGACCAGGTCTCCTATCTCCACGCCCTCAGGCACGGTCATTTTCTCAACAGATGTGCTGTTGTCGGTCGCATCTAACACTAATTGAGACTCTGGCTTCATCATTATACTACTACCTGTTGGGATCAGAGTGGTGGCTAGAAGTAAAATCACTGCAGAGAACGCGAATCCTTGCCCTTGGAAAAGAACTTTCTTCAAGATTTTCACCTATATACTATATCATAAGACCCATTCCCTTTTTAAATCTTATGAAGACAATAAATTAGATTTATTATCTAAAAATCTGGTCTGCATACCGTTACCTAGCCAACCGTGGTTTCCTGCCTAAAAGAATATAAAAATCCATAAAACAAACTCAGGATATGGAGAATAGTTTTCTCTTGTAAATATATTTAAATATCCTAAGGATGTTTATATTAAACGGAGGAATTAAAAAAAATGAACAAAAAAATCTCTCAGCTCATACTGATGTTGTTATTTATAAGCATGATTATCTCAGTTACAGGAACCAATGCTAGGATAGGAAAACAACCATCCTTCCAGCCACCAGTTGAGTGGACAAATACCTATGGTGGTGAAAAAATAGATTGGGGCCATTGCGTACAACAGACCTCAGACGGGGGATACATCATCACCGGCGCACTTGGTAGGAACGCCTTTATGCCCTGGAGGGGAGATATCTACATATTGAAAATCGACAAAGATGGAGGAGAACAATGGTCACAAACCCATGGGATTGCATACAATGAAAACGTCGGGAGGTCCATTCAACAGACTTCTGACGGTGGCTATATCATCGCAGGATACACAGGCTATACCTATCATATCGATGGCTACATGGTAAAAACAGATGAAACCGGAAATATCTCCTGGACATCAGAGTTTGGTAATTTCGATTATTACGATAACCTCCAGGACGCCTCTCAAACCTCTGAAGGTGGATACATCGCTGTCGGATGGACCGGCTCGTATGGTGCTGGCAGTGCTGATATCTGGTTAATCAAAATGAATTCAGAGGGAACCGAAGAATGGAACCATACATTCGGGAGCACTGGTCTTGACGGTGGCAATCATGTTCAACAGACCACCGATGGAGGGTTCATTATCACAGGAATGATTGAACTAACTGGGGGAAACAGCAATCTTCTCTTACTTAAGACTGATGCGAACGGGAACGAGGAATGGACTCAAACCTTCGGTGGTTCAGATTACGAGGAAGGAAGTTGTGTGGAACAAACAACAGATAGTGGCTACATCATCACCGGTCTTACCTACTCTGCTGGAGCAGGAGATGGTGATATCTGGCTGATTAAAACTGATAGCGACGGAAATATCGAATGGCAATATACATTTGGAGGAACAGCCTATGACCAAGCCCACAGTGTTCAACAGACCACCGATGGAGGATATTTCATCGCCGGGGAATACACCAACCCATCAGCCCAGACCCCAGATATGTATCTTATTAAAACCGATGAAAACGGGCTTGAGGAATGGTCAGATATCATCGATAACGAAGGAAAAGAAGATGTGGCAAACTATGGGATACAAACCATGGATTGTGGCTATGTTGTCGTCGGAAACACAGGAGTGTATCAAGACGAACTCGTCGACATATGGGTCATGAAATACCAAGGCACGAATACCCCACCTAACGAACCATCTCATCCCTCACCTGCTGATACTGAAAGTAACGTTCCAATCGAAAGTGATCTCAGCTGGACCGGTGGAGACCCAGACAATGATACAGTCACCTATGATCTCTATTTTGGGACAACCCCTTCACCGCCGCTCTTTTCTGAAGATCTTACCGAAACATCCTTTGACCCTGGAACACTGTCGTATTTCACCACGTATTATTGGATGATCCGTGCGACTGACAGCTTCGGAGCATTCACCGATGGACCGGTCTGGAGCTTTACGACAGAAAAAGAACTACCCGTATTAGAAATTGGAGCAATCACCGGTTCAAAAGTAGTTTCTGTAGAGATACAAAACAAGGGAAACGCAGATGCAAGCGATGTCACCTGGGAGATTTACATCACAGGAGGCATTTTCAAACTCATTTACAAAAGCTACGGAGGTTTACTGCCTATCATTGCAGCTGGTAACCAAACAACCGTCAACTCAAAACGATTCATCGGATTTGGAAAAATCGACATCACCGTATCCGCATCGTGCGAAGAAGTACCCATACCCGTAGAAAAGAAGGTCAGTGGAAGCATCTTCCTCCTCTGGATAACAATATAGACAACCCATCGGTTGAACCAAAAACGTAATCTTCAAGAATATCAATAGATAGAACGAAAAAACTTCCTTATCCATCTTTTTTATTTTTTCTTCTGCTCTGTTGTTTTCAGGGCATTCGAACGAACAATCTCGTCAACATAACGACGGCAATCTCGTTTGATCTCTGCGAGCTGCTGCGGCGGGATATGATAGGATTGCGAAGCAAACTCTAAAGCAAAAATCAACCCATGGACAAATGCACCTAGCGGGTATTCTCTTTCTTTTGATAAGGTGAAGAGGTCGTCAGTGATCTTAAAGACCTCATTCATCGAATAAGATGATTGTGGTGTTTTTTGAGTTTCATTCTTTGGCGATTCAGTCTTTTTTACAATGTTCTTTTTTTCAACCATTTCTCTCATCTCTACATAGTGTGTTTGTCATATCATGATGGTGTGGTGCAGTTAAACCTCAGAGTGATTTGCTCATGAAGTTGTTCACATCTATCTGGGTTAAACACGGTGATAAACACCAACGACAGGATAGCGATCGGGACGAAAATCACCGTCGCAAGCAGCAGGACAAGGATAATGGTTTTTAATATTTTTCCTGCCGCAGCAAAAATGCTGCATAGCGCAGGTCGAGAGGTTGGAAGATGACATTTAATCCCAGTCGTAGGGCAGATAGGCCCATAAATCGTCCAGCAGAAAAACCCTTTTGTAAGCGAACAAATCGGTTGTGTCGTGATTTGGCAGATTGGCTGTGAGGTGATCTGACAGAACTGACCACTCGTTAGATTACATACGAACCCGGTGGTGATGTTCGCAGAAACTGGTTTTCCTATTTGAATAGGGTTTTTTTGTTGAAGATTGTTAAAATCAACCTCACGAATCAGATCATTCATATGGTTTTGTGCTTCTTGTTTGGAAAACACAGAATATTCTAAGAGGTAATTTTGATACAGGTTGTAGTCCTGTCGAATGATCCTGTTGATTTCTGCAAGGTTGTTTTTCGCCATGGCAAGAAGACTATCCCATTTCTGTGATAGATCGTTATTGAGAAGACGGATTTGTTCTTTGACCGATTCGTCGGATAATTGATTTAAGATTTCCTCCGTCAGTATATCTTTAGTAGGAAGCGGGATTTGCACCGGTTTGTCTTTCCCGATGTAGAGTGAAGAAAAGGCAGTATTTTTCTCCTGATGTAATACGTTTTCTAAACGACGATGAAACAACGGTGAAACAGTCGTAGCTTGTGTCGAACGAACCGCGTAGAAACTCACTACGGATGTAAATGACATCAAAAGAATAAAAGTTGCAATTCCAAAGCTAAGTAGTACGGTCTTTCGTCGTCTCGTTTTTTCCACAATAGTCGTTTTCCCCTTGGAAACACATCATGAGTGAAGAGATATTTAAACATTTATAGACAACGTATTTTGTATTTTCTCTTTCTTTTAATAGCATACTTTATTGACATAAAAATATGATTTTCTAAGGAAAGGTTTTAAGGAAGAAATTATTACAACACTCTATCACAGAGGGAAAATTATGAATCGGAAGATTTCATCAAGGATGATAATTGTAGTTGTTCTTTGCATTGTTCTGGCTGGTGCAGTATATATAGGTTACAACCAATTTTTTAACAGTCCGGAAAAAAATACATTACAGATTATTTCAATGGATTTGATGCACTCTAATGCAGAAACAAATTTTACCGTAACAGTTAAAATACAGAACACAGGACAGAATAATATCACTGATGCAGAATTAAACTTTATTTTTATTAAAGACAATGACATTATCGATACAAAAAAACAATCATTACATCTTCCAACCAGCACGGAAGGAACATACAATGCATCCTTTATCAATATCCCATTTGAGGTGGACAGCACATACAAAGCTATTGCCACAATCTATCTAGATAATCTGCTTCTCGATACAAGGACTATTACAAAACAATTCTAAAATGAACTTACCTGATTCCATGAAGGCAGAACCGAGAAAGAACCAGGGGTATGTTTTGGATATCTATTTAAAGGGGAAACATGTTACAAAATTATAAATAGCGGGGGAATATAAATGCAACAAAAAGTAAATCGAATAAGTAGGCTGTTGATCTGTTGTAGCATCTGTGTGATGCTCCTTCTTCTCTCGGGTGTTGCAGCGACAGCAACATCACTTGGGACAAAAAATATTGAAACTTCACAAACCATAGAACAAACGACTTTAAAGACAACGTACCTTAAAAATATCTACCCTTTCAAGCTTCTCAGCTGGGACTTCTGGGATAATCCTCCACATATCTTTGCTCGAAACAGCGGTAATGTCGGCATCGGAACCAATAACCCTACCGCGAAACTTGACGTTTTTGGAAACTTTGCAATTAATGGATTAGAAATCATCGATGCATCAGGGAAATGGGTTGGAGACCTCACCGGGATGCAAGGACCTCAAGGACCACAAGGAGAACAAGGACCAGCAGGACTAGAAGGACCTGCAGGACCACAGGGGCCACAGGGTGTACAAGGACCTCAGGGACCACAAGGCCCAGAAGGACCACAAGGGCCACCAGGGGAACAGGGACCACCAGGAGAAGACGGAGCGGAAGGAATACCAGGTGCACAAGGCGAACAAGGACCAATCGGGTTAACACCAGCTCATCAATGGTTCGGAACCTTCATTCGTTTCCAAAATCAAGATAGTTCCTGGGGAGATCTTGTCAATTTACAAGGAATACCGGGAATACAAGGAGAACAAGGACCACAGGGGGAACAAGGACCTCAAGGGATACCAGGGGATACACGCTGGGGTGTAAATGCCATGAATATTTATTACATCCTGGGTAATGTAGGTATTGGAACGACAACCCCATCCACAACGCTGGAGGTCAATGGCAGCGTGGCTGCAGGTACCTTCCTTGGTGATGGTTCTCAACTGACGAACCTACCGCACTATGGAAGACCTATTCAGATCTACACGAACAAATACGGGTATAATGCCTCAGGAATCTATGATTACTACTATGAACTCTCACCTATCCCCGCTAGCGATCTCACCGGAGATTATCTAAAAATAGAAATCACAGCCTATAGCCGTGTCCATCTGAAAGAAAACAATGCGGGTGGAACAGACCTTGAGATTAAAACAAAGCACACAGGCGGAACGTATACAGTAAGTATGCCGAATCAACACTTTTTATTCAGCAAACCTCTCTCAAGCACCTTTACGACCGATTACGAAAACCTTGGTCAGATGAACTCAGCTACCTGGTACCATCAACTCACCGCCTTAGAAAAAACCTCGGGAGTGCAGATACAGATCCATGTGTATCTCTACTGTCCGACCTCAGGCTCCCAAAACGTCAGTTTTGAAAATGTTCAGACCATAGTCAGTTGTATATAACACAGCATCCTTCCTGAAATATACGGCAAGGATCCCCTCTTTTTTTTCTTTTTTATCAATGATTAATAGGGGATAATAGATTTTCTTACCACTACGCATGTATTGATACTACAAGAATTTGAAAGGATATGTTTTTAAACAAAAAATTGTTACGAAAACGCGAAGTTG
>Ga0209287_10001374_pt1 | contig 12224 bp, 14 predicted proteins | sample PPLLak3cmMay2015_2_FD_187255 | JGI IMG/M metagenome (GOLD analysis project Ga0209287, IMG submission 187255) | Freshwater sediment microbial communities from Prairie Pothole Lake near Jamestown, North Dakota, USA - PPLs Lake P8 Core (1) Depth... | ecosystem: Environmental > Aquatic > Freshwater... | reverse complement strand
TACCGACTCCTTGCCCCTCTGTAGCGGACGCAGGGACCCGGCCTGCGTCGGTTCTGCTGCATCGGTGGATCGATTTGCTGTGTCGATCCCTGGCGCGGCAGCCACACACCCAGGCGCGCCCCAGACCCCCGTCCTAGAGAAAGCGTCCGGCTTGTTCCATGGGAGGATGGCGCCCGGGTCAGCAGGCGGCGGCGCTCCCCCTCGCGACGATCCGATCCCCGTGACAAGGACTGAGGCTTAGCCCCTTTCCAATCCAAGGGCACGGCCTCGCCGCATGGGAGAGGCCCCTTGGCTAGGTAAGTCCCTCTTGACACGATGTAAATAATATATTACATTACGTCAAACATACTAGACAACGGAGTGCGCAGATGTCATTCGAGGAGAAGGTTGCCTGGGCCTACCCGGTCGTCCTGCTGATCACGGCGGCGATCTACTCAACCCATGTGTTTGGCCAGCTGCCGGGGGTGCCGGTGACGGAGATCGCCTACGTGCGCCCGATGATCATGGCGCTCGTGATCACAGTGGTGGCCATGATCATTGCCGCCATCCTGGCTGCCATTTCCGCCCCCAGCGAGGCAGACAAGAAGGATGAGCGGGATATCAACATCAATCGGCATGGGGACGCCGTCGGGGGCAACGTCCTGGGCGTGGCCGCCCTGCTGCCGCTTGGCCTGACGATGGCCGAGTTTGAGCACTTCTGGATCGCCAATGCGCTCTACCTGGCATTTGTCGCCTCTGGCGTCGTGGCTTCCACGGTCAAGATCGTCGCCTACCGCCGAGGGTTCTAGCCATGGGGAAGCCGACCAAAGTCACGAATGCCATACGTACGCTTCGGTTCACCCATCGCGAGATGACGCAGGCGGAATTGGCCGACCGCATCGGCGTGACGCGCCAGACGATCATCGCCATCGAGCAGGGCCGCTACTCGCCGTCACTCGAGATGGCTTTCCAGATCGCGCGTGCCTTCGGCGTCCCCCTCGACAATGTGTTCCAGTACCCCGAGGAACCTGGCGAGACAACGTGAGGTTGACCGTCCGAGGCCGCAGCCACCTGCCCAGGGTCCGAGATGGAAGGACAGCGGCGCGGTCGGGGCAAGAGCCCGTTCAATCCGGGAAGTCACGCCGGTCAGCCGCAAGTCGCTTTCGCGGGCGCGCCGACAAGCCCATTCTTGGAGGATCACCATGAAGGCCGCTGTCTATTTGGAGTATGGACCACCCGAAGTGGTTCATCTCAAGGATGTCGAAAAACCCACTCCCAAGGACGATGAAGTCCTGGTGAGGGTGCATGCGACCACGGTGGCAGCAGGGGATGTGCGCATGCGCAAGCCTGATCCCTTTGCCGCCCGGCTCTACAACGGCCTGCTTCGGCCCAGAAGGGTCACCGTCCTGGGATTCGAGCTCGCCGGCGAAATCGCGGCGGCGGGGAAATCCGTCAGGAGGTTCAAGGTGGGCGACCAGGTCTTCGCCTTCACCGGATTCCGCTTTGGCGCCCATGCGCAGTATCGGTGCCTTCCGGAGTCGGGGACGGTGAAGAAGGGGCTGATCGCGCTGAAGCCAAACCAGATGTCCTACGCGCAAGCCGCCGCCGTCCCAATCGGAGGTCTCACCGCGCTGGCCTTCCTTAGAAAAGGACATGTCCAGCCGGGGCACGCGGTCCTGGTCTATGGTGCTTCCGGGAGCGTGGGTACCTATGCCGTCCAGCTGGCAAAGTACTTCGGGGCGCGCGTGACCGGAGTCTGCAGCGGTGCGAACTTGGATCTTGTTCGATCGCTCGGCGCGGATCGGGTGGTGGACTACACATCGGAGGATTTCACCCGCGGCGGAGATACCTACGACCTGGTCTTCGACGCGGTCGGGAAGACCTCGGCCGCGGGCAGCCGAAGATCGGTCAAGCGGAACGGGGTTTTCCTTTCCGTGAACGGCTCGGCCGATGTCCTTCCTGAGGATCTGGACTATCTTCGAGAAGCTATCGATGAGGGGAAGCTGACGGCGGTGATCGACCGCTGCTTTCCCCTGGAAAAGATCGCCGCGGCCCATCGATATGTCGAAACTGGACACAAGAAAGGCAATGTTGTCATCATGGTTGATCATGATGAGCCGACCTGACCAGCGGGCTGCCCGGCTTGGATCCAATTCTGCCCGGCCGGGCGCCGATCCCGGCCGTCTTCTCTGCGGCGATCAGCTTCTCGATCGGGCTGCCCAACCTACCCCTGCCGGCTCGCGCAGCCCCAAACGCAGAGCGGGGCGGCTCATACACTGGGTACTGGGGTGTGGGTTGGCCACAGAGCAACGCTTCCAGTCCTGCCACAGCCGTCGGAGTAGGGAGGATCAGCCCAGAGGTCACAGGAGGCGGCAACGACTGCCGTGAGTCGATGCGAGGTGCGGCATGCCCATGTGCGGCCAGGATTGCCGCCCGCTCCTTCCAGCTAAGCCAAGGTCCGGCAGAACCGGCCGACCGGAGTGCGCCAGGCCGCCTGGCGGAGTCCGGAAGATCTCCGGCTCCAGGCGATCTTCAAACTCGATACACCAAACGCAAGCTTCGCCCGTCGATATGAGTGGAAACAATGACACAGGAGTTGCCGTTGCTGCCCGCTGATGCCCACCAGCGGCTCGAGGAGACCTACCAGAGCGAGGCGCCGCGACTCCTGGCACGCCTGCGCCGCGCCGGACGCACGCTGGAAGACGCCGAGGATCTGGTGCACGACGTCTTTGCCGAGACTATGGAAAGCCTGCCGGTGGTCGGGCCCATCCGCAACCTGCCAGCCTGGACGAATGCGCTGCTCCGGCGGCGGTTGATCGACGCCTGGCGGCATGAACGAGTGCAAGAGGCGGCCGGCGAGACCGACGTGGTCGAGGACACGCTGAGCGAAATCATTGCCGGCGCCGGGCTGGGCCCGCAAGATGCCTTCATCCGGGACAGCCTGGTGGACGCGCTGAACGATGCCTTGCGCGCACTTCCGCCGGCGCAACGCAGGGTGGTGGAGGCCCAGGTGTTCGGTGGACTGACCTTCCGGGAGATCGCAGAGGCCACGGGCGAAAGCATCGACACGCTCACGGCGCGCAAGCGCTATGCGCTGCGCAACCTCTCCCGAGCTCTGAAGCACTGGATCGACGAATGACCCGCCAGGGCCGGGCGAAGTTGAGCAGCGAAGAATCTGCCGGGCCATACTCAGAGGAGGCAAGGAATGACTGACCCAGAGGGTGTTCGTAACGGCGCAGGGGGAAACGATCGGCGTGGCCGACCGTCCCCGCACCGTTTTCGGTACGAGAAGAAGCGAGGATTCGACATGGAACTGTGGTGGGAAGAGCGCAGTCTACCGGCGAAGGTCCTGCTGGGGATCGGCTTCGCCCTCGTGGGGCTCGCCCTGCTCGCCCTGCTCGGCTGGGTGGTGATGCTGCTGTGGAACTGGCTGATGCCCGACATCTTCGGCCTCCCGAGCGTGAGCTACTGGCAGGCCTGGGGTCTGCTCGTGCTATGCTGGATCCTGTTCAAGAGCAGGAGCTTCAAGGACAGCGACCACGGCCGCGACCGGCGGCGCCGGAAGCATCTTCGCCGGTACATGCAGGAAGAGCAGTTGGCCGAGGGGGAGGAACCGGCAAGTTCGGCGCAGGCTTAAGCGGACTGCTGTGAGGCCTGCCTCGCTGGACCTTGGCTCAACGCGACCAGCCCGGTTAGGGGACAGTACGCTGCGCAAGATGGCCTGCACTCGCCGGCGATTGAGGTGACAATGGGCTTCGAGGCCGCTCGTCCGCCAGGCCGACCGGAGTGATGGGTGGGCGTGGTGGCCACCACACCCGTGACCGAGGTCTCCGCACAATGGCACCAGAAGAGGCTACGAGGCTGATACAGCAGACTGTTCTTCTCGTGGGTGGCACTGGCCGCACCGGCCAGTGCGTCTTGGAGCAGCTTCTGCAGCGTGGCATCCGCGTCCGCGCCATTGTGCGATCCCCCCACAAGCTCCCGTCGGGCACGGCGGGGCAATCCAACCTGACGGTGGTCGAGGCCGATCTGCTGTCCATGAGCGAAGAGGACCTGTTGCGCCAGGTCCGCAGCTGCCAGGCGGTCATCTCGTGCCTCGGTCACGTGACAGATATCAAGGGCATCTTTGGGCCGCCGCGAGACCTTGTCACGCAAGCTGTATCCCGACTGTGTGGCGCGATCGCCGCGTCACAGTCTTCAGCGCCGGTCAAGTTCATCCTGATGAGCAGCGTCTCGGTCCACCACCCAGGAGGCCTCGACGTGCGGCGCGGGTGGGCGGAGAAAGCATTCACGTGGATCCTGCGCAGCCTGGTGCCTCCGTCCAAAGACAATCAACGGGCGGCGGACTTCCTCGTCGAGTACATTGGGGCAGTCAGTCCGAGTGTCCAGTGGGTCGTCGTGCGTCCGGACACCCTCGTGGACGGAGGCCTGAGGCAGTACGCGCTTCACGAGAATCTGGTGAGCAGCCTCTTCAAGCCCGACAAGACCAACATGGCGAACGTGGCGCACTTCATGGGAGAGCTGGTGGAAGCTCCGCGCGTCTGGGAGGCCTGGCAGGGCAAACTGCCCGTGATCATCAATGCCGCGGCATCGGAGGCTTGAGGAGGTACGCGGCTCGTCCGCATGGCACCATGCAGCAGCCCTTAGATGAGACCGCTGGCCCGTCGTCCCATCAACCGAATGGAGTAAGACCATGAAAGCCTTCGTCCAGAATGCCTACGGCTCGCCCGATCTCCTCGAGCTCAAGGAGGTTGACAAGCCGCGGGTGAAGGGGAACGAAGTGCTGGTGCGGGTTCATGCCGCGGCCCTCAATGCCGGGGACTACTTCTCCATGAAAGGCAGTCCATGGCTGGCGCGATTCTCCGTCGGGTTTCCCCAGCCGAAGGACTACATCCTCGGGTGGGACGTGGCAGGGCAGGTTGAGGAGGTCGGTGTGGAGGTGAAGGCGTTCAAGCCAGGCGACTCGGTGTTCGGCGCGTGCAGCCACACCCTGGCGGAGTATGTGACCGCAACCGAAGACAGCTTCGCGAGCAAGCCGGCGAACCTCACGTTGGAGCAGGCGGCGGCGGTGCCAACCGCAGCCCTCACCGCCCTCCAGGGTTTGCGGGATGCAGGGAAGATCCAGCCGGGCCGGAGGGTATTGATCAATGGGGCCGCCGGAGGGGTCGGCACCTTCGCCGTGCAGATCGCCAAAGCGCTTGGCGCCGAAGTCACCGCCGTTTGCAGCACCAGGAACATGGACATGCTGCGATCGATCGGCGCAGACCACGTCGTCGACTACACCCAGGAGGACTTCACTCGAACGGGTCAGCGGTACGATCTCATCCTGGACAACGTCGGCAATCGCTCGTTCTCCGATTGCCGGCGCGCGCTCACGCCTGCGGGGATTCTGGTGCCCAACACCGGGCATGCCGGCATGGGCTACGTCATCCAGGCGGCTCTGCGCTCGCTGTTTGTGCGGCAGCAGGGGAAGCTCTTTGTGGCGCGGCCGAATCGGGCGGACCTGGAGGTCCTCAAGGACCTCATCGAAGCCGGCCAGCTGAGGCCGATCATCGACCGCACCTATCGTCTGAGCGAGACCGCTGAGGCGCTGAAGCAGGTCGGCGAGGGGCACACCCGGGGCAAGGTTGTGATCCTCGTGTGAGCGAAGACCGAAGGCTGGTTCGGAAGGTCCGCTCCGCCAGCCGTCCATACCCGGGCGGACCGGCCACAGAGGCAATGTTCCTTGACAGCACATTTCGCCGGGCTGGGAACGAACTCCTGGCCGGCCGATCCGGATCCCCTGCAGGGAATCGGAGCGCCTCGGACTGACCTGACCCTCTTGCAGATGCACTTCCTGTCCGAAAACGCAGCGCACGCTGACCGCGTACGCAATCGAGCATGCCACTGCCACTACCGCAAGGTTGTGCGCTCGGTGTCGAGTCGAGAAGGAGCGCCAGGTGCCCCAGGAGGGAATTGAACCCCCAACCTTGGCCTTAGGAGTGCCCTGCTCTATCCTTTTGAGCTACTGGGGCTTGTCTTCGATTATACAGCCCGGCGGCGCGCCGGCCTCAGCCAGGCTTGAGCTTCAGGCGATAAGGGGTCACCGGCTCGCTGCGGCCGGCGAGCTCGACCGACGGCAGCTGCTCGGCCTCAATCCCGCCCGCCAGAGAGAGGGTGGCTTCACTTAGCAGTACCTCACCGCCTTTGGCGAACTCCTGCAGCCGCTTGGCGACATTCACCGTGTCGCCGACAACGGTGTAGTCCATCACCTTCTCCGAGCCGATGTTGCCGACGATTGCCTCGCCGGTGTGTAGGCCGACACCCAGGCCCAGCGCCTGCAAATCAGCGTCCCCCTCGCTGCGCAGCTCGCTGAACAGGCGCTGCATGTCGATCGCGGTCTTGACCGCCCGCTCGGCATCGTCCTCGGCTGCGATCGGCGCGCCGAAGAAGGCCATCAGCCCATCCCCCAGGTACTTGTCAAACGTGCCGCGGTGGGTGAACACCACCTGACTCAGCGAGCGGAAGAAGCGATTGAGGGTCTCGACCACCACCGGCGCCGAGGTGCGTTCGGTGTAGCGGGTAAACCCGCGGATGTCGGCGAATAGCACCGTCACCACCCGCGCCTCGCCCCCCAGCTTCAGGTAGCGCTCGGGATCGGTCAGGATGACGTCGGTCACATCCTCGGCCATGTAGCGATCGAGCACCTGGCGCAGCAGCCGGTTGCGCGCCTCGACCTCGTCGTTCAGTCGCTTCAATCGAAGCAGCGAGCGGACACGCGTGAGCAGGATGATCGAGTTGTAGGGCTTGGTGACAAAGTCATCGGCGCCGACATCGATGGCTTTGATCTTCTCTTCCTCGCTGTCCAGCGCCGTGACAATGACCACCGGCACGAAGCGGGTCTGCGGGGCGGCCTTGATCTCGGCGCACAGTGTCAGACCGTCCATGCGCGGCATCTGGATGTCGACCAGCGCCAGGTCGATCGGACGGGTGCGGGCGATCTCCAGCGCCACCACGCCGTCCGGCGCGGTGTAGACCTCGGCCCCCGAGCCGCGCAGGTAGGCCTCGAGCAGATCGCGGTTGAGCCAGTCGTCATCGACCACCAGCACCCGCGGCGGCCGGTTGAAGACTGAGATTAGATCCATCGCGACGCCCGCCTGCCGCCTGCCGCAGAGCCAATCGGCTTGGAGTGCGCTACCATATCCCTTGCCCCCACCCGAATCTCACCGGACACGCCCGGTGACAATGGCCATCTTGACCTCGCCGATGGCCTTGGTGACCTCAATGCCGCGCGGGCAGGCCTCGGTGCAGTTGAAGATGTCGTGGCAGCGCCACACGCCCATGCGGTCGTTCAGCAGGCGCAGCCGCTCGGCAGCGGCCCGGTCGCGGCTGTCGAAGACGAAGCGATGTGCCTGCACGATCGCCGCCGGCCCGACATACTGCCCGTTGCTCCAGAACGAAGGGCAGGAGGTGGTGCAGGCGGCGCACAGGATGCACTTGGTCGTGTCGTCATAACGCGCCCGCTGCTCGGGCGATTGCAGCCGCTCGCCGGCCGGGAGCGGCTCGTCGTTCACCAGGAAAGGAAGGACCGCGCGGTAGCTCTCAAAGAACGGCTCGAGGTCGACGATCAGGTCCTTGATCACCCGCAGCCCGAGCAGCGGTTCAACGGTGATCTTGACGCCGACCTCGCGCACCAGCACCTTGCAGGCCAGACGGTTGAGGCCGTTGATGCGCATGGCGTCCGAGCCGCAGATCCCGTGGCCGCACGAGCGGCGGAATCCGAGGGTTCCGTCCTGGTACCACTTGACCTGGTTCAGCAGGTCAAGTACCAGGTCGGTTTCCTCCGCCTCGACCTCGAAGGTCCGATAGTGCGGCCGACGATCGACCTCGGGATTGTAGCGGAACACGCGCAGCGCCACTTGCATACCGTCTCCCGTGGAAGTGCCTGGTAGGGGCGAAGCATTCTGCTGTTCTGAATGCTTCGCCCCTACATCAATACGTACGTTCGCGCGGTTGGTATTTCGTGATCTTCACAGCTTTTGTCGTCAACTGGATTCCCTCGTCCGTCAGCCGGGCCAGACTGTGCTTGAGCCAGCGTTTGTCGTCGCGCTGGGGGAAATCCTCGCGGGCGTGCGCCCCGCGGCTCTCCTTGCGCTTGAGGGCGGCGACCGCTGTCACCTGGGCGGTGTCGAGCAGACAGCCCAGCTCCCACGCCTCGAGCAGATCGGTGTTGAACACCCGGCCGCCGTCGTCGACGCCCACATGCCGGTAGCGCTGCTGGAGCTCCTCCAGCTTGGTGATCGCCTGCTGCATCCCCGCGGCGGTGCGGAATACACCGACGTGTTCGAACATCAGCTCCTGCATCTCGCGGCGGATCACCGCCGCGCGCTCGCTGCGGTCCCCGTTGCGCAGCGCCGCCAGGCTTTCCAGCACCGGGACCTCAGGTCCCTTCGGCAGCGGGGTGAACGCGGTCTCGGCGGCGTGGGCCGCCGCCCGCAGGCCGGCCTGCTTGCCGAACACGACCAGGTCAAGCAGCGAGTTGGTGCCCAGCCGATTGGCGCCGTGCACCGAGACGCAGGCACACTCGCCGGCAGCGAACAGCCCGGGCAGGAGGGTGTTGCGGGCATCCATCACCACCTCGCCGAAACGGTTGGTGGGAATGCCGCCCATGGCGTAGTGGGCGGTCGGCTGGACCGGCATCGGCTGGGTGATCGGGTCGACGCCCAGGTAGGTGCGGCAGAAGTCGATGATGTCGGGCACCTTGGCCAGGATCTCGGCGGCGGTAACGCGGAAGGCTGTGCCGTCGGGCCGGGTGCGCCCGTCGAGGGCGGCATAGCGGTTGACCGTCTCGGGCCGCACATCCAGATTCAGCATGCGTCGGCCGCCGATGCCGCGCCCCTCGCGCATCTCCAGGTACATTGCCCGACTGATGACATCGCGCGAGGCCAGATCCTTCACTCGCGGCGCGTAGCGCTCCATGAAGCGCTCGCCCTGGTCGTTGAGCAGCACGCCGCCCTCGCCGCGCACGCCCTCGGTGATCAGGATGCCCATCTTGAAGATGCCCGTCGGGTGGAACTGGAAGAACTCCATGTCCTGCAAGGGAACGCCCCGGCGCAGGGCGATGGCCATCCCGTCGCCGGTGTAGGAATGCGCGTTGGAGGTGATCTCCCAGGCGCGGCCATAGCCGCCGGTGGCCAGGATCACGGACTTGGTCTGGAAGGTGTGCAGCTCGCCGGTGGCCAGCGCCACCGCCACCACGCCGCACACCACGCCCTCGTTGAAGAGCAGGTCCAGCACCTGGAACTCGTCAAAGAAGGTCACCTGCTGGCGGATGCACTGCTGGTAGAGCGTCTGCAGGATCATGTGCCCGGTGCGGTCTGCGGCGTAGCAGGCGCGGCGCACCGGCTGGCCGGTGCGGTTGTTGGTGTGGCCGCCGAAGCGGCGCTGGGCGATCTTGCCCTCGGGCGTGCGGTTGAAGGGCAAGCCCATGTGCTCGAGCTCGTAGATGGTGGGCACCGCTTCGTGGCACATGAACTCGATGGCGTCCTGATCCCCCAGGTAGTCGCTGCCCTTGATGGTGTCGAAGGTGTGCCAGTCGGGACTGTCTTCCTCCTCGTTGCCGAGGGCGGCGCACACCCCTCCCTGAGCGGTTCCGGTGTGTGAGCGCACCGGGTAGAGCTTGCTCAGCACGGCGGTGTGGGCGCCGCGCGAGGCATTCAACGCCGCCATCAACCCGGCGCCGCCGGCTCCAACGATCACCACATCATAGGCGTGTTGCATGCGGCGCTCCTGGAGACGTGCAAGGAATCATGATGCCAGGATGACATAGACAGCGATGATCAGGCAGCCCAGCCAGATCACCAGCAGCAACCCGCGCACGATCAGCACCGCCAGCGGACTGCGCAGGTAGTCCTCGAGCACCATGCGCACACCGTTGAAGCCATGGGCGCTGGCCAGCAGAATCATCAGGAAGCCGAAGATTTGCCAGAAAGCGTTCGACCACCCGAGGCTGACATCCGGGATGTTGCTGTTGACGACGTGGTTGGGGTTGGGGAAGAACATCCAGCGCAGCATGGTCGGCAGGTCGAGCAATGAGCGTGCGCCGAGCATGAAGGCGGCCGCCATGCTCAGCGCGGCGAACAGCATCAACCCCAGTCCGGAAAGGCGGGTGAACAGCCACAGGCTGTAATCGAGCGAACCAGCGCTGCGTGTCAGGCGGGTTGGCTGCATGGCGTCTCCTATCCCGCCGCCAGCCCGGTCTGCAGCAGGAAGAACACCGGGAGCAGATACGCTGGCAGGAAGATGATCCACTGCAGCCAGTACAGCTCACGCTGGTAGCGCAGCAGCGCCGGGAACAAGTCCACCAGCGCCAGGCGCGTACCGTTGAAGGCATGGAACAACACGCAGAAGTAGACGAAGATCTGGAAGCCCCAGGATTCGTAGAAGGCGGTCACCGCCGTGGCCAGGTCGTTGGCGAACTGCTGCATACCGAAGGCGGCGATGACGTGCATCCCGACGAAAAGCACGATGCCCAGACCGGTGACGCGGTGCAATGCCCAGTTCAGCATCCCGGTCTGGCCCCGGTAGCCCGTCCGCAGGACGATTGGTCGGCTGGCAGACATTGCACCTCCCTGGGCGAGATTCGTCCGGGATGATCCGCTGGGATGATTATACCGGGAGGAGGCGTGCCCCCTGCACGGCTCTCGTCCAGCGAGGAATGCGGCCGGTTTGGTACAATCGCCGTGCTGTCCGGGCGCGGTTGGAGTGAGGCATGGCGGGAGGCGAGGAAGCGAGTGGCCTGAGCCGGCGGAAGTTCGTGACCGGCATGTTGGCTGTGCTGGGCGGCACGATCGCCGCCGTCGTCGGGCTGCCGGCCATCGGTTACCTGATCGCTCCCGCCCTGAAGCGCAGTCGGACCGATATCTGGGTGCCGCTTGCGCCGGTGGAGAATATCCCGGTCGATCAGCCAACGCTGTTCACCTTCTCGCGCACCCAGCGCGTCGGCTGGGAGACCACTGCCACCAGCTACGGAATGTACGTGCTGCGCAGCGCCGAGGATCGTTACCAGGTGATGTCGAACGTGTGCACCCACCTGGCCTGTCGCGTCGTGTGGAAGGATGACCTGCAGGACTACACCTGCCCCTGCCACGATGGGCACTTTGCCAAGGACGGCAGCGTGATCTCCGGACCGCCGCCGCGCCCCTTGGACTCGGTCGAGCACAAGATCGAAGAAGGCACGCTCTACGTCCACGTGGTGGAGGCCTAGCCGATGATCGCCCGGGCGTACGCCTGGCTGGACCACCGGCTCGGCCTGACGACGATCTACGCCACCACCCTCGACCGCAAGGTTCCCAAGGTCAACTGGGCCTTCACCCTCGGCAGCGCCACGCTCTTTCTGGCGGTGATGCAGGGGATCACCGGCATCTTCCTGACCGTCTACTACGTCCCGCACCCCGAACAAGCCTACGACAGCGTCAACTACATCATGAATGACGTCGCCTTTGGCTGGCTGATCCGCGGGATCCACCATTGGGGTGCGACGCTGATGGTGGTGACGGTGTTCCTGCACATGCTGCGCACCTTCTTCTACGGCGCCTACAAGTACCCGCGCGAGATCACCTGGATCACGGGCGTGTTCTTGCTGCTGGTGACGCTGGGGATGGGGTTCACCGGCTACCTGCTGCCGTGGAACCAGCGGGCTTACTGGGCGACGACGGTGGGGACCTCGATCGCCGGCACGGTTCCGCTGGCCGGCCCGTGGATCGAGCGCATCCTGCGCGGCGGCGAGGCGCTCAGCGCGCTGACGCTGGCGCGCTTCTTCAGCGCCCACATCTGGATGCTGCCGACAGCGCTGCTGGCGCTGATCGGGATCCACCTGTACCTGGTCGTCCGCCTGGGCATCAGCCACATTCCCAAGGAAGGCGAGTAGGGCCGTGGACGAGTCGAAGCGCCAGCAGATTGACGAGCGCTACGCCGCCGAGAAGCAACACGGCGTCAAGTTCTTCCCCGACATCGTCTACAAGGACATGCTGGTGGCCTTCGGCGTGTTCCTGCTGCTGGTCAGCCTGGCGACCTTCCTGGGGGTGAAGGCCGAGCCGCCGGCCGACCCAAGTGACGCCTCCTACATCCCGCGTCCCGAATGGTACTTCCTGTTCCTGTTCCAGATGCTCAAGTACTTCCCCGGCCAGCTGGAATGGATCGGGACGACCATCGTTCCGGCGGCCGCCGTGCTGTTGCTGCTCCTGCTGCCCTTCATGGACCGCTCC
>Ga0209287_10001373_pt1 | contig 12225 bp, 6 predicted proteins | sample PPLLak3cmMay2015_2_FD_187255 | JGI IMG/M metagenome (GOLD analysis project Ga0209287, IMG submission 187255) | Freshwater sediment microbial communities from Prairie Pothole Lake near Jamestown, North Dakota, USA - PPLs Lake P8 Core (1) Depth... | ecosystem: Environmental > Aquatic > Freshwater... | reverse complement strand
CTTGCGTTCTTGTGGGAGCGAAACACAACCAGCAATAAAAAAGAGGAAGAATACAAAGAGTATAGTTGGACTGCTTGACCTTAGCTTATTCATGAGAGCACCTGTTTTATTTACACAACGAGTTTCCTTTTGCCTAACATATATATTATGATGTAGCGAAGTTTTAACGGAAAATTACCCTTTAATAAATTTAGCCAATTTAACTATAAAATTCATAACATGTCAACATTAATAATTAAATCAATATGATAAGTTGTCTGCATCAGAAAATTAGATATTAAGGAGCTGTCTTTTATTACAATTAGGCGTATTAGTTCGCTGCGAAATAATTCCAATCCTGAGTTATTTTTCTAATCCAATGGGCTTTTAATCCCTACCTTCTTCTTTCCAGCTACATGTGTATATACCATTGTGGTCCTTACATCCGAGTGACCGAGAAGCTCCTGTATGGTCCTGATGTCATATCCATCCTCTAATAAATGAGTGGCAAAACTGTGTCTGAGGGTATGCACGGTAACTCTTTTCGGTATCTCGGCTTTTAATCCTGCTTGTCTTATATACTTGTTAAGGTTCCCATGGTGTATGTGGTGTCGTCTCACTATTTTAGTTATGGGATCTACGGATAGTTTATAAGAGGGGAATGCCCAAAACCAGGCCCATTCTTTCCCTGCATTTGGTGATTTGCGTTCAAAGGCATATGGAAGCTGAACTCCTGCTATATTGTTCTTCCTGTCGCTTTCGTGAAATTTTTGTGCTTTTTTAAGCTGTTCACGAAGGTCCCCCTTTATACTCTCAGGCAGGGTTGTTTCCCTGTCCTTATCCCCTTTTCCGCCTCGTACGGTTACTGCATTGCGTTCTAAATCTATATCTTTAACCCTAAGTTGAAGACATTCCTGCAAACGCAGACCGCTACCATACAGGACTTTGGCCATTAACAGATACAGCCCGGACATCTGGTCGAATAATCTTTTTATCTCCGACCTGGTTAATACTACCGGCAATCTTCTATTTCTTTTTGCTCTTACAGCGTCACTTATATCATCAATTCTTTTATCCAGCACATGACGGAAAAGGAACAGGATTGCGTTAAATGCCTGGTTTTGCGTGGAGACTGCGACATTTTTTTCAACAGCCAGATAGGTCATGAAATCCTTTACATTCCTGCTTTCAAGCGAATAGGGTGAGCGGCCTTTCATATAAAAGTATAACCTTCGGACCCATCCAATGTAGGTCTGTTCAGTCCTATATGATCGATGCATCAACCTTAAAACCCTTTTCATTGCGTCCGCGGTTAATTTCCACTGGGCGGCTGGCGGAAGGTTTTCAACTTTCTGAGATGTGTCTCTTCGCTCCTTATAAAGTTGATAAAGCAGGATGGCCTCGGATGCCTGTTGTACCTGCCATTCCTCTTGTTCCTTTGATATCAGGTTGATAAAACCGTTTACCTCCTGTGATGTGACAAGGTCTTCGGGGTTTTTCCTGCAAAAATTATAAAGCCGTGTCACCCAGGATATGTAAAACCCCGCCTTCTTTTCATCAGCAAGTTTTGAGGAAATCAGATAGGATTTGAATTGCTCCATATGCCTTTCCTTGAGCAATTCCCATGCCGGACAATTTAAAAAAAGATCAATACCTTAAAAACATTTCAGCATATCAGGTTTTACGGGCATGTTGTCTTATTCAGAAAAGTTTGGAATATCGGATAAAGACCTTTAATGGTGATGATTTATTTGTAGATCACAGACATATTGCACATAAATTTGTGCAGCGGTGCAAATAAAAATGGGCAACATTTTTAGTACTTCTCTTAGTCAGGCTAAGCTGAAACTATAACCCTTCAGTTTAAGACTTTCCGGTAAAACCAGGTAGTAAGATTAGGTTCATGAAAAAGGTTCTTTTTAAAAGGTTTGAACTACCATAATCACAAATTCCGGTCTTCGTGTGAAAGATCAGCAGGCATTTTTTGACAACCGGATCAGAAAGTCACCCTGCATTTCAAGCCCGACGGCAGTATGTAGTCGGGATTATTAAGCAGAAGGCGCACACCGAAGGTGCCGCTGCCTGCGTCAATGACCTGGTCCACGACTATGACCTGAGCGCTGTATCTCTTGGATTTAGGCAGTTCAAGCGTCACACTGGCCTTGGCGCCCTTTGATATGGAGCCGAACTTTTCAGAAGGGACAACCAGTTCGACATAGAGGGGATCTATGCATGCGATGCTGACTATCGGGTCTTCGCCGACATATTCGCCTGGAGACAGGAACCTCTCAACAACTACGCCGTCAATAGAGCTGTATATCGTATGTGTCTCGACCTCTTCCTCCGCCTGGCGCAGCTGCAGCTCCAGCAGTTTCAGCTCCGTCTCCATTTCATCCTTTTCATGCACCGAGAGCAGCTCTTTCTGATAAAGCTCCTCGTTCCTCAGGACCTTCCTTTTGCTGAATTCCACCCTGGCCCTGGCAAGCTCAAGGGCTGCCTGCTCCAGCTTGGAATCAAGCCTGGCAATAACCTGCTTCCTTTTTATAATGTCTCCCCTTTCTACAAGGATCTCCGTCAGAACACCCTGAACCTGGCTGCACAGCTCAACCGTTTCGCTGGGCTCGACCAGACCCTCCAGGGAATACCTTTCCTGTGCTGAAACGGGATTCACGGAAAAAAGAAAAACCAGCATGGAAAATAAATATTTTATAAATAACATTGTAAATCCTTTCTATTCAGAATGGCCTGAAAATGAGAGCAGGTTGCCCTTCCTGTCATCTTCAAGGAGCAGGCCCTTGCGTATCCTTGCGTGAGAGCGCTCAAGCCTCCTCTGTGCCTTTAAGATCGCCCTCCCTGCAAGCCAGCGCGACATTGCCGACCCTTCACCGAAAAGCCTCCCGGAAAGCCGGACAGCCAATCCGCCGCCGCTTCCATCCAGTATCGGATCTTCAAGTGACAGCATAGCCTCATGGCTACCGGGGTCTCCCATACGGCCGCAGCGGCCGGCCAGCTGTCTGTCTATGCGCCCGGCCTCATGCCTTTCCGTAAGTATAACATGAAGGCCCTCCTTCTCCTCAACACCCGGGCCAAGGGATATATCAGTCCCCCTCCCGGCCATATTTGTGGCGATTGTGATGGCGCCTTCCTTGCCGGCCCCGGAGATGATCTCCGCCTCCTCCTTGTCCTGCTTGGCATTGAGCATATTGTACTCAAGGCCTTTTGCGCTCATGAACTCTGCCGCCTTTTCAGATGCCGCAACGGACCTGGTGCCGACAAGCACAGGCCGCCCCTCCCTGTTCAGATCCCCTGCCCTCTCGGCTACGGCCCGCCATTTCGCGTCCTCTGAATTAAAGACACTGTCCGGGTATCTTTTCCTTCGCATCCTGCGGCAGGTGGGTATCCGCACGGCCGGAAGGCCGTATGTCGACCTGAGTTCAGCCCTGACCTCCCTTGCCGTTCCTGTCATACCTGACAGATGGATATACCTTCTGAAGAACTTCTGATAGCTGATCCTTGCAAGGGTCTCTGAGCGGTTGGTGATCTCGCACCCCTCCTTGATTTCAATCAGCTGGTGGAGGCCGCGTTCATAGGACCTGTCAGGCATCAGGCGCCCCGTGAATTCGTCGATAATCTGCACCTTTCCATCTTTTACAAGATACTGCTCATCACGCTTAAAGAGGATCCTGGCGCTGAGTGCGCGTGTCACAACCTCTTCCCTCCTTACCGCACCTGACCACAGCGGGCCCATGGCCTTTGATATCTCCCTTACCTTCTGCCTTCCTGCATCAGTGAGATGGATCCTTTTCTCTTCCTTTTCCAGGGCATAATCCGCGCCCTGCTCAAGGGACTCTGCCATTGCGAGGGCATGTTTGAGGAAAAGTGTTTCCTCCCTGCTTCCCGATGATCTGGAAATTATCAGGGGCGTGCGGGCCTCGTCTATCAGTATGCTATCGGCCTCATCAACGATAGCAAAAAAAAGGCCTCTCAACAAGAGATTATGCGCCCTCCCTCCGTTCATATACAGATATTCGGACTGAAGCCTGACCGGGCTGCGGAGGCCTTCTATTGCAATCCAGTCCTTGAGATAGTCAAATGCAATCTCCTTGTTGGTGCAGTAGGCGATATCGCATGAATAGGCATTGCGCCGATTCTCGGGCGTCATGCCGTGGATGACACAGCCCACCGTAAGTCCGATGGCCCTGTAAACAGGGCCCATGTCATCCGCGTCCCTTGCTGTGAGGTAATCGTTTACGGTGAGGATATGCACCGGTATCCCTGCCAGGGCAGCCGTGCCTGCCGCCAGTGTAGCTGTAAGGGTTTTGCCCTCCCCTGTCTCCATCTCAGCGATCATCCCCCTTAACAGTGCATACCCTCCCATGATCTGGGTGTTGAAATGCCTCTTTGACAGTGTCCTTGAGGCGCTCTCCCTGATCAGTGCAAAGGCGCTGGCAATATGCTCCGGCTGTAATCCCTCACTATAAAAAACCTCTCTCAGCCGGTCTGCCTCATTTCTTAACTCATTATCCCTGAAGGATAAAAGCGGCCCTCCAAAAAGTTCAACCTTTGAGACAAAGGACCGGTATGAAATGAAGCGTTCGCGCAGGATACATGAAATAAGACCTGAAACGCGCCCTGACAGGGAGTCAAGGATGCCCGATGAAGCAGGAGACCTTTTTTCAGGTCTCATGACATAGTCGGCGGGGGGCAGGTTCATCAGATGGCTGAGCATATAATCCTATTCCAAATCATGGTTCCGATTTCTGTTAAAACGTCGTTTACACTTTTTAACTATCATTATATTTGGAGACTACACATTAAATCTCCCCAGCAGGGTTCTCCTGATTGCCCTGTACCATCTCAATGCAAGGGGCTCAGGGGAGTGCTCAAACCTTACATAGATCCGTTCGCCTATTGTATTTATGGGGGCTCCCGAAATGACCACCTCGAACTGAAAGAGTGTTTCAAAGGACCTTACACTGTTTTTTTCATTCGGATCAAGGGCGATTGAACCGCCTCCCTCCAGGCTGAGCGCAAGGCTGGGCAGCTCATTGGACGCCGCGGGGACCTCCCTCTTCACAACGGCAGGATATTCACGGCCAATCTCCCCGGCTGTCCTGACCATTACAGACCTGTTCTCATTTCGCACCAGGTCAATATCGTCCTGGGTCACAACAACACGGCCTGTGACGTTCCTAAAGTCTACGACATAACCTACCCTTGCGCCCCTCCTCAACAGTTGTCCGGGAAGGTCATCACCTCTCTCGATAAGCAATACCCCGTCGCATGGGCTCCTGATGACAAGCTCATCCCTTTCAGCCTTCTTTCTTTTAATCTCTTCTTCAAGGCTGGATATCTCATCCTGCACTATCTCCGCCTCGGTCCGGTCCTTTACGCTGCTGAGCCTGTAGCGGGCATCCAGCTCTTTCAGCTGCGCCTTGAGGACAGCCAGCTCAGTGTCGAGGTCGACGTTTTCACAGACCAGCAGGACATCGCCTTTGCTTACATTCTGCCCTGATGATGCCCTTACCTCCCTGACAAGCCCGTCAATGCCTGCGACCACCTGGGAGTTGTCAGGCGGCCAAAGCACCCCCTCGGCAACGGTAAAGGAGGGCAAAGGAAGCGCTGTGACGGCGAGGAGCAATAAAAGCAAAAGGGCCCCGGCCATCAGGATCACACGCCTTCTCCTCGAACGGAGCTGTCCGTCCATTACAAACAGACGGATAACCCTGTAAATAGGTGATATAATCGCGTTTAAAAGCCCCCATATCATCAGTACAATCCCTATTATGAAAAATTTTCCCGCCACAAAAAGCGCGATCCTGATCGTAATAAATATGCGGTAAAAAAATGAGGCAAAACCGTATACAAACAGCCATTGGGCCTCACCTCTGTCCGTAACAGGCGTCTGGGCGTCTTTTATGCTGAGAAGATACCTGCGGCATATATATCCGATATACCGGTTGGCCCTTATTGCCAGATTGGGGATCTCCAGGAAGTCTGAGAGCATGTAATAGGCATCATACCGCAGGAGCGGATTTCCATTAAACAGTATTGTGGACACGCCGGCTATAATCATGATGTTAAAGGCCAGGGAGCGCACAACGCCAGGCTCGACGCTGACCCAGGTCCACATTGCTGCGGAGGCAAGAAAGGCCTCGATCATGATCCCTGCACCTCCCACGATTATTCGCTGATATCTTTCACGGAAAGCGGTGGCCGAAGATGCATCCACATACGGGATAGGGACGAACACAAGGAACATGATCCCCATTTCATGGACCTCTCCTCCCCATCGTTTTACAGCATAGGCGTGACCGAACTCATGAACGGCCTTGATAACCGGGTATGTCACCCAGAGCAGGAATATGTTCTCCATGGCAAGCACCCTGTCCGCAAGGTTAGAGGTCAGTTCAGTCCAATGCATTGTTACAAGGGCAATGGCGGAGATCACGGCCAGAAGCCATAGCATGAAGGCCGTCCACCCGAATAACGGCCTTGTTATGAAGCCCGTGGCTTCGAGAAACCTCTCGGGATCCAGCAGCGGTATGCGAATGGAAAAAGGGGATCTCAGCTGACCCATGATCCGGCTGCGCTGGGATGACTCATGGCGCTGATACATGTCTGAAATATCGGGAGGAATATCCGTCTGCAGCAGGTCCGCGCGATGCAGCTGTGACAGGAGCTGGATAACCTCCTCCTGGGTTGGCATGTTGTCGCCCAGGCTTTCGCAGGCCGTCTCCCATATGCGGCCCAGGGTCAGGTTCCCGTCCATAAGGCCGATGATATGATAGGCCTCCTCGGAAAAGCGGTGCATCTGGCCTGTCGAATGGTCCTGAAGCACATACCAGTTGCTCCCGCGATACACATGATGATGGATCTGGGCATGGGCCCTTAGCCGCGGTTTCAGTTCCGAAACGCGATACCATGAATCGCTGAAAAGGGATTCAACCATGTCTTAGCGCCTTACATCTATTATATCCGTATTCCATATATAAATCTGAATTTCTTAATAAAGTTATCAGCGGTCAGCGATCAGCATCGCCGCCTGCCGCTGGCGCGGCCGGTTTAATCATGCATGAGACTGCAATCTGATTTCAGCTGCGGAGCAGCGAAATGTTAATAGATTTTGAAGGTGATAGATTTTTTAGCTCCGGAGGAGCGGCATGTTAAATATTATATCTAATTTGCATTCTTTTTATTATGCCGCTCCTCCGGAGCTAAAATTAAATTGTGATTCACCTTCTATTAATATATCGCGCCTATGGCGCTATGTTGCGTTCAAACAAATGAAGTTTCATAAAAGCAGTCAGCCAATTCTTTATTATTAATCGGTTTTGCTGAAAGCTGAACGCTGAAAGCTGATTGCTTTTAAGGCCACCATGACCATGCCCTCAATCTGATCCAGTCCCTGAGATCACGGGTAAGAATATCTATCAGCTTTCGTCTTTCAATGTAGATCTTCCCGATCCCGGTCATTCCCGGCCGGAGACGTTCAGATACCTCCGTGGTCCCGGCCTCTACCCTGAAGTAATTAAGTCCTTCCTTTGAGCTGGCAATCGGCGTTATCTTCTCAACGACAAATCCGAAACTCTCCTCCGGCAGGGCCGAAAGGATCATCCTGCCCTCCTGTCCGGGTTTTATATCGGCAATGTTGCGTTCATCCACTTCAATGATAATCCTGTAGGAATCCAGGGGCGCAATCTCAAAAAGGACCTCCCCCATCTCGGTTGATCCGCCCAGCCTCTGGCTCAGGTCGCCGCTTAACACTATCCCCCTGAAAGGCGCTGTAATCCTTGTCCTTTCGATCCTGCTTTCAATAAGATCAAGCTGTGCCGCGGCCTGGTCAAGCTGAGCCTTGATTATCTCGGCCTCCGCCCTGCTATGGGCCGCCATCGCCTCCTGGTACTGTTTCCGGTACTGGCTCGACCTGCTGATCAGGCCGATCCTTTCCAGGCGGAGATCACGGTCATCCAGGCTGCACATGACTGTGCCCTCCTCGACCGTATCTCCCGATCTTACAAATGCCTCTTTAACATAACCCTCAAAGGGAGCGACAATGGAGCGCCTGACCCTGCCCTCCAGGGTCGTCTGACCTGAAACCCTGTAACCCCAGGTCTGAAAGTTGAAAAATACCGCCAGAAGCAGGAGAATAATTAAAAGGACCTTCCTGCCTGCATAGCCTGCGCCTATCAATCTTGCTGACTGCGTCTTGAGGGAATCCATAGCCTTCAAAATAAAATGCCGGTCATTCTTTCGTTTGGTCTCCAGCACCGGAAAGATCAGGGCGGCTACGCTGCGGCAAAGGTTGATCTCCTCCTCTGAAAATCCCTGGCCCTCGGGTCTTTCAAGGGTCAGGGCGCCGTAATATCTCCCTTCCCCGTAGAAGGGCAGCGTAAATATGCATCCGGCCCCATGATCTTTTGCAAGCCGCTCATGATTTCTGACAATAAGGATGCCCCTGTCGGGAGGCGCCGGGTAAAGGATATCCCTGCGCTGAACAACGGCCTCATCCATGGCCAGCTCTATGGCCCGGTTAAGGTTCATGCGTTTTTCGATCTGGACGCTGTGGGAAAGGGCCTGGATACGGGGGTGATTTTTCCTGACAAAGGCAATGCTTGCCCTGTCGCATTTGAGTATAACGGCGACCTGGGTGACAAAGGCCATGGCTGCGCCCTTAAAGGATGTCTCCGAGAGGACAAGGGCCATCAGATCTACTGCGGATTTCAGGCTGGTAAAAAGGCGCTCTCCTTCCCTGGCCTGCCCGCGCCGAAACATCAGTTCGAGCCATCCCGTGCCCCATTGCAGCTGTCCCATGGCATGGGAAAGCGTCTCCTCGGTGTCGGCCAGAACCTCAACGGCGACAAGGCCCTTCATCTGGCCGTCCATGAAAAAAGGGTACGCTGCGCCGAAGGAATGACGTTGAGAACTGCCGGATGCCCCGCTTGCACCAAGCTCAACAAGGAGACCGCATTTCTGCTCAATGACCCGCTCGGCTATCTCCCTCAGGCGTTCGGGATCCTCTCCTGATCCCGGCCACTTTGACATCGGGCGGAAGGCTCCTGTTACGGGATCGGCAAGGAAAATCACGCCCTGAACCGCTCCGGATATAAGCGAGCACTGGATGTTTATCCAGTTATGACAATACTCATCATTATCCCGTGAAGAGATAAATTCGTTCCATAGGTCATGATCAAAAACAGGAAGTTTATCCATGAGCACTCTATTGTAATTTAAATGAACTGCCCCGGCGCAGAGCAGCAGGATATCAACAATAAATTTCCCCCCTCTTAAAATAAGAGGGGAGAGGGGGAGTTATGATGAAGGCATAAAATCCTAACGTAACCCCTCCATCCCTCCCCTTACCCTAAGGGGAGGAAATAATGACGCCTCAAGCATCTGGGAATTACAAAAAATGCCCCGCAGTATGCTGCGGAGCATTTGAAGTCGCTAAAGCCAGACAATCAACCCTGCTCTATCTTGAGTTCTCCGAAACGGGACTCGTATTCCTTCATGATATTGTTAAGCAGCATGGACAGCCTCTTCGCTGCAAAGGGATTCAGGATTATCCTGTCGGTCAGCTGTACCGTCAGCTCCTTCTGACCTGTGTGCCAGCTCTGGTTCGTACCGAAGAGCATGGTCACCTCTTCCCTTGTGCTGGAGACATTGCAGACATTCGCGTAGGTGCTGGTCATCTTGGAATCATCCCATTTGAGAGTGGTCTGACCTGCCGCCGACTTTTTCTCCTGTGTAGCTTCCTTTTCTTCCTGTTTCTGTGCCATAGTTCCTCCGAATTGAATTAATGATAAAATAAGGTTTAATGTAGCTTCTTCCGGTCAACCTCCCGGTATGTCTCCCTGGTATTCCTTACAAACCTGCCTTCGCTCCATCGCAGGAAACGCCTGATCTTCATGTCTTTTTCAAGCCTCTTGAATCCTTCGCGGTCGAGTGTGGAGTTGTCCGAAGATGCCCTTAAACCTGCCACCCCCCAGCCGCTGATCCCTGCGACGAGCGAACCAAGCTCTATTACTCCCTGCTTATTAGTCAATCCCGTCAGATTTTGCAAGTCTTTAGAGGGATCACCGGTAATTTCAAAAGGAGCATCCCCCCCACTGTCTTGCATGATCTGCTCCACTCCTCCATTGTTGAAGGTTGTGATAACCCTGCCGTCCGGCATGGTGGTCACGATAGTCCCGTCCGGCAATGTTACAATAACGGTCCCGTCAGGCATCTGAACGATCCTGGTTCCATCCGCCTTGATAGTAGTAACTACCCCGTCGGTCCTCCGTATCACGGTCGAACCGTCAGCGCCCCTGGTTATAACCGTTCCATCCTCTCTGGTTGTCTGTATGCTTCCATCAGGCAGCAGTGTCGCCCCTTCTGTCAGTTCCGGGAGATTTCCTGAAGGCTGGGAATATGAGGCATGATGTGTTGTCAGGTTGAGATTGAATCCCCACTCCTCCGGTTCCCTGGTTATGGAGATCTCCTTCGAAAGCTCAAACACTTCCCTTTCAACGCGGACAGTCTCCGTCTCTATGATATGGCCCTGGAACGCTTCTCTATCATTATTGTCCGGGTTATCGAGCGGGCTTACAAATGAGCCTTCCAGAGGTGGGTAGATGTACACGATTTTCCCGTTCTCGAAAATAACGCTTCCGAAGTTGCCGATCTTGGCATCGGCTGGATATTCACCCATAAGCATATCGGTATCCTCCCCTCCAAAGAGGACGTCGGTGCCTTCATTTCCATCAAGATAATCCCTGGCCGACCCGGTGAACTGCATAGGTACTGTCTGGGCAAACCGGATCTGTCCGCCGGAATACTGCACCAGTGCGGCGTCACCGAAGATTACGTCAAAATCGTTTCCTCCCAGCAGGTAATCCTCTGACTCCCCGCCTATCATGACGTCATTACCAGCGCCTCCATAAATAATGTCATCCCCGCCTACGCTGGACAGGATGCTCGATACATTTGAAAGTATGCCGTTATCCATGAAGATCTCGCCGTTATCGCCGAGAAGGATATCATTGCCGTCAGAGCCGTCCAGAGTATCATCTCCAATGCCCCCAATGATCATATCATCTCCCGCATCGCCGGTTACGGTATCATTTCCCGCGGTAGCTTCTGATGTGTCGGTCGGGGAGATCAGGCTTATGATTCCATTGGAGAACTCGACCTGTCCATTGTCTCCTAAAACCGTATCGTCCCCCGTACCTGTTGCGACGGTATCATCGCCTTTGCCTCCAAGGACAACGTCGGCGCCCCCGCCGGTCAGGACATAGTCATTACCGCCTGTCCCGGGCACGGTTGTAGTGATATCGGTAATAACTCCGGTTCCTGTGAAGTTGACGACTCCGTTATCGCCAATGACCACATCGCTTCCAGTGTCAGTCCCTGAACCGGCATTGATGTAATCGCCGCCGCTGCCGCCCATCACCACGTCCGAACCGCCTGCCGTGTAGATATAGTCGCCTGCGCCTCTATTAGGATCTGTCGTCTCTATGTGGGTAAGGATGCTGGAGCCGCCTTCCGTGTTGAATACCCCGAGACCGTTGTCGCCAATTACTACGTCATTGCCTGTGTCTGATGTTTGAATCGGAGCCCCGGTCAGATCTGTATTGATGTAGTCTGTCCCCGCTCCACCAAGGACTATGTCATTCCCGCCGCCGGTAAGGATCTGATCATTTCCTCCTGTTCCGGGCACGGTCGTCGTGATATACTTGACAAGACCTGTGCCCGTAAAGTTGATAAGTCCGCTGTCACCTATGATTACATTATTCCCCGTGTCAGCCCCGGCGTCAATATAATCGCCTCCGCTCCCGCCTATGGCGATATTGGAGCCGACGCCCAGGGTAATGCTGTCGTTGTCACCGTAATCAGGCGACTGGGTGCTGATATTCGAAACAACGCCATTGCTGTAGAAAAGCGCTGTCCCTTCATCCCCGACTACGATGTCCGAATAATCATCCCCTCCCGCCTGGACCGTATCCTGGCCTGCGCCTCCGAATATAAGATCGTATCCTGTGCCGGCGGTTATGCTGTCGCTTCCGCCGTATCCGGGATCTGAAGTTGTGACTGAAACCAGGGTCCCGTAGTCAAATACGACCTCTCCGTTATCGCCTATGGAGATGTCGTTGGATGCGACATCCGAACCCGATGCGTCTATCGTGTCGTCCCCTGTGCCGCCGATCATGATATCAAGGCCGTCATTCCCGGTAATGGCATCGTTACCTCCGACAGACGGCTGCA
>Ga0209287_10001372_pt1 | contig 12227 bp, 9 predicted proteins | sample PPLLak3cmMay2015_2_FD_187255 | JGI IMG/M metagenome (GOLD analysis project Ga0209287, IMG submission 187255) | Freshwater sediment microbial communities from Prairie Pothole Lake near Jamestown, North Dakota, USA - PPLs Lake P8 Core (1) Depth... | ecosystem: Environmental > Aquatic > Freshwater... | reverse complement strand
TTCAATCTTGAGATTAACGCTTTCCACAAGACGCATATCGGCCGGTACATAGTTGCCTGCTTCAAGGAGGATGATATCGCCCGCAACAATCTCACGGGCGGGAATCGTGACCTGGTGTCCATCACGAATGACCTGCGCATTTGGGGCGGCCATCTTCTTCAGTGCTGCAATGGCCTTTTCGGCTTTTGATTCCTGAATAACACCGACCACTGAATTCAGTATTACAATAATCATGATGGCGATAGAATCGATATACTCACCCAAAAGAAGTGAAATGCCTGCTGCTACGATAAGAATGATTACGAGGAAGTTGTTGAACTGATCCAGGAGCAGTTTGAAAAATCCGGGGCGGGGTCGTTCCGTTAATTCGTTGGAGCCGTACTTTTCTAAGCGGTCCTGCGCTTCTTTCTGGTTCAAACCTTTTTCTATGTGTGTCTGAAGTCCGCTGACAACCATATCTATGGGTTTTGCATGGCATTCACTATCTCTCATACAAGGTTCCTTTCGATTTATGTCGCTTAATATTGATGCCCACTAAAAAGCCAATTTTTCACTAAAGTGCACAAAGGCACGAAGAAGGGCCTGTTGAAAACAATAAAGTTTTTTTATTATTTTTTCCGTGATCTTTGTGTGAGAATGACTTATTATACTCCTTCAGCATATGCCTTGGTTATAGAAAATGATTGCATGATTTTTATAAAATTCCGTTTCAAATATATTATCTTAAATTGCATGACGCGATATGTAAAGATATTGCCGTTGCCTGTCAATAAAAAATAGAAGTCAGCAGGTAGCAGCGATAAATGAATTTATATTCATTTAAATAATACGCAATAACCCATACGCTTCTGGTTCTTATTCAACCAAGCTGATTATTTTATAATAATATATATATCTAAATTAATACAATATTATATAATATATATAGAAACAGAAAATTTTATCTTGACATATTGATGAGGCTTCTGTTAATTGAATGAGTATTCATTCATGCGTGTTTTAACTTCATTTCAGGAGGTAATTATGAGTAGAAAAATAAGAACTGCCGCTGTTATTGGTTCCGGTGTCATGGGCGGAGGAATAGCCGCTATCCTTGCCAGCGCAGGTGTTAAGACGTTGTTACTGGATATTGTCCCCTTCAATTTAACTGATGAACAGAAAAAAGATCCCAAGGCAAAAAACAAGATTGTTAAAGGCGGTTATGATACCCTTTTAATGGCAAGCCCTGCTCTTCTCATGCAGAAAAAAGACGCTGATCTTATTTCTATCGGCAATCTTGAGGATGATTTTGAAAAGATTGCATCATGTGACTGGATTGTTGAGGTTGTCGTTGAAAATCTCAAGGTCAAGCAGGATCTTTTCAAGAGAATTGAGAAGGTAAGAAAACCGGGAACGATTGTTTCATCAAATACTTCCGGAATTCCTTTAAAATCAATGTCAGAGGGGCTCAGCAAGGAGTTCAAACAGCATTTTCTCGGAACCCACTTCTTTAATCCTGTACGATACATGAAGCTTCTTGAAATTATTTCAGGAGAAGAAACACTTCCCGAAGTTTTGGAATTCATGAGTGATTTCGGCGAAAGAATTCTTGGAAAAGGTATTGTCAGGGCCAAGGATACCCCGAACTTTGTCGGAAACAGAATAGGTGTTCAGGGAATGGTAAAGGCCATGCAACTCATGATTGAAGATGGTCTTACGATTCCTGAAGTTGATGCCCTCTTCGGGCCTCCGATGGGAAGGCCGAAAACAGCCATGTTCAAGACTTCGGATCTTGTCGGGCTGGATACTATGGGGCATGTCGCAAAGAACACATACGATCTGGTTGTTGATGACGAAGTAAGGGACAGCTTTATTATACCTGAATTTGTAAATAAAATGATCGAAAAGAAGCTTCTGGGGAAGAAGACAAAGGCGGGATTTTATAGAACCGATGTGACTCCGGAATGGAAGAAGGTCCGCAAGGTGATCAATCCCTCCACCCTTGAATATGAAGAATATGGAAAACCGGCTTTCCCTTGTCTGGATGAAGCCAAAAAAGCAAAAACTCTTTCCGACAAGATCAGGGCGGTCGTTTACGGCGATGACAAAGGCGCAAAATTCGTTTGGAAGGCTGTTGCAAACGGTCTTATCTATGCCGCCAACAGGATTCCTGAAATCTCCGATACCATTATCGATATAGATAACTCCATGAAGTGGGGCTACAACTTTGAAATGGGTCCCTTCGAGACATGGGATGCGATAGGTGTTAAGAAGTCGGTCGAGAGGATGGAAAAGGAAGGTTTCAAGGTGCCAGCAAAAGTCAAAGCTATGCTTGCTGCAGGGAATGCCTCTTTTTACAGGACCGAAAAAGGCAAGGTCTATTATTATGATTTTAATACAAAAGGCTACAAAGAATATGTCGTCAGCAAAAGCATAATATCTCTTGCTGCTCTTAAGGGGGACAACAAGCTTGTGAAAAGTTGCAAGTCCGCATCTCTCATAGATATAGGCGACGGAGTGTTCTGCTGTGAATTCCAAACCAAGATGAACGCGCTGAATACGGAAATCATAGAGTTTATGCATGAGTCTCTCGATTACGTCGATCAGAACGGAGCGGGCCTTGTTCTCGGGAACCAGGCAGGTGGAATGCCGGGGGCTTTTTCAGCAGGGGCAGATCTTGTTCAGGTTGGACTGGCGGCAAAGGAAAAAAGATTCTCGGAGATCGAGACAATGATAGAGCGACTTCATATGGCGGTGCAGAGAGAGAAATATTCTCCATTCCCGGTTGTTGCCGCTCCCTATGGCCTGGCTCTTGGCGGAGGATGTGAGGTATGTCTCGGTGCGGACAGGATAGTGGCCCATGCAGAGCTTTACATGGGGCTGGTCGAAATTGGCGTAGGCCTTCTTCCCGCAGGCGGAGGCTGCATGAACCTCTGGAAAAAATTCGTATCATCGGTTCCCGAAGCAGCTGCGGATATCGATCTCGCAAAATTATTTATTCCGACGTTCATGGCGATAGCAATGGCCAAGGTTTCAACTTCCGCTGCGGAGGCAAGAGCAAACGGTTTTCTGGGCCCGAAAGACAGGATAGTATTCAACAGGGATTACCTTATTGGTGAAGCGAAGAAAGAAGTTCTAAAGATGCTTGATGAAGGTTATGCTCCGCCGGTCAAGAGAAAACTTAAAGTCTTCGGAGAAGCTGCCCAGGGTATGATTAACGCCGAATTGTTCAATATGCAGAGTGCAAAATTCGTCAGCGAGTATGACGTATTCCTGGCAAAAAGGATAGCATATGTAATCAGCGGAGGCGACGTCAGAACAAACAGTGAAATTGACGAAGAGGTTATTTTGAAGCTGGAAAGAACGGCTTTTGTCGATTTTCTTAAGGAAGAAAAGACTCTTGCAAGGATCGACAACATGCTTTCGACGGGCAAACCCCTCAGAAATTAATATTGGATCAGATACTTAAAATGATGATCTCGAAAAAAGTAATAATTCGGTCAGCAAAGTAAAAAGCTTATTATGCAAGGCGCGCTAATCTTGAGGAATGAAGCGTACATATTAGTACGCTGCAATGACAAAAGATGAAGCGCAACACGGCAGAATGATTTTTTACGAAGCTGACTAATCTCAAGGAGGAAACAACAATGAGAGATGCATATATTGTAACATCAGTAAGGACCCCGGGCTGCAGAAGGGGGAAAGGGGCTTTCAAGGATACGAGACCCGATGATCTTCTGTCTTTTATTTTAAACGCGGTTGTTGAGAAGACGCCTAATCTTGAAAAGAAGGATGTTGAAGATCTCATGATTGGATGCTCTTTCCCCGAGGCTGAACAGGGGCTTAATATAGGACGCATTGCCGCCCAGATAGCCGGTTTTCCGGATGAGGTATCGGGCGCAACTGTGAACCGTTTCTGCTCATCGGGGCTCGAGGCGATTGCTCTTGCGTCTTTGCGAGTTATGTCGGGATGGTCCGACATCGTGATCGGGGGCGGAATCGAATCGATGACATTTGTTCCTATGGGAGGAAATCTTCCCAGACCTCACCCTGAGCATACAAAGAAACAGGCTGATCTATATTGCTCTATGGGAATAACCGCGGAAAACGTGGCTAACCGGTATAATATTTCCCGAAAGGATCAGGATGAGTTTGCATATAATTCACAGATGAAGGCCTCGGAAGCATTGAGCAAAAAGCTTTATAAGGAGATAGTTCCGACGCCTGCCGCAAAATTTGTTCTTCAAAAGGACGGAACTTATAAAAAAGAGACTTTCCTGGTGGAAAATGACGACGGAATCAGGCCGGATACGACCATGGAGGGCCTGACCAAACTGAGACCCGCTTTTGCCGCAGCCGGTTCTGTTACTGCAGGAAATTCCTCGCAAACTACGGACGGGGCTGCTGCAACAATTATTATGAGCGGGGAAAAGGCAAAAGCTCTGGGTTTAAAGCCGATTGCAAAACTGAAGTATTATACAACGGTAGGGTGCCGTCCGGACGAAATGGGCGTAGGACCTAAATATGCTATTCCAAAGCTTATGAAGCTCGCCGGAATGGATTTAAAAGAGATAGGCCTGTTTGAATTAAACGAGGCTTTTGCCTCACAGGCCCTTTACTGCATCAAGGAAGTAGGCCTCGACATGGCGAAGGTAAATATTCATGGCGGAGCAATAGCCCTTGGACATCCTCTTGGATGCACCGGCGCCAAGCTTTGCGCAACCCTTATTTCAAATATGAAGGAGAAAGGCGTAAAATACGGAGTCGAATCGATGTGCATAGGCGGCGGTATGGGCGCAGCCGCTCTGTTTGAACTTTGTGAATAGGAAAGAATAAAAAAGGCTTCAAGGGTTTCCGCCATACTGATTGGCGGGCCTTCGGCAGGGTTCAAGGATTAAAGTGGGAAAACATGAATAGAAAGGCTGCCTTTTAAAAAGGTGGCCTTTCTTTTTTTTGCCGAAGAGGTCTATTTACCCTGTTCTCCGATTACCTTCAGAAACAGTGCCGCTTTATTTTCCCTCTTGATATTTATAAGCAATTCTGTTTCCATATTTATGCCGTCCTTTGCAGCAGGAAAGAGCCACGCTTCAATTTTATATTTGATAAAGGCAGGATGTTTCAGTAAATTTATCAAATAAATTTCAGCAAACACATCAATTTGAAAAGAAACATAAAAGAGGGCCAAACCGTGAAAATCGCAAGTTTTAACGTCAATGGTATCAGGGCGAGGATGCCTGTGATACTTGACTGGATTGAAAAGGAATCTCCGGACATACTCTGCATGCAGGAAACAAAAGTACAGGATGAAGAATTTCCGAAGGATACTTTTGTAGAAAAAGGATATTATTGCACTTATAAAGGGCAGAAAAGTTATAACGGTGTGGCAATCATAAGCAGAGAAATTCCTTCAAGAGTTGAATCCGGATTCGGGGATAACGATGAAAAAGAAAGTACGAGAATCATTACGGCCTGTTTTCATAATTTTGTTGTTGTTGACACATACATCCCTCAGGGAAGAGAACCCGGTTCTGAACAGTTTGTTTACAAGCTTGCCTGGTTTGATCGTCTGCTGAAATATTTTGAAAATAATTTTACTCCGGATATGCAGGTGATATGGGCAGGTGATTTCAATGTCGCTCCAAAGCCTATTGATGTTTATGATCCTGCGAAATTATCCGGTAGCGTCGGTTATCATCCCAAGGAGCATGAAGCCTTGTCGAATGTTATGAAATGGGGATTTACCGATGTATATAGAATTCACAAGCCCGATGAAAAGGAGTTTACTTTCTGGGATTACCGGATTCCTAATGCGGTTAAAAGGGGTCTCGGCTGGAGGCTCGATCATGTATGTGCCACGAAAAGTCTTGCTGAAAAATCCATTAAAGCATGGATAGATCAAGGGCCGCGCCTTGCGGAAAGGCCGTCCGATCATACATTTATTGTCGCAGAGTTTAAGCTTTAAATAAAAAAAAGTGAAGAGTTAAAAGTGAAGGAAAGGATTCGAAGGTCCAAGGATTCAAGGGTTCAAGGGGCAAAAGCAAAAAAACTTTAATTGTTTCGTCATTCCCGTGAAAACGGGAATCCAGAAACCGGGAACCTGATTTATTATAATCCGCAGGTCCGCCTTTGGCGAACCTGCGGGCGTCATAAGGAGTGGGCTTATAGATTTTTTCACTTGAACCCTTGAATCCTCGAATCCTCGACCCCTTAGACTTATTCGATGTCTGAAGTTCGAACCATAAACCAGAGACCAGAAACCACAAACCTATCTGCCGGTTTTACCCGTTTTTCTTTTCGAACTCTTTCATGAACCCGGTAAGCGCCCTGATTGCATCCAGTGTTGTTGCGTTATATATTGACGCCCGGCAACCACCGACGGAACGATGTCCTTTTAATCCGCCTAATCCGTTTTGGGTAGCTTCCTTGATAAATTTTCCTTCAAGCTCTTCATTAGGGAGCCGGAAGGTCACATTCATCAGTGAGCGGCTCCCTTTTTCAGCGGTTCCTTTATAAAAGGCGCCAGAATCGATGGCGTCATATAAAAGCCCGGCTTTTTCCTTATTGATCTTCTCGATTTTATCAAGCCCTCCGATTGTCTCCTCCAGCCATTTCAGGACAAGCTGAATCAAATATATCGAAAAACAGGGCGGAGTATTGTATAGTGAATTCGATGAAGAAAAGGTGGTGTATTTCAGCATTGACGGAAGATTGTCAGGAACCATTTTAAGTAGATCGTCACGAATTATCACCAGGCAGACACCGGCAGGGCCGATGTTTTTCTGAGCGCCGGCATATATCAGGCCGAACGGTTCGGGGTCGAACGTCCTGCTCATTATATCGGATGACATGTCTGCTATAAGAGGAATGCTCCCGGTATCCGGGAAGCCTGCCCACTGGGTCCCCTTTATCGTGTTGTTGGATGTAATGTGGACATAAACCGCATCGCTGTTAAATTTAACGTTCCCGGGAATATACGAATAATTTTTATCTTTGGAAGATGCGACTACCTTGACTTGCCTGCCGAGTATCTGCGCTTCTTTTATGGCTTTGGCGGCCCATGTACCCGTATCAACATAATCGGCAGTTTTGCCTTCGGGGAGCAGGTTCATCGGGATCATGCTGAACTGAAGGCTTGCGCCACCCTGGAGAAAAAGAACATGGTAATTATCCCCCAGTTTTAAAAGTCTTTTTGTTCTTGTAACAGCGTCGTTGATAACCTCATCAAATAATTTTGACCTGTGGCTTATTTCGGTTATAGACATGCCGGATCCAGCGAAATTCAGGAAAGATTCCTTTACTTCTTCAAGCACAATTAAGGGCAGAGCTGCCGGCCCTGCGTTAAAATTACAAATTCTGTTCTCCTTCATATGCAGCCTCCGTTTATTTATAAGTTTATTCACATTTAAATGAGAATTAATATTTTTTTTTCAAGTCTCTAATTCAGCAGATTGAGGTTTGCAAGTCAACCAGTATTTTATTATTTTATTGATTATAATGTCGATTATCGACTAAAAGTAACTGTTCTGCCAGGAGAATGATGGACGGACCAATTACGGAATCATCAATGATGAGGAATAAATAGCATGAAAATTTTCAAATATCCTTCTAAAGAAGCCGAAGCAAGACTTCTTTCCATTATTAACAGGGTGCTTTCTTATAACCGTAAAGACCATCTGAGTGTCAGCCGTATTCTTGAAGACGTGAGAAAAAACGGGGACAGGGCGCTTATTGATTACATCCGGAAGTTCGATTCACCTTCCATGGGGACTGATTCTCTGAAAGTTACACGTGAGGAGGTCGATTCTGCTTCAAAGAAGGTTGGAAAGACATTTACCGCGTCATTGAAACGGGCGGCAATGCAGATAGAATCTTTCCATAAACAGCAAACCAGATTGTCCTGGATCAACAATGAAAGAAGCGGTGCGTTTCTGGGGCAGATTATCATTCCTGTTGATGCAGCCGGAATTTATGTTCCGGGCGGAAAGGGCGGTAAAACACCTCTTGTCTCATCGGTACTCATGGGAGCTATACCAGCCAGGATTGCCGGGGTTCGCCGGATAGTGATGGTTACGCCTCCAACTAAAGACGGGTATGTAAATCCGTATCTTATTGTTGCGGCAAAGATGGTCGGCGTTGATGAGATATACAAGGCCGGAAGCGCCTGGGCTATTGCAGCGCTTGCTTACGGGACAGAGACGATTCAAAAAGTGGATGTAATAGTCGGGCCGGGAAACATATATGTGACACTTGCAAAGAAAATGGTATCGGGGACAGTCGGAATTGATATGACGGCCGGGCCAAGCGAGATCCTGGTCATTGCGGATAAAAGCGCAGTTCCTGAATATGCGGCTGCCGATCTTCTTTCGCAGGCTGAACATGATGCGCTTGCTTCCGCAATACTTGTTACCGATTCAATGGAAACAGCAGATGCTGTAAACGCGGCTGTTAAGGCTCAGATAAAAAAACTGGAGAGAAAAGATATTGCCGAAAAATCCATTTCTAAATATGGGGCAATTATGATTGTGCCCGATATTTTATCTGCCATAGAACTTTCAAACAGGATAGCCCCCGAGCATCTTGAGCTTCAGATTGAGAATCCTTTTGAATATATAGGAAAGATAAGAAACGCTGGAGCGGTATTTCTCGGGAATTACACTCCTGAACCGGTAGGAGATTATATTGCCGGACCTAACCATGTTCTTCCCACGGCGGGTACGGCAAGATTTTCCTCGGCTCTTTCTGTTGATAATTTTATCAAGAAAACAAGCCTGATAAGTTATTCAAAGGATGCGTTTTTCAGGGAAGCAAAGGATATTATCTGCCTTGCTGAAACTGAAGGATTGGGCGCTCATGCTGACTCGGTCAGGATCAGGCTGAAAGAGAAATTAAATAGTTTGTTTCCATCAAATAAAAACAAAGTAAAAAGAAACAGGCTACCGGGATGAAAGGCGGCAGGAAAAAGGAAAAACCTTCTCTGCTCTCGCCGACTGAGTCCATATTAGAGAGCATATCTGACGGCGTTTTCACCGTGGACATGGACTGGTGTATCTCATCATTCAACCGTGCAGCGGAGGAGATTACCGGGGTATCGCGCAAGGAAGCTATAGGCCGGCGCTGTTCCGAGGTATTCCGCTCCAGCATGTGCGGGCCCGATTGCGCGCTTCAGCAAACGCTGAAGACCGGCAAACCGGTTATCGGCAAGTCCGGATATATCATTGATGCGGACGGTAACCGTATTCCCATCAGTGTATCCACGGCCGTGCTGAGAAATTCGGAAGGCCATGTGACAGGTGGAGCGGAAACATTCCGGGACCTGAGCGATGTTGAAGCATTGCGCCGTGAATTGGACGGAAAATACATGGTCGGAGATCTTGTGAGCCGAAGTCCTCTCATGCAGAAAGTATTTGAGGTACTGCCTGCCATCGCAGCCAGCCCGAGCACGGTTCTGATTCTGGGCGAGACAGGAACAGGCAAGGAGCTGGTGGCGCGGACCATCCATGAACTGAGCCCGGTATGTAACGGCCCGTTTGTAGCAGTAAATTGCAGCGCCCTTCCTGATACACTGCTCGAATCGGAGTTGTTCGGATATAAAACGGGCGCCTTTACAGGCGCAAACAAGGACAAGCCCGGTCGTTTTTCTCTGGCAAGGGGCGGGACTCTTTTTTTAGACGAGATCGGCGAGATCAGTCCTGCGCTCCAGGTCAGACTTCTGCGTGTTCTGCAGGAAAAGGCATACGAGCCGCTGGGAGCGACCCGCTCTGAAACTACGGATGCCCGTATTTTAGTAGCGACCAACAAGGATCTGACCGAACAAACCCGAAAGGGAGCTTTCAGGGAGGATCTGTACTATCGTGTGAATGTGGTACGTGTTGAGCTGCCGCCGCTTCGCCGGAGAAAAGAGGATATCCCTCTCTTGGTGGAGCAGTTTGTTGAGAGGTTTAATCGTTTGCAGGGCAAAGCAATCGAGGGGATCGAGGCAGAGGCGATTTCCCTGCTCATGGCTCACCACTGGCCCGGAAATGTGCGTGAACTGGAAAATGTAATTGAGCGGTCCTTTATCATGTGCAGCGGAGGCTTCATCGGCATAGGGCATCTTCCGGAGGAGCTTAAGACTCAAGGCCTACCGGGAGGAGCAGGTTCTGATGTGAAGTCATTCCATAATCTCATAGATACACAGTCGATCCGAACCGCCCTGGAGAGGAACGATTTCAGCCGTCTGGCAGCCGCGAAGGAACTCGGCATTCACAAAACCACACTTTTTCGCAGAATGAAAAAGCTGGGCATCTCCCTCCCCAAGTTTGACGGGCGCTCCCGCCGGAAACAGATACAGTAGCGATAATGCACCTATCTGAAAGGGTTACAGTAGCGTTACAGCTATCAAGTTGCTTATGACCTCCTCTCCATCAAATATTCTATACCATGTATTTACAGTATGTTAAATGTTTTAAGCGATACATGCCAATGAATGGCACGATGCTTGCTGTAATGATATTCATGAACGATGAACAGGACACCGGATTATGAAAACAGCATTTGCATATTGGGATAACCGGATTGCGCCGGTCTTCGACATTGCCCGGCAGATTCATGTTGTAGAGACCGAGTCGGGACGAATAATTACAGAAACAGAGGAAATTATAGCAAATGATCTGCCGGCCAGGAAGGTTTTTCGCATAATCGAGCTTGGTGTCAGCACGCTGGTCTGTGGCGCTATCTCCAGGCAGCTGCAATCTATGGTTATGGCTTCAGGAATCCGTGTAATATCGTTCGTGGCAGGTGACCTGCGCAAGGTTATCAAGGCCTGGATCGATGGTAATCTTGAGAGCGGGAAGTATGCAATGCCTGGTTGCTGCAGGCGCTATGCAATGTCACCGGAGATGAGGGGTATTAATAAGGAGGTACAACTGATGAATGGAAGAAAACGCGGGGGAATGGGCCAGGGCGCAGGACAAGGCCAGGGACAGGGGCAGGGCGGAGGCCAGGGTCAGGGCAAGGGCGGACAGGGTAGGGGACGCTTAGGCGGTCCTATCACAGGAGGCGCAGGAGGTACCTGCGTGTGTCCGAAATGCGGGAATCGCGAACCTCATGAACGTGGGGTGCCATGCCTGCAGAAGCAGTGTACGAAGTGCGGTACCGCTATGACAAGAGAGTAAGGAAAAACGAAAGGAGGATATTGCCATGCCAGGAGGAAATGGAACCGGACCTATGGGAATGGGTTCAATGACTGGACGCGCAGCAGGTTTCTGTGCAGGGTTTGAAATGCCGGGATATGCTAACGCGCCGGCAAGACGCGGGTTTGGTGTTGGTTATGGCAGAGGCCGTGAATTCAGAGGCCGCAATGCAGGTCGTGGATTTCGCCATATGTTTAAAGCAACAGGATTGCCGGGATGGATGAGCTTTGGAGGATACGATGCACCATATCAGGGCTCTGATCCAGACTTTGAGAAACAGACGCTTAAGAACCAGATTAATGCCCTGCAGTCGGAGCTGGAGTTTATAAAGAAGCGCCTTTCCGAGATCGAAACTGCATCGGAATAGCTGACAACCTGCCTGTGCGGCGTATGCCTGTTTGATTCTATTGTAAAGACATGCAGCATATCTGGCAGGTCGGAATCTCTAAAGCGAGCGCGCCGATCTGATGGACGGCGCGCTCGCTTATTGCCACGGATACTTTATGAAGACCTGATTCGGTTTGCGTCAGGATTTGGAAGATTAAGGAGATTGTGCTTATGCCAGGATATGACGGAACAGGACCGAAGGGGGAGGGTCCCATGACCGGCAGAGGCGGCGGTTATTGCCTTCTGAAAATTCCCCCAAGCCCCGATGAGCCCAAAACAGGATTCGTCGGACTATCCGGAAAGCCGGTGGCTCTTTTACATAGGAAGCCAAGATGCAAAAAAGGAAATATTAAGCGCGTTGGCAAGGAAGATTGACCGATGGGAGATAAAAAATATCTGTTTGGCCCTGTACCTTCCCGTAGGTTCGGTCGATCGCTGGGAGTTGACCTGACCCCTTATAAGACATGCAGTCTGGATTGTGTGTTCTGCCAGTTGGGGCGAACTACGAATAAAACGGTAACCCGTGAAGAATACGTCAAAACGGATGCGGTAATTGCAGAACTTGATGAGTGGCTGGAAAGAGAAGGTCAAGCGGACTATATTACCCTTGCCGGTTCAGGAGAACCTACGCTTCATTCCCACTTTGGGGAAATTCTGGAATATGTACGTAAAAAAAGCATAATCCCTGTT
>Ga0209287_10001371_pt1 | contig 12237 bp, 9 predicted proteins | sample PPLLak3cmMay2015_2_FD_187255 | JGI IMG/M metagenome (GOLD analysis project Ga0209287, IMG submission 187255) | Freshwater sediment microbial communities from Prairie Pothole Lake near Jamestown, North Dakota, USA - PPLs Lake P8 Core (1) Depth... | ecosystem: Environmental > Aquatic > Freshwater... | reverse complement strand
CCGGGATTTTTAAGGGAGACCGGCTGGATTTCTGATAATAGGGTGGAACTAACCACTTCGCCTGTTAACCCAAAAGAAGAAACAGAAATCCATTTTAATTATAAAGTTCCAGATGATTTTAAACCGGGATTATATAACGAATATTTTAGGCCGGTGGCTGATGGAATTTCCTGGATGGAAGATTACGGAATTTTTTGGAAGATAAATGTTCTTTCAGGTTATCAATCTCAATGGCAGTCACAGAGCCCTTATCCTGTTTTAGGGAGGGGCCAAACCGGCCTATTTGAAGTTAAAATAAGTAATAACGGCTACATCCCATGGACAAAAAACATCATTCACTTGGGTACTTCGAACCCGCTGGATAGAATTCCAATTTTCAACCGAAGCGCCGGCTGGTTTTCCAATAATAGAGTAAGCATGATGGAAGATATTGTTAATTATGGAGAAACTGCGACTTTTCAATTTGAATACAAAGTACCGGCAAATGCTGCTCCCAAAATATACCGGGAATATTTCCGGCCGGTTGCCGATGGATTTGCCTGGATGAATGACCAGGGAATATCTTGGGACATAACTGTGCCGCCGGATGATAAGGCATATAAATCGATCTGGATAGGTCAAAATCCTTGTCCGGTCCCGGCACTTCATCGGGGCGAAAGCGTTGAATTAATTCTTACTATGAAAAATAATGGATTGGCAAATTGGACCAAAGATATTGTTCGTTTGGGTACATCTAATCCATTGGATAGAACACCAGTTTTTGACCGGGGCACCGGCTGGTTTTCTAATAATCGGGTGGAAATGTTTGAATCAACTGTTTCGCCGGGTGCTAATGCCACATTTAAATTTAATTATACAATTCCTGATGATTTATCTGCTGGAAGTTACCGGGAATATTTCCGGCCGGTAGTTGACGGAGTAACTTGGCTCGAGGATTATAGTATTTATTGGGATTTTGTGGTAGAAGAATAATATAAGACAAGAAAGGAGCATCATGAAGAAATTATTTTGTTTGGGCTCGATAATTATATTTTCCCTATTGCTAATAGGAAGTGCCAAGGCGGGATACTACGGCAGCGGAACATACATTGCCACCCGTGCCACTGGATTCGAAACTGCCGTCTCCACCAAGTTTGCCTCGAGCAACATGACGGTTGCCAGGGAGGAATTCTTATATAATTCAGGACATAATTTTTCCAGCAACGATTATGGAGTTAAATTACTTTATCAATCGGGAGTAGAGGTTTTGGGATTACTTAATTATATTGAAAAGGAGCGGCCAAGCCCCGGTGACTGGGCATCTTATGCCGCTGCTGCCGCGGAAAGATATGACGGTGATGGCCTGAGTGATGCGCCGGACCATCAGATTATTAATGCCTGGGAAATCGGAAATGAGGAAAACGACAAAGAAATTTCAGGCGCTGATTATAAAAATTACCTTATGGCGATTTATAATGCTATCAAATCTGCCAATCCCAATGCAAAAGTCATAACAGGTGCTACCAGTGGAGTGGATGTCAACTGGCTGGATAGCTTGGCATCTGCAGGAGGGATGAGCTATTGTGATGCTATTGGAATTCATCCCTATCGCATTAATAATATCTCGCCGGAAACAAATTGGTGGAATATTGACGATTTTACCGGTCATCTTTTACAGGCAGAATCATTTGTTCGAAGAAATGGCGGAAAAGACATCTGGATTACTGAATATGGCTGGAATACATCTTCAAGCGGTGTTTCACAAGAAGCCCAGGCAAATTATTTAATGCGGGCGGGCATCATGGCGCGGGAAATCCCCGAGGTGAAAAAAATCGTTACCTATGAATTTAGAGATAACTCTTTATCCGATCCAGCGGAAAGCCGATTCGGAATGCTTAACAGGGATTTCTCTGAAAAGCCGGCATATCAGGCAATGAAAACATTAGCAACCTTTCTTAATAGCAAAAACTACTCGGAAAGAATTTATCTTCCCAACAGCAATAACGGGATACTTGATGATTTTGACGGGGGACTTTTTGACTGGGCGATTGACAGTTTAAACGCTGATGCTTCTATTACCGCTTCATCGGCCGGAAGTGCTTATCGGGGAAATCATGCTTTTCAGTTTTACTATAAGTTTAATACCGGCGGCAATGATTTTCTTTATTTTAAAAAAAGAATTCCCATTTCCGGCAATCCCAAAGGAATGGGACTCTGGGTATCCGGTCCAAATGCCAGAAACATCTGGGCCCTTCGCTTTACCGATGCGACAGGAGAAATGTTCCAGGGGAATATCGGCTATTCAAGTCCTAGCGGGTGGCATTATTTTCACTGGGATTTTGCCAATATGAATATGACATCTCATTGGGGTGGAAATAACGACGGGGTGATAAATTATCCTATAACATTCGAAGGTGTTGTTTACGATGATGAACCCGACAGCTCCACCGGGTCGGGAACAGCCTTTTTTGATGACGTGACGATTAATTATGGAGATTATGATGTTTATTTTTACCGTTTTGAAGACACCTATGCTCTCTGGAAATCATCAGGCAGCACAAATATTAACTATCCCGTGAGCGGTGCCTCAGCAACTAAATATGACCGGGCGGGAAATTCTACGGTTATTGCCACAAGCAGCGGAAATTTGAATGTCAGTGCCGCGGAGAGCCCAATTTTGATTAAACCTAATACTTATTCTTCGGCTTGGGTAAATCAAAACTCCAATCCTACTTTAAATGCCGGGGATTCTTATCAGTTTGAAACAAATATTAAAAATACTGGCTCGGCGACCTGGACAAAGGATGTTGTGAAATTAGGAACGTCGAATCCATTGGACCGCGTCTCGCAATTTATAAGAGGAGCCGGATGGCTTTCTCCGAATCGGGTGGAAATGGTTCAGGATTCTGTCGGACCCGATGAAACAGCAACTTTTAGATTTAATTATACCGTGCCGATAAATGTTTCCGCCGGGAAATATAGGGAGTATTTCCGGCCGCTGGCGGAGGGAATTACCTGGATGAATGATCAGGGAATTAGTTGGGACATCACCGTCAACCCGCCTTTTACCTCTGCTTGGCAAAGCCAAAATGGTTATCCTACTCTTGGCCAAGGCCAATCTTATCAGTTTGAGTTGATAATAAAAAACACCGGTTCGGCGACCTGGACAAAAGATGTTGTCAAATTGGGCACATCCAATCCATTAGATCGCATACCTGTCTTTACTCGTGGTGCCGGATGGCTTTCGGCAAATAGAGTCGAAATGGTGGAATCTTCAGTCGATCCCGGTGCCAATGCGACTTTTCGATTTAATTATACTGTCCCTTCGGGATTATCACCGGGGACATATAAAGAATATTTTCGCCTGGTGGCGGAGGGTATTTCCTGGCTCGAGGATCAGGGAATTTTCTGGGATGTGATTGTTGTCCCGGCTTATAAGTCCACTTGGATCAGCCAAAGCGGAAATACAACATTAGGTAGAGGTCAATCCCAGCAGTTTGAGGTGATTTTTAGAAATGACGGTGCTTCAACTTGGACAAAAGATGTTGTCAAATTGGGCACATCCAATCCTCTGGACCGCATCCCGCAATTTATGAGAGGTACGGGTTGGTTATCTACTAACCGTGTTGAAATGGTAGAATCTTCAGTTGCCCCCGGGGCGAATGCCACTTTCCGTTTCAATTATACTGTTCCAATGGGATTATCACCTGGGTTGTACAAAGAATATTTCCGGCCGGTTGCCGAAGGAATCACATGGATGAATGATCAGGGCGTGCACTGGCCTATTAATGTTTTGGGAGATGAAAATGATTATAAGACCACTATTGACTCACAAAGCCCCTATCCAACGCTGTCTCCCGGTGAGTCAACCGATCTATTTATCAAAATCAGAAATATCGGACAGGCGACTTGGCAAAAGGGGATAGTTAATCTCGGCACTTCAAATCCGCTCGACAGAACTCCGATTTTCGATCGCGGCTCCGGCTGGATAACAAATAATCGTATTACTCTTGAAGAAGACACGGTTGCTCCGGGAAATGTCGGCACTTTCCGATTTAACTATAGCGTTCCCATCGGGACCCCTCTTAAAGCATATGATGAATATTTCCGGCCCGTGGTTGACGGACTCAAATGGCTGGAAGATCAAGGGATATTTTTAAGAATTACAGTTCAATAAATGAAAAATAATCTACATAAAGCATCTAATATTTTAAGTTTTTGTATTGCCTTTTTCTTTGATCTCCTTTTTCCCAAGAATTGCATTGGCTGCGGCAAAGAAACAAGATGGATTTGCGATGAATGCAAACGCAGAATAATTTATATTAAAAATCCTTTTTGTCCCAAATGCAATCGACTTTCACCGAATGGAAAGGTATGCCGGCGCTGTCGCGACAAATCTTATTTGACTGGACTCATTGTGGCGGCTTATTATAATGAAGGACCATTAAAAGAGGCGATACATGCCTATAAATATGAGTATATATTTGGGGTCCATGAAGAACTTGGCAAAATTATTACCGAGGCATTTTATAAAAATAAATTTTCAAGTTGTGTGATTATTCCCATTCCGCTTCATAAAAAAAGACAAACTCAAAGGGGATTTAATCAAAGTGAACTTCTGGCGAAATATTTAAGTTCAAAGACTAAGAATAAATTACTTGTTAAAAAGCTGGTTCGCTTGAAAAATACCGAGCCGCAGATAGAACTAAGCGGCAGAAAAAGGAGAGAAAACATAAAAGATGCCTTTTCGTGGAAAGGCAAAGATGAAATTATAAATCAAAAAGTATTGCTCATTGATGATGTATATACCACCGGTTCAACTTTGGAAGAGTGTGCCAAAGTTCTTAAATCCGCCGGTGCAAAAGAAATTTGGGGTATAGTATTAGCAAAGGTCTGATTATTTTCTTTTTATCACAGCCATGTACTGAGTTTCTGCTCTTGGAAGATGGATTTTAGGGAAAATTTTTTTTGAATAATTGCGGCTGAAAATAACATTATAATTTTTTAATATTTTATCCCATTCGTTTTTACTTAACAATCTTTCATTGCCAAAGTCTTTTTTGGGATAAAACTTATTCGGAACAGAAAATACCATTATCGGTGCTACCCGCAACTGTTCATCAAGGAGCTCTATAATTTTATCATCGGAAAAATGCTCAAACAGGCCTTGGTGGAATATGATATCGAATTCATTTTTTTTAAAAGGCAAATTAAAAGCATCGGCATATTTTAATTTAATTTTGGCATTATATAAAGTTATAATCTCTTTTTGACTGGCGAGCAGCTTTTTGTCATTGTCGACAGCGGTTACATTCATTCCGAGATATGACAAAAATATGCTCATTAGCGCACTTCCCGAACCCACTTCCAAAACCCTTTTTGGTTTAAATGATACGATTTGAGATAAAAATTCCTTATGACCATACAAGTTTCCAATAAACATTTCCAAATCAGGTATCGTTTTATAATACTCTGACCAGCTATTTTGATTTGTTTGTTTTATTGCTTGATCCATAAAAAATCATATATGTATTTACAATTTAGTCAACTTTACAACATTTTCCAATAATTTTGCAACGGTAACCGGTCCCACCCCGCCCGTCGGAGGAGTAATATATGATGCGTTTTTTTGCACATTTTCAAAATCAACATCGCCTGTAATGACATATAGTTTGTCGCCTTTCGACTTTTGACTTATGACTTTTAACTTTTCAGCTAATGGCTTTTCAACCGATGTACCGGCATCAACTATGATAACGCCATTTTTGACCATATTGGATTTTACAAGGTGCGGCACTCCCGTTGCTGAGATTATTATGTCGGCTTTTTTTGTAATTTGCCCCAGATTTTTTGTTTCGGAATTGCAAACAGCATGCGAAATTTTTTTTTCTTCTAAAAACTTGCTCAATGGCTTTCCTACCAATTTTCCCTGTCCTACAATCACAATATTTTTTTCTTTTAAATTAATTTTATAATAATTAACAATCGCCGTTACGGCTTCCACTGTCGGAGGTTTCACCTCCGATTTTTTTGTTAAGGAATCGGCATCTTTTTTGGGGTTTATAGAACTAATTATTTTTTCGGTATTTAATTGGTTAGGTAGCGGAAGCTGAACGACGATGGCGTCAATATTTTTATCTGAATTTAATTTATTAATGAGATATATAATTTCTTTTTCCTTGGCATTTTGAGAAAAGTTGTGTTTTTGAAAATCAATTCCGATTTCTCTGGCTCTTTTCTCCTTGATTTTTATGTAAAGCATACTTGCCGGATCGTTTCCGACTAGAATTACTGCTAAAACAGGAGGTTTTTTAAGCTTCTCAACCTCCTTTTTTAATCTGTTTTTTATTTTATCGGCAATTTTTCTGCCATCAATAATAATCATTTTGCTCCTGGAACGGGGAATTTTTTTGCAAATTTCTCAACTTCTTTTTTAATGTTTTCTATTTTCATATCATTATTTTTATTCGAGATAACTTCATTAATCCATAAAGCGATTTTTTTCATTTCTTTTTCTTTCATTCCTCTGGTGGTAACTGCCGCGGTTCCGATTCTTAATCCGGAAGGATCGAGGGGTTTTCTCTTGTCGTAGGGAATCATATTCTTATTGGTGGAAAGCCCGGCTTTATCAAGAACAACTTCCGCTTCTTTCCCAGAGATTCCTTTTGAACTCATATCAATCAGTATTAAGTGGGTGTCTGTACCGCGGGAAACCAAGCGAAAGCCGTATTTATGTAATTCTTCCGAGAGTGTTTTGGCATTAATAATTACCTGCTTGGCATATTTTTGAAAACTTGGCTTTAATGCTTCACCAAAGCAGACTGCTTTTGCCGCATTAATATGGTCATGCGGCCCGCCTTGGAGCCCCGGAAATACTGCCCGGGCGATATTACGAGCATATTTTTCTTTGGACATAATTATCGCCCCTCTCGGGCCTCTAAGGGTTTTGTGCGTGGTGGTTGTTACTATATCACAAATCGGAACTGGATTTTCCAGCGCTTTTCCGGCAATGAGGCCGGCAGTATGGGAAATATCACCCATTAAAACCGCCCCGACTTTATCGGCGATTATTCTAAAACCTTTCCAATTGATTTTTCTGGGGTAAGCGGTAAAACCGGCAATAATAAGTTTTGGTCTTTCGCGTATGGCAATTTTTTCTACTTCATTCATGTCAATAATTTCAGTATCCGGATCAACGAAATAAGGGACAATTTTATAAAATTTGCCGGAAAAATTTAAAGGATGTCCGTGAGAAAGATGACCTCCCTGGTCAAGGCAGAGCGCCATAATTTTATCGTTGGGATTTAAGAGTGCAAAGAAAACCGCAAAATTTGCCGGTGAACCCGAAAGAGGTTGAATATTTACATATTCAGCCCCAAATAGTTTTTTTGCTCGCTCTATCGCCAAGGATTCGATATCGTCAATTACTTCGTTTCCAGCGTAGTAGCGTTTTCCAGGATATCCTTCAGAGTATTTATTTGTAAGAACCGATCCCATCGCATTAAGCACAGCAGAACTTGTATAATTTTCAGAAGCAATCAGCTCCAGGCCATTTTGCTGTCTATTCTTTTCTTTTTCAATCAAATCAAAAATTATTTTGTCTTCTATTGTGAAATTATTTTTTGACATTTGTGCCTTTAAAATTTCAACAAGCGATTTATTTTATCGTTTGTTATTTCTCCTGAATTGGTGTCTTCCGGCAAATATTGCCGAAGATATCTTTCAACAGGCTCGGGATTTATTGATCCCATGTGGATTGTGACGGAAGGAGAAAATCGGCGGCTTGATTTAAAATATAGATTATTTCCTTCAGGAGTAATAACTATCCAGAATTTTATCAAATTATCATACGGATAAAATTTATCGTTTATGCAAATCCCCTTTGAATCAATTTTATAGTTGTTTTTTTTCGGTTTAAGATTTGATTGAGTAAAAAGCACAATGACTGCAAGAACAACTACGATTGCTGATAAATATTGCTTTAACCAAACAAAAATTCCTCCGGAAACTAAAGCTATAAGCCCGAAAATTATATACCAATTAGCTCCTTTTTTGTACTCGATAAATTCGTGTGCATCAAAATTAAATTCTTTGGGAAGATCGGGGCTTGCATTATTTTTTGTTGCCATTTTTCCTCCTTCTTAATTATTAATTGTTTGGCGGAGAGAGTGGGATTTGAACCCACGTGGCGGCTTTTAGACCACCAACGGTTTAGCAAACCGTCGCCTTAAACCACTCGGCCATCTCTCCTTTTACTTCGAGCTTCTCACTTTGTTCGAAGTGAACACAGTCGAGAAGAACGCTCAATGATTCCTTTTATTAATTTTTCTTTTTTTATTTCTATTCCAATCTTTCAGAATTATTTCTTCTTTCCTTGCTTCGCTTTGAGTATATTTTCCCATACTATAGCATAATTTAACTGGCAATCTTTGTGAAGTATACTTTGCCCCTTGTTTTTTATTGTGTATCTTTATTCTTTTCTCGAGATTATTAGTTATACCAGTATAATATGTTCCATCAGCACATTGTAAAATGTAAACAAACCAATTCTTAATCATAATATATTCTCGACTTCACTCGAAATAAATGTTCTCGACTCGATTACTCGCTCTCTCAAGTTCTCGACTCGATTACTCGCTCTCTCAAGTTCTCGACTCGATTACTCGCTCTCTCAAGTTCTCGACTCGATTACTCGCTCGAACTAAATGGCGGAAGGGGTGGGATTCGAACCCACGAAAGACTTGCATCTTTACCAGTTTTCAAGACTGGCTCCATCAACCACTCGGACACCCTTCCAAATATGTCATCAATATATCAGTTTTTATCTTGAATTTCAACCTTTTATTAGATATAATTATTGCATATTTGCGCCCGTAGCTCAGTGGATAGAGCGTGAGATTGCGGATCTCAAGGTCACAGGTTCAAATCCTGTCGGGCGCGCCACTTATGAATTTTCAGTAATAAAACAATAATTCTTATGTTCAATACAAAAACTCAAAAAGTTGCATTCAATACACTTTTCCAGTTCGCGGGAAAGATAGTCACAACATTTCTTTCTCTTCTTGTGATTGCGTACCTCACTCGTTATCTCGGGGTTTCCTCGTATGGTGAATACACCATAATATTTGCTTATGTGTCTTTTATGGCTGTAATTGCAGACTTCGGATTCTATTGGATTTTAGTTCGCGAGATAGCCAAGAATGAGAATAATATTTCTAAAATATTTAATAATATTATTTCTCTGAAAATAGTATTCTCCGTTGTTGTTTTTCTAGTCGGTGCCCTTATTGCATTTCTTATACCCCAGTATTCGTTATCTTTAAAAATTGGGATAAGCATAATTTCTTTTGGTTGGTTTTGGATGAGCTTGAATAGCACATATGTCGGACTCTTTCAAAACAAACTTGAGATGTATAAATCGGTAGTTTCGGATGTAATCGGTAGGATTATTATCACTTTTGGAGTTTGGTATCTTGTCAGATTAAATCTTGGGTTGAATTCGATACTTTGGGTTTATATTCTTGGAAATTTTGTTAATCTTGTGGTGAGTTATCTGTACGGAAGACAACATATTGAATTCAAATTTACCTATGATTGGTCGTTTTGGAAAGTTGTACTAATTGAAAGTATGCCGCTTGCGATTCTGACATTTATCGGAACTATAAATTTTAAAATCGATACAATAATCCTATCCATCATGAAAGGTCAGGTGGATGTGGGTATTTACGGTGTACCATTCAAGATACTCGAAATCATCATAATAATTCCTGCAATTTTTGTTGGGAATATTTTCCCAATTCTTACTAAATACTTTCATGAAAAGGATAAAAGATTTTCCGATGCAGTGCAGCGTTCTTTTGATTTTTTAATTCTTATCGGTCTTCCGGTTGTTGCCGGATTATCAATTTTGGCTAAACCAATTATCAAAATAATTGCCGGAGAAAGTTATTTAACTTTTTCTACTTTAAGTGTGTTCGGCAAGTCTATAACAGCCCCTGACGTTTTAGTAATACTGTCAATATCTATTGGTATATCGTTTATTATAACAATGTTTTCTAATTTAGTGATAGTTGCTGGTAAACAAAATAAACAGGTAATACCTATGATAGTTACAACGCTAATTAATGTGGTTTTGAATATAATATTAATTCCAAAATACTCTTATCTTGCCGCGTCCGGAATAAATATTATCTCAAGTATTATTTTGCTTATTTGGTGGAATTCGTTTGCGCACAAATACGTTTCTTTCAAACTCCATTACGTAGTATTTTATAAATCACTTGCCGCAACGTTAATCATGTCCGCAGTACTTTATTTTTTGAAGGATATTAGTTTATTTTTGACAATTCCTGTTGGAATTGCAGTCTATTCTGTCGCCTCTTGTTTATTTAAATCTGTCAGCAAAGATATAATATTGAATATACTTCCAAAAAGCATTTCGAATTTGCCCGAGGACTTATGATGAAAAAAAATAATACAAAATTTGTTTCTGTAATCATTCCAACGCTAAACAGAGAACAAATTTTAATCAATTCGATAAAGGACGTTTTAAAGCAGGATTATCGAAATTTTGAAATTATTGTAGTAGATCAAAGCGATACAGAAAGCAAAGAAGTCCAATTTGTTATTAATAAAAATCGAAAAATTATTAAATATATTCATCTCACAAAAAAAAGCTTGACTAATGCTAGAAATGTTGGAGTCAAAAATTCAAAGGGTGAAATAGTTTTATTTCTTGATGATGATATAAAAATTAAATCAAACAAGTTTATTTACTATCACGCCCTTAACTATGATGATCCGAAAATCGGTGGTATTGCCGGCAGAATTCTTGGAAATGATGTGATAATAGATGATAAAATAAAAGAAGTAGGCAAATTTAAATATTTAGGCTTGAAAGTTATCAGTAATTTCAGCGCAAAGTTCAGAACGTATGTTGATACTGTCCAGGGATGCAATCATTCGTTTTCGAAAAAAGCTTATTACGAAGCTGGAGGATATTGCAATTTGTATAAGGGAAGTGCCCATATGGAAGAAACCGATTTTTCATTTAGAGTGAAAAATAAAGGATATGATTTAGTGTTTGATCCGCGCGCAGAATTAATCCATTTGATGTATCCCGTTGGAGGTTGCAGAGTAGAGAATATATACGAAACCAGATACTGGATAGTTCATAATTATACTTTTTTCTTTCTAAAATATTACAATCCTTTTCTATTCCCGGTTTATTTTATGAAACAATTTATCTGGGCCAGCTTGTCTGGAATAAAAAGAGCGGATTTTAAAATGTTTTTAAAAATAAATAAAGCCCTAGTTGATGGCTATAAATATTATTTTGATATAGAAAAAAAAGAAAAAGAGGAGAAAACATGAAAAAGAGAGCATTAATCACGGGTATCACTGGGCAAGATGGCTCGTATCTGGCAGAACTGCTAATCAAAAAAGGTTATAAAGTTTATGGAATGGTCAGGCGTTCAAGCACGGAAACTCTTGATAGGATCGAGCATCTCAAAGATAAAATTGAATTAATTCAAGGGGATTTACTAGATCAACATTCACTTGATGAAATGGTCCGTTTTTCGGATCCCGATGAGGTATATAATCTAGCTGCCCAGTCGTTTGTTGCAACTTCATGGAGTCAACCGATATTAACCGGAGAATTTACTGCTTTGGGAGTGACAAGAATTCTTGAAGCAATAAGAACTGTTAATCCTAAAATAAAGTTTTACCAAGCTTCATCATCGGAGATGTTTGGGAAGGTTGAAACAACTCCGCAAAATGAAAAAACTCCTTTTCATCCGAGAAGTCCTTATGGTGTTGCGAAGGTGTATGGTCATTTTATTACTATGAATTATCGGGAAAGCTATGGCATCTTTGCCGTTTCTGGAATATTGTTCAATCATGAATCTCCCAAGAGAGGACTTGAGTTTGTTACAAGAAAAATTACCGACGGAGTGGCAAAAATTAAACTTGGTCTTGCGAGTGATCTTAAAATGGGAAATCTTGATGCAAAAAGAGATTGGGGTTTTGCCGGTGATTATGTTGAAGCAATGTGGTTGATGCTTCAAGGGTCTAAACCCGAAGATTTTGTTATTGGAACAGGAGAAACCCATTCAGTGAAAGAGTTTATTGAAAAAGCTTTCAGTTATGCAAACCTTGATTGGAAAAAATATGTTAAAGTTGATAAAAAGTTTATGCGCCCGGCAGAAGTTGATTTGCTTCTTGCCGATTCTTCAAAAGCTCGAAAATTATTAAAAT
>Ga0209287_10001369_pt1 | contig 12257 bp, 6 predicted proteins | sample PPLLak3cmMay2015_2_FD_187255 | JGI IMG/M metagenome (GOLD analysis project Ga0209287, IMG submission 187255) | Freshwater sediment microbial communities from Prairie Pothole Lake near Jamestown, North Dakota, USA - PPLs Lake P8 Core (1) Depth... | ecosystem: Environmental > Aquatic > Freshwater... | reverse complement strand
ATCCCCTGGGACATTTCTTTATTGCGATCGACATAAACGCTTTCACCGATCCGGCTGACTTCAAAAATACCACGGGAGATATTTGCCGGGAGCTGAGAGCTTCAAAAAAGATGCCCGGAGAAGAGAGGATATGGACAGCCGGTGAAAAAGAATACTACACCTGGCTGGAAAGGAAAGATAAAGGAGTGCCTTTTACTTCCCAGCTGCTTGAAGAGTTCAGGGGACTGTGCAATGCTTACGGGCAGGAGGAGTATCTGGAATATTTCAGTTAAGAAAGAAGAAACCCCCTTTCTTATTTCCCCCAAGGGGGAAAGGATTTTTCTTCTCCTGCCCCCTTGGGGGAAGGTTGGGAAGGGGGTTGTCAGATCAAATGAACAAATGACGCTTAACCTTTTCAGGGAGAATGAATACTTATCTGCGGAAGCTGATAGAAGAGGGAGAAGGACAGAAGCTCGATTTCAAGTTCTGCATCTCCGACAGCCGTAAAATAGCCAGGACACTGGCTGCCTTTGCCAACAGCGACGGAGGCAAAATACTGATAGGCGTCAGGGATAATGGAAGCATTGCAGGGATAGAGTCAGATGAGGAAATCTACATGGTCGATACTGCCGCTCATCTTTTCTGCCGGCCTGAGCCGGAATTCAGGATCAGGCAGCATACGACCGGAGGAAAGACGATCGTGGAGGTTGATGTGGCAAAAGGTGATAAGAGACCCTACCAGTCAAAGGATGAAAGCGGAAGATGGTTGGCATGCTTCAGGCATGGCGATCAGAACCTTGCAGCGAACAGGGTGCTGCTTCAGGTATGGAGGAAAGAGGAGAAAGGCAAGGGTGTACTTGTAAAATTCGGCAAGGTTGAGAACTATCTGCTTGACTACCTGAAACAGAACGGATCGGTTACCATATCACGGTTCAGGAAGATGACAAAGATATCAGCGCGCCGGGCTGAAGCTATTTTGTCAAACCTTATCGTCATGAAAGTCCTTGTCATGAAAGCATCAGAGAAGGGCTTCACCTACGAACTTTATCCTGATGAACCGGCGAAGTGAAATAATTACTAATATTGGAACTTTAAAACGGATCCCCATAAGTTAGCATGGTAAATAATGGCGCTATAGGATTTGACAATGAGAAATACCTCCGGGAGCAGACAGCCTCCATACTTGAGAGGGTGAGCCGTTTTAATCATAAATTATACCTGGAATTCGGCGGCAAAATATTTTACGACTACCACGCAGCCAGGGTACTTCCCGGATTCGATCCAAACGTCAAGATGCGTCTTCTTCAGATGCTCAGGGATAAGATCGACGTCATCCTCTGCATACATGCAGGAGCCATTGAAAGGAAAAAGGTGAGAGCCGACTTCGGGATAACCTACGATGTTGATGTATTAAAGACGATAGATGATTTCAGGGATTGGGGGATTGATATTACCGCCGTGGTGATAACCCGTTACGAGGATCAGCCTCCCGCCAGGGCATTCAGGAACAAGCTGGAAATGAGGGGTATAAAGGTATACATTCACTATCCCACCAAAGGATATCCTGCTGACATTGACCTCATTGTGAGCGACCATGGCTACGGGGCAAATGAGTATATACAAACAAAAAAACCGATTGTAATTGTCACAGGTCCGGGGCCGGGAAGCGGCAAGCTGGCCACATGCCTCTGCAACCTGTATCACGAGTATAAGCAGGGAGTAAAAGCCGGATACGCAAAATTTGAGACTTTCCCCATCTGGGACCTGCCTGTGGATCATATGGTGAATATCGCTTACGAAGCCGCAACAGTCGACCTTGACGACAAGGTGCTGATCGATGAGCATCACCTGAAGGCATACAATATCAGGACAGTCAACTACAACCGCGACATAGAGGCATTTCACCTTTTGAAAAGGATACTCGAAAAGATAACCGGCAGCGAGTCGATGTACCAGTCACCCACCGATATGGGAGTGAACCGTGCCGGAGCAGGCATCATTAATGACCGGATAATAAGAGATGCCTCGTACCATGAGATAATAAGAAGATATTTCAAAAGTGCCGTTGAATACGCAATGGGGCTTGCAGAGAAGGAGACCCTCGACAGAATCAGCATGATCATGATAAAAGTGGGTGCAAAAGGAGAGGATCGCAAGGTTGTCCTTCCCTCACGGAAGGCTGCAAAGGATGCAGAGACAAGCGGCAAGGGAAACAAGGGGATCTATTCAGGCGCTGCCATTGAGCTCCACGACGGAACGATAATCACAGGCAAAAACTCACCCCTGATGCATGCCTCATCCAGCCTTGTGCTGAATGCCGCCAAACACCTGGCCGGACTGCCCGACAAGATGTACCTTCTGCCCGAAGCAATCATTGATTCGGTGACATACCTGAAGAAAGATATCCTTGAAGGGAAGATGGTAAGCCTTGACGTGGATGAGACGCTCATTGTGCTCGGCATAAGCGCACTCTCGAATCCTGCCGCAAAAATGGCTCTTGAAAACCTGAAGCTGCTTCGGGAATGCGAAGTTCACCTTACACATATTCCAACACCGGGCGATGAAGCAGGATGGCGTAAACTGAATGTCAACCTTACCTGCGACCCTGAGTACTCAAGCAAGAGCCTGTTCATCAGCGGCTGATACCAGTATGATATTCCGGAAGGAATTGCCTGTTCGGGCATTCAGTCATTAAGCCACCTGTCGTTCACCATCAGGTCGCCTATATTGACAAAATAGAGATCGTATCCTCCCTTTCCTCCCGGCCTGTTCGACGAAAAGATCATTGCCTCCTCCTTCATGCAATAAAACCAGAGCGTAACCGGCCTGTATTCGTCATATTCCGAATTTATTCTTTCTCCGAAGTTAACAGGGGCTGACCATTCACCATCAATCAGCCTGCTGTACCAGAGGTCAAATCCGCCATAACCGCCTTCCCTGTCTGAGGCAAACACGAGCAGGTTCCTGTTCACGAACGGACACTTGTCGTTACTGCTTCCTGACAGGGCCGTCTCCTTTGTTATTGCTGGTGCACCTGCCCCGAACTGATCCTTTAGAAGCAAAGAGGATATTAAAGGCATTGAATAAATATCGAACTGGTCATTTTCCCTGTTGCTGCAGAAAAGTACGCCTGTCGTATCGCTGTTCAGGGTGAAATAGGCATCATCCGACTCTGAGTTAAGAGCTGTTGCCTCAATCGGACCTGTGAAATGATCTCCATAATAATCATCTACCGGATTATAAACAAATTTAATATCAAGATCTCCGCCCTCGTCATTTGCATAAAAAAGAAAATTCAGTCCCTCGAAATATCCGATAAGATATGGCCCGTACTCATTGGCGCTTGTATTTATAAGAGTGAGCCTCTTCTTTTCGTAAGTGTCGGAATAATTATAAGCAGGGTAAGAAACATTAAGTATATTGTCTTTCCTGGGATGGAAAGTTATCTCCATCGATTTCCTGGTTATGTCAAAATTTTCTCCGTAAGTCGGATTCTTTGAAGAAAAATAGATCGCTTCACCCAGGTACTCATAGGGAAGGGCTGAATTGAAATCATCCCAGGATGAATTGATGCCTTCCAGATTCTCGGGGTAGTCGGATATTATAGTATCAAATTCAAAATCATAATCCCTGTCGATGTCAAAAAGCCAGCAACCCGTAAGAAACAGGAAAAAACCCGGTATGAGCCATTTCAGTTTTTTCATGTCATATGTTTATATATGAACGGTTTAATAGAGTATTCTGGTACGTATGGTGTGCTGAATATTTTTCAGTTCCTTTAATACCGAGGAATCTAGTTCACTGTCGGTTTCAATAATAACATAGCCTATTTCGGGATCTGTCTGGAGGTATTCAGCCGAGATATTGATGCCGCGTGATGAAAAGAAGTCATTCACTTCGCGAAGCACTCCGGGGACATTCCTGTGAATATGCAGGAACCTCTGTTTTGAGACATTGGGCTGAAGGGAGATCTCAACAAAATTCACTGCTCCGATGGTTGAGCCTGTATCACTGTATTTTACAAGTTTTTCTGCCACCTCGGTCCCTATATTTGCCTGAGCCTCCAGTGTGCTCCCGCCGATGTGAGGAGTGAGAATAACATTATTGAACTCCTGAAGTTCGCTGATGAAAGGCTCTTCGTTCGAAGCCGGCTCTCGTGGAAAGACATCAGCGGCAATACCCGAAAGATGCTTGTTCCTTAAGCCTTCAGCAGCAGCCCTGTAATCAACAACATCGCCGCGGGATGCATTGATGAGGCAGGAATCCTTCTTCATGAGGGCAACCTGTTCCGCAGATATCATGTTCCTGGTCAGTTCTGTGGAAGGTACGTGAAGAGTCACAGTGTCGGAGATTTTTAAAAGTTCCTGAAGTGTGGCTACAGGCCGGGCGTTGCCGAGACTGAGCTTCTTTGCTATATCGTAATAATAGACATTCATACCAAGACTTTCTGCGAGAATTGACACCTGTGATCCGATGTGTCCGTATCCGATTATTCCAAGGTTTTTACCTCTGACCTCCACAGAGTTCCTGACCGACTTCTCCCATATCTTCTTATGTGCCAGGGCATTTTTTTCAGGAACGCCTCTCATCAGCAGTATGCATTCTGCTATGACCAGTTCCGCGACTGAACGTGTGTTCGAGAAGGGGGCATTGAATACAGGTATCCCAAGCATTTTGGCATCTGCGACATCCACCTGGTTCGTGCCGATGCTGAAGCATCCTATAGTAAAGAGCCTGGGAGCTTTGCGAAGGATATCGCCCCGAAGTTCAGTCCGGCTCCTGATGCCGACGATGTGAGCCTGCTGAAGCTTTTCTTCAAGGTCAGGTCCCGATAATGCTTCCTTTATGCATTCAATATCGCTGTAGCCGTTTTCCCGGAAATAATTCACGGCATTCTCATGGATGCCCTCCAGAAGCAGAACCTTTATCCTGCTTTTATCAAGCGAGTGTTTGTTCATATATTACCTGATCAACAAGGTAGTAAAATTAATCTTTTATTTACATAAACCGCTCCCTCTTCTGCAGGTTAAACAGAGCCGCCAGCAGAAACAGTACCGACCCGGTTATGAGAATTATCCTGTTCTTGAAAGTTACTATTGCCCAGGTCGTTTCATTTGTATCATAGGGTGGACTGAAGGGATTCAGGAAAATATTCCACTGGCTCCTGTAAAGCGGTTCAGACAGAATTAAGAAGAAGAGGCCGAAAATTATCATTACCACGGCCGTACCGTTCCCGTTCCTGATAACTGTTGATAACATGAAAGACATCATCCCCAGGAAAAGCACGGGCATCATGACCTGGGTTGTCATGCCAAAAACCGGGAATTGCACAATCAGAATTGATGATAAAGTGATGAAGCACAGCATTATAATGTATGCAATTACAAAGATCAGGATAATCCTCACCAGCCATACCTTGTACCTGTAATTCGGAATTCCAAACAGGATCTCAATGGTCCTTGCGTCCTGGTCGTTCTGGATGCCGAATACGGATGGATAAAAGACAAGCAGAACTCCTGAAAACAGGAACATCCCATAAAGATCACGCATATCTGAGATGTCCTTGTCAAAAACATAGATGACCGAGATCCCCAGATAGAATATGACCGATCCTGCCAGGAACCAGTTGAATTTATTGGCGAAGATGATCCTCAGGTTGTAGAGTATCATCTTCTGTACCAGAATAAAATAGTTAAAAAAATTAATTCTTTTCATTTATTTTCTTAATAAGATAACCCCCTTCCCAACCTTCCCCCAAGGGGGAAGGAGTGGATTTAACATTCCCCCCTTGGGGGGAAGTGAAGGGGGGTATTCTGTAATAAATTCCTTTTTACTGCACAGTTCTTCCATTTTCTTTCTTTTTTGACAGCCATAAATATGCGTCTTCAAGTGTTGGTGTTGCTGGTACGGCATTATCATACGGCTTTGTTTCGGAGATAACCCTCACCCTTACGGTTTCACCATCCGACATATGATGCACTACCAGGTTCTTCTCAACAAATTCTGTGAATCTTTCTTCAGGCAGGATGAACTGCCATACATGTCCTTCAGCTTCCCTGGTCATATCAATCGGCTTACCGAGATACCTCAGCCTGCCCTTGTTAAGAACTGCAACCTGGTTGCATGAGCTGGAGATATCCTCAATGATATGTGTTGAGAAAATGACAACCCTCTCACGGCTCAGCTCAACAAGCAGGTTCCTGAACCTTATTCTTTCTCTCGGATCAAGTCCTGCAGTAGGCTCATCTACGACAAGAATTCTGGGAAGATGAAGGAGTATAAGCGCTATGCCCATTCTCTGTTTCATACCGCCTGAGTACGAACCTATTTTCTCATGGCGCCTCTCTTCCATGTGGACAGCCTTCAGGACATATGTAACCCTTTCATCCCGTGTTTTCTTATCGATAATATTCTTAAGCATTGACTGGTAATGCAGGTATTCGTGAGCTGTCATGTTTTCATAGCTTCCGAATTCCTGCGGCAGATATCCGATGAGTCCCTGAAGCTCCTCACGCTTCCTGCTGGTGTCCATTCCGTTGATCCATACTTTTCCGTAGCTCTGTTCAAGAATGCCGCAGATTATTCTCATCAGTGTTGTTTTGCCTGCTCCGTTCGGGCCAAGCAATCCGAACATGCCATTACCAATCTCCATGGAGACACAGCTCAGGGCTTTGAAAGGTTTCTTCTTCCTGCCAATAAGAGGAACCGCAGAAACAATTTTATAGATGGTCTTCCGGATGCCTTTAAACCTGCCTTCAAGCCTGTATATATCTATGTTTTCCCTGCTCATCTTCCGGCCGGTCTTATATATGAAGAGAGCAACGAACCATACGAATCCAAGGATCAGCACTACAGCAATGTTGTCCCATTTAAACTGGAAAAGGGCCAGATTAAGAAGAGGTACGATCCAGAAGACAATGAAATCGAAAACCGGGATCAGTTTTTTTAGTAATCTCTTTTCTCCTGCTGATGTGAGGTTTGTCAGAAGCTCCCTGATCTGGTTCCAGATGGCTGAGAGGAGGAACCATGTGGTGATGCTGAAAACGAAGATCCAGAATCCTTTATGGAGATAGAAATAGGTAAAATAGATCATGAATGCAAGCAGGGGAAGCTCCCATGCTGCCCTTGCAAGGTCAATCCATTTTCTGAAAGGCTTTTTGAGCCCAAGCCTTGTCCTTATCCTGTCACCAGCCCTCCATTCTCTGATCCAGCGGTTTTCTCTTTCATAGATCTTGACCAGGCTCTGCACCTTTATATTAATGCTCTCGTTTGGAGGAATAACAGTTTCCCTTGCCTTGCGAAGGCTGTTCATGATGAACCATGTCGTTGCCGGAACCAGTATTATACTGAGGATCGTTGTAATAAGCTTCCAGATAAACTTATCCAGGTAGGTGTAGATCAGGAATATAAGTAAGCTGAATATCAGCAGCTGAATGATCTTGTTTCTCCAGCTCAGCGATCGGAACCAGTCAATGGCATTTTCGAGGCCTGAATAAAAAGTAGGGATGAAAACGAGCGTGAGAAGAGTGCTGAGGGTGAGCCCTCCGATGACAGTGATCGCAAATGAAGCCCCTATCACAGATACGAACTCAGCTTTGCCCATGGCCAGCGGAAACATGGCTATCACTGTAGTTGAGGCTGTAATGAGAATAGGTCTTATCCTGGCCACTCCGGCCATCATCAATGCACGCGACATTCTGTTCCCCCGTTTCCGGAGTATATTGGTATAGTCGATTAGTATGATTCCATTATTGACAACAATGCCGAGCAGTATCAGGAACCCTGTGAGGGTGTTTGCACTCAAAAGCGTATTACCGGTAAGAATAAGGGCAATGAGTGAGCCGAGTGCCGCCAGGGGTATGCTGAAGAGCAGTACAAAAGGCACTGAAAGAGATTCAAATACTGCAGCCAGGATCATAAAGATCAGAAGGAATGCAATTCCGATGAGCTTATAGAAATCCTTAAGCTGATCCTCTTCATGGACGACTTCCACAGCAATTCCTGAAGGAATGTTAAGGCCCGCAACGATTGATTCAACTTCAGTTCTGGCTCCTTCAAGAAGATCCTTTGATGATGTTATCTCATCTTTGAAGCTGTATGTTACAGTAACCTGTTTTTCCTGGTTTTCCCTGTGTATATTGCCCATGCCGTAGGCAAAAATTATGTTTGCAAGCTCTTCCATCTCCATCACGGCTCCGGATGAATTGCTCACCTCCAGGCGCTTCAGGTCATCGATCGTCTTGTCGGGATTCCCGGATGTCAGAGTATCCTCTTCTGCATATTTTATTATGATATCATAACTCTCTGTTCCCTGCCTGAACGTTGTTTCGGATGAATACTCTCTTCCAAAAGTCATAAGAGCTGCCGAGAGATTCATTAGAGTGATATCATTCCTGCCGATATAATCCATGTCGAAGTGAAGCCGGACTTCAGGCTTGTTATCCTGTACATTAAGGCTCGCTCTTTCAACTGCTGAGAGATTATCGATATATGACCTGATATCATCGGCCAGGTCTTTCATTTGTTCAAAATCCTCTCCCTTGATGATCACGCTTTCGGATTCGGATCCCAGTCCCAGCATCCTCATGAACCCCGATCCCGGATTAATGCTTTCACCCTCGCTGTCTCCCCCCGTGAATCCTCCGCTTGTGGATATCTCGTCCATGCTTACCTCAGCTGATGAGATGTTCCTTGTTTTTTCATAGATATCATTTTTTATTTCCGGAAGGCTTCTCTTGCTTTTCTTGTCCCACTCTTCAGGAAGGTTTATTGTCACGGTAGCCCTCTCTTCCTCGATGCGGCTCACAATGTTTTCCTTCTCGGGAAGTGATTCAAGGCGGGATTCAATTTCTGCAACCACCGCATCGGTCTTTTCAAGAGTCGATCCTGCAGGCATCCTGACGCTCAGCCTGAAATCGGGGGTGTTTATCTCTTCAGGATTGCTCAGGCTCAATGCCAGGCTGATCAGGAGTGCTGCAAAAAATACGACAAGAGTGCCGATTATGGTTGTTGCCGGATTTCTCATGCATGTTTTCAGAACAAGATGGTATAATTGTATCAGCCTGTCATGAATGGAGAGCTTCTTGAATATTTCCGATTTCTGATCTTTTTTCCCGGAAAGCAGGAAAAAGGTTGCCATCGGAATAAACAGCATTGCCACTGCAAGTGAAACCAGCAGAGTTGATACAATTGAGACTCCTATATTCTTCCCGATTATTTTGATAAGGAAGTTTGAAGTGAAAATAAACGGAAAGAATACGACGATAGTAGTAAGCGTTGATGCAAATATTGCCCTCCACACTTCCCTAGTCCCCTGTTTTACGGATGTTTCGTAATCCTTTCCGGTGCCTGCCAGGCGGTAAATGTTTTCAAGCACCACAACCGAGTTATCGACCAGCATCCCCACGGCAAGGGCTATTCCGACAAGCGTCAGGCTGTTGATTGAAATATCAAATGCATAGAAGAAATTGAATGCTGTGTATACTGATGCAGGTATTGCGATTGCAATAACAGTCACAAGGCTCAGATTCCTGAGGAAGAACCAGAGTATGATCACTGCCAGGATGGCGCCGGTTATTGCCAGATTGATGATCTGGTTGATGTTCTCCTCCATTGTCTCGGCACTGTTATACTGAACCGAGATCTCAACACCTTTGGGTGCCAGTTCCCTGTTCAGCTTATCAATCTGGTCGATAGCATCATGAGAGAGCCGGATGAGGTTTGCCTGGTTGTCATTTACAAGATTCATTGTAACAGCATCCATACCGTTCACCCTGCTGTATGAAGTCCGCTCCTTCACTCCGTAGAAGATCTCAGCTACGTCGCGCAGGAGCACCGGCCCTTCCTGCTTCACGATGATGCTGCCTATCCCGTTGACATCGGTGTATTCCGAAGTGATATTTACATAAAGCTCATTATTGCCGTCAATGACTTTACCGGCAAAAGTCTTTTCCCTGCCGTTATTGTTCAGCAGTGTTCTGACCTGTCCCATTGTTATTCCGAGCGACTTGCAGGCTTTTTCATTAAGACGGATCTCAATTGAATTTTCCTTGCCGCCATAAACCTGTACTCCTGCAATGCCGTCGATATTCTCAAACTTCGGCTTTATCTCCCTGTCGGTGATATTCCTGATCCTGTCGACTCCTCCCTCCCCCAGCACCTGGAGCGACATGAACTGGTTTGTAAGCTCCTCGAAATCGATCTTTATCACATTGATAATGAACCCTTCAGGAATGGAATTGCTAATAACATCTATCTTTTCCTGAAGCTTGAGGTTGGCATATTTAAGGTTGGCTTTCTGCTTGAAGTAAACCGTAATGATTCCGTAGCGGGAGGAGATATTTGATTCTATCTTTTCAACATCCTCAAGAGTCCCGACTGCACCTTCAAGCGGAATTATTGCCTGTGTTTCAATATAAGAAGGATCCATCTCCAGCATCGTGGCTGCCTGTACTACAAGAGCCGGGAGCTGTGTATTCGGGATCAGCTCAAGCGGCAGTCTTTTATACGAGATGAGGCCGAGCAGTGAAAACCCGGCAAAGAACATGGTGATGAGTATCCTTCTTTTTAAGATAAAGTCCATTTCTCTTCCTGAAAATTATTATACAGGCTCAACAGCCGGTTTATTCTTTCCTCTCACAAAACTGCTGAATGTGTCAAAAACCCAGTAGACACATGGGATCACAATGAGTGTCAGCAGGGTTGATGAAATGAGTCCGCTTATTACTGCCAGCGCCATGGGAGAGCGAAGTGATGCACTTTCACCTATGCCAATCGTCAGCGGAAGAAGTGCCAGTATAGTGGTAAGGCTTGTCATGAGGATCGGTCTTATCCGCTGCGATCCTGCAAGAATTATCGCCTTCTTCTTTTCCATTCCTGCCTCACGGAGCTGGTTGATACGGTCCATTAGTAGTATGGCGTTATTGACAGCGATCCCTCCGAGCATTATTATTCCGATGTATGCCATCATGTTCAGCGATTTGCCAAGTATGAAGAAGGTGAGCACTGTTCCCACTCCGGCAAGCGGTATAGTAAGCATAATGACAAAAGGCTGAATAATCGATTCGAACTGGGCGGCAAGAACCATGAAAACAAGTACCAGGGACAGAATAAGCGCAAAGGTCAGGTTTGACGTTGATTCCTTTCTCTTCATCTCTTCACCCGTGAATTCCATTTTATAATCGACCGGAAGGGTGATTGATCTGAGAGCAATCTCCGCGTCGCTGACAACCCTGTCAAATGCAATGCCGGGTTTGACCATTGCATAAACGTAACATGTTCTCGACTGGTTTCTCCGCGTGATCTCCCTTGGGCTGATAACAGTCTTAATATCAGCCAGCTCGCTCAGGGGTACTTTTACGTTGCCGGCAGTTATCATAAGGTCCTGAAGCTGATGAAGTGATATGTCGCCCAGCTTAATGGTGATATCCTTCATCTCGCCGTCTTTTTCAAAGCTGCCGGCTGAAGCTCCCTCGAGATATCCCTTCACCTGGTTTATTATGCTTTCCACGGTTACGCTGTAGTAGCTTGTCTTAAACCTGTCAATGGCCACTTCCACCTCGGGGGTCCCTTCATCGAGTGATGTGGTAACATTATAAAGGCCGGGATTATTTTCAAGGATTGACCTGGATTCCTGAAGTATCTTTTCGAGCTCGTTATAATCATCACCAGATATCTCCAGCGCAAAGGGCGACTCCGTTGTTCCCAGCGATGTTTGAAGCGCTGTCTCTTCCCTGGTGAAGGTCACCTCAAGCCCCGGAATGCTTTTCAGGTAATTCTCCACAAGGGCGATCGCATTTTCTGTCTCTGATGCATATTTGTCATTAAGGATTATTTTGAGTGAAGCTGTGTTTTCGCCTTTTACAGCTGATGCCTGGCTCAGGGTTGAAGTATTGTCTCCTCCCGACTGGGTGTAGATCAGATTGAGTTTTTCTGCCAGGAGTTCCCTTATAATACTTTCGGCTCCTGATGCTGTGGCATAAGTTCTATCAAGGCTTGTCCCTTCAGGCAGCTTCAGTTCAACCGTGAACTGCGCGGAATCAGATTTAGGCATGAATTCACTTCCGAGCATCGGGATGAGCAGAATGGACCCTCCCAGAAGAATAACTGCGAGGATGATCACCAGCGCTCTCTTTTCAACAGTTTTTTCAAGGAACCTGGAGTACCAGGTAAACTTTACAGGCAAGCGGGGATTGGTTTTTTTCCTTTTGTCAGAAAAGAGAGTTGAAAGAAGCATTGGTATCACAAGCATTGCCACAAGCAGCGACGAGATGAGCGCA
>Ga0209287_10001365_pt1 | contig 12301 bp, 13 predicted proteins | sample PPLLak3cmMay2015_2_FD_187255 | JGI IMG/M metagenome (GOLD analysis project Ga0209287, IMG submission 187255) | Freshwater sediment microbial communities from Prairie Pothole Lake near Jamestown, North Dakota, USA - PPLs Lake P8 Core (1) Depth... | ecosystem: Environmental > Aquatic > Freshwater... | reverse complement strand
GCTCGCCGGGATCCCATTCGATCTTCAAACGCCGTCCCTGAAGCAATGAAACCGTGGCGTTGCGGATGTCCTGGCTGTTAAGAACTATCGGGTCTCCAACCACCAGGTACCGCTCGATCTTCACCTTTGCCGAAGTCTGCATCGTTACCGGTGCTTCGGCTTTGGTTGTCTTCTCGGCTACCGGCTGCGCCTGCCTGACCTCCGCTGGTTGAGGCTTCGGCAGTGTTGCCTCGCCCCCCTCCTTGAGATCATTCCTGATAACCGACGATATCGTCTCGTCGGCAAAACCCGCTTCCTTGAGTCTGACTACCCGGTCGACGTTGTCATAGCCATTTTCAATCATGAAGCGGATGACATCCTCACCCAGACCCGACGTCTTCAGCCTGGTCAGTTCCTCGGTGGTCAATGCAGCAAGCGCAGCCCCGGAAGAAACCAGGGCAATGGCGCCGATCAGAAAGAGCGTTGTCTTCTTCATTCCAGGGGTCATGATCAAGTTCCTCATTCAATAAATCAGTTGCTGGCCGAATTGCGTATCGGATAAAACGCGTGCTTTACAGGACAGCCCACGATTCTCAACATCACTCCTCGATACCGTAGCGCTTCACCTTGCGCCACAGCGTCGATTTGTCGATGCCGAGAATCTCTGCGGCAAGCGCCCGGTCACCGCGCGTTTCGCGCAGGGTCTTGCGGATGAAATAGGCTTCCACCTCGTCCAGGCTTTGCGGAGGCAGGTAGTCGAGGGCGCGGGCGCGGGAATCCCTCTGTTCGCTCAGGCGCGGCGGCAGCACGTCGGCATCGATGTGGTCGGATTCGGCCAGGATGATCATGCGCTGGATGATGTTCTCCAGTTCGCGCACGTTGCCCGGCCAGTCATATCGCATCAATGCGCCGAGCACGGCGGTGCTGACGCCGGAGATATGTTTGCCGAGGCGCAGCGAGTGCTTGTTCAGAAAGTAATAGGTCAGGAGGGCGATGTCCTCGCGCCGTTCGCGCAGCGGCGGGACGTTGATCTCCATCACCGACAGACGGTAGAAAAGGTCTTCGCGGAACTGTCCCTTTTCCACCAGTTCGGGAATCTGCCGGTTGCTGGCGGCAATCACGCGCACGTCGACATGAACCGGCTCGGTGGCGCCGGTCGGATAGAAACTGCCATCCTGCAGCACGCGCAGCAGCTTGGCCTGCAGTGCCATCGGCGCATTGTTGATCTCGTCGAGGAACAGCGTGCCGCCATCTGCGATTTCGAACAGCCCGGGCTTGTTGCGCTCGGCGCCGGTAAAGGAACCCTTGCGGAAGCCGAACAGTTCGCTTTCGATCAGGTTTTCCGGGATCGCGGCACAGTTGATGGCGACGAATGACTTGCCGCGGCGGTGGCCGCGCTGATGGATCTGACGCGCCACCAGCTCCTTGCCACTGCCGCTTTCACCGTAGATCAGCACGCTGGAATCATAGGCGGCGGCGGCGTCGATCAGGCGGTCGACCCGCTCCTTCGCCTGCGACTGGCCGATGATCTCGCCGTTTTCCTCGTAGGCTCGGCTCTGCTGGCGCAGACGCTGGTTCTCGGTAGCGAGTTGGTAATAACCAAGCGCCTTTTCCACCACGCAGCGCAGCTTGATGGTGTCGAAGGGCTTCTGCACGTAATCGTAGGCCCCCTCCTTGATCGCGGCGACGGCGGACTCGACCGTGGCATAGCCGGTAATCAGGACGACCTGGATCTGCGGATCGCGGGATTTGACGAACTTGAGCAGGTCCAGACCATCCGCGCCCGGCATGCGCAAATCTGTGAGGACGACGGCGACTTCGTTGTTTTCCAGGAAGTCCATTGCCTCGTGAGCATTTTCGGCACTGGCCACCTTGAAGCTCATGGAGGATTCGGCGAGGACGGCGAGGATCAGATCGCGCATATTGCGGTCATCCTCGGTGACCAGGATGGTCGGCAAGGCCTCGCCCTTTATCGTTTCATTGTCATCGCTGGCGGGCACCAGCACCTCCGGTTTCATAGTCTTGCCCGCTCGAGGTCCACTGACGGCAGCTTGACCACGAAACACGCGCCCTCGCCGCAATCGGCATCATAGGTGATGAAGCCACCGCGCTTGGAAACGATCGCCTGGCTGATGGAAAGCCCGAGACCGGACCCTTGGCCGACGTCCTTGGTGGAAAAGAACGGGTCGAACAGGCGGTTGCGGATATCCGGCGCGACGCCCGGACCATTGTCGGCGACGCTGACGGCGGCATGCCCTTCTTCAGCCCAGGTACGCACGACGATTCGCGGCTCCGGCACCTTGTCGAGGGCGTCTATGGCGTTGGCAAGAAGATTCGACAGAACGATGTCGAGCTGGCCGCAGCCTCCCTCGACCACCAGTTTGTCCTTGCTCAGGTCGAGAGCGATTTCGATGCGATAGCGCTTGAGCCGGCAATTGATGAAGGTCTCGATCAGCTCTTGCGCGAGCTGGTTGAGGTCGCAGGTTTCACCGCTGCACTTGTCCTTGCGCGCGTAATCGAGCAATTCCTGCACCACACGCGAACAGCGCTGCGTCTCGTCGGCGATGATGCGCGCGTACCCCGAAAGTTTCGGATGGTCCGCCGCGCCACGGTCGAGCAGCTGCGCGTAGCCGAGGATGTTGCCCAGCGGCGTGTTCAGCTCGTGCGCAACGCCCGCTGCCAGCTGGCCCATCGCCACCAGCTTCTCACGCGTCGCCACGCTTTCCATCAATTGCCGGTATTCCGTGATGTCCTGCAGGATCAGTACGCCGCCCATGTCGTTTTCCTCGTCGTTGTAAAAGGCGAGGTTGAGCGAAAAGAAACGCTTGTTGCCAGCGACGTTGAGGGCGATCTCCTGGTTGCGGATCACATGCTTGTAGAGAAAAGCGTCACGCAGCAGTTCACGGTCACGTTCGTTGAGATCGAGCAATTCGAACAGATTGGCGCCGATCAACTGACCCGGCTCGACGTCGAACAGCGCATCGGCCTGACGGTTGGCGATGGTGACCCGCAGGTCGTCGGCCAGGCTCAGCAGCGCGCCAGGCAGGCTCTGCAGAATGGTGTTGCTGCGATTGCGCTCGTTGAGAAAGCGTCCCTGGCACTCCTCGACGGTCTGGAACATCAGCCTCAACGTGGCAATCGTGGTGTTGTACTCGGGAATCAGGCGTCCCACGCTGGTCCAGGCATAGGGTTCGACAGGCGTCGGCTCCAGCAAGCCTTCGCGCGCTTTCAGTATCCCCATCTCGAGTCGCCGCAGCGCGGCAAGTTCGGCCACCAGGCGTGCAGCCAGGTAGCTGAACAGTCCGGCCAGCACCGCGCCGGAAAACCAGAACAGGTGCGACTCGTGCCAGAGCGGGCCAAAGGATGCATACAAAGCCCCTACCAACAATGCGAATGCAACCGGGATGAGGCGGCCGGGGAGGTTCGGAATGGAAACGCGCCGACTAGCTGTTTCCCGAATGCTCAGCGATTTGATGGCGATACCTCTTCACACGCAGGATGGAAAGATCACGGAAACGACACGGCCGCCAGTTACCGGGCGGCCGTGCGTACCATGCAACCGGAGTCGATCAGAAGATGAACTGCAAGCCCAAAGTGGCCTGATTATAGTCTTGCAAAGCCGGGTTGGTGGGATGCTCGGTATCGAACGAGATGTCCGCATACTCGAAGCTGACCTTCAGTCTCTGTCCGTCGAAGTAGTAGTGTGCGCCGACACTGGCCCAATTCTGGTCGTAGTACTCGGTGGCGGCATAGTCGGAGTCTTCATAGCGTGCAAAGAACTGCAGGCGACCGGGACCGACCTTGTTCGGCAGCATGTAGCCGCCCTTGACGTAGTAGCCGTCGAGGGTGCTGTTGATCGGAAGGTTGGCGTCGGATACGCCCGGTTCGTAGATGTTGCCGGTATCGTAGTCGAAGTAGGCCCCGGACAGGGTATAGACGCCGCTCGCCGTCGGATATTCCATAAATGCGTCGACGGTATAGGCCTTATAGTCCTCGATACCGGTACGGAATACAGCGTCGGTGTAGGCGACGTCCGGCTGGTAATCATAGGCAGCGCCGACGGTCAGCACCTTGCGCGTACCCAGATAAGTGCCGAGATAGCCGTAGTCGTACTCGGGTTCCCAGAAGCTGTAGTGCACGCGACCGGTGAAGCGCATGTTGTCCTTGGCGGCAAGATCGTCATCGCGGCCGTCGGCGACCATGACGCGATACTGCAGTTTAGCGTCCATCAGGTTGCCCCACATTGCGACACCGGTGTCCCGGCTGCCGGCGAATGGCGTGTAGGACAGCACTTCGGCGCGATCCATGGTCAGCGGCTCCAGGCAGGCCTCGAGGTTCTCGCGGGAGAAGGTATTCTTGAAACGGCCGACGATGAAGCGAAAGTCATCGCGATAATCGAAGGTCACATAGGCATCACGGTAGTAGACGCTCTTGTTGTCCTGGCCGAGCTTGCTGTCGTTACCCGCCTCGAGCTGTGCGTAAAAGCCGATGTAGTCGTTGTACTGACCGGCGAAGGTCAGGCGGTTGCGCCGCAGGAAGAAATCGGTCGAGGAACTGTTGTCGTTTTCGGATGTGAAGCTCTTGTTCTGCGCCCACGCCTGCAGGGCGTAGGTGAAGGTCAGCGAGCCCTGGTCACCAAATTCGATGGTCGGGCCAGCATGGGCCGCAAGCGGGACCAGGCCGGCGAAAATCCCCACGGCACATGCACGGGGCAGACGGGCACGACTAAGGTTGGAAAGCTTTTTCATTTTCAGTTCGCTCCTGCGGTGGCTTTATATGCGCCCTGCACCTTGGCAAGGTCTCCCTTGTGGCAGCCGCCGCACGACTCGGATGTGTTGTCGCGAGGCTTGGCAACCATCTTCGCGTGTGCGGTCTCCTCTTTCATGATGCGAGCGTTGCCCTTGTGGCAACCGACGCAAGAGTTGTTCACCTTGGCGTGATCCGCATGCCAGGGTGACTTCGCCGGATCCGTGCCGGGGGCGGCAGCGCGCTTGCCGTTGTGGCACTTGAAGCAGCTGGAGGCACCCAGGCCGCAGGCATTGGCAAGAGAAATCGGCGAGAGTCGGGACGCGTTCTCCGCCAGCACCATCGTCGCCTCGGCACCCCAGCCCTCGGCTGCCACCGCTTCCGCCTGCTCGGCATGCTTTGCGCCCAGACCGGAGACAAGCGCGAAGCCCAGTCCCAAAATCGACAGCATGACGCCACCGCGCCAGATTCTTCCCAACAGACCACCCTTACCTTGGTTGCGCTTCATCTACCCCTCCTTTTTGCTCGTCACGAGTTTCGGGACGCGCGTCCAGCGTATCCAGCTGCGCGCCTTCTGATTTTGCAAACCGTTCCGCCATGGCCTTGCTGATATCCGCCTCGCTCATTCCCGAGGCGCACATGCACGTGGGGCCTTTGCTCTTGAACTTCAGCCGCGGCTTGTCCGATGCCACCGCGTCGACACTTGCTGCAGACAACACCAGCGCAAGGGCGACGACAGAGAGAAGGCCAGTCAATTGCATGGTTTCAGGTTTTGCATCCGTCTTGTCGACACTCCCATCTAGCATATTGCGTGCCATATTTGAATGTCTTGTGTTTTCAATTGGTTATCGAATCAGGTGAGGCTGGGGACAATTGCAGGATCGGCGATGCATTGCGCAATCTTTCAAAATGCAATCACATGCGCCACATCCCCTTGCGTTGGCCGGTCTGCAGCAGATCACCGCGCGGCGACGGCCTCGAGGCGCAGCAACTCGTAGCGCGCGGACTCGACTTCCTCGAGTGCCTGCCGCAGCAGGGGCACCGCCGCGGCAGGCAACTGGCCGGCACGGCTCAGGCTGTCACGATAGATTCGCTCGTAGTGTTCGCCCGGCAGCACTCGCATCACCAGTTCTACCCGCCAGCCTGCAGCGCCCGGCGAAATATAGGGCTGGCGAAATTCGCGCGTCTCGCCTGCCGGGATGCGGGTATCCGCAATCTCCCGGGTGATCTGCGTGTCGACCTGCCAGCCGATGACGTGGCGACCCAGCTCCTGCACGCTGCCGTCGGCATCGTGCTGGTAAAACAGCAGTTCGACCTTGGGCACCATGTAGGTCGGGAAGTGATGGCCGGCACCGCTGTTGCGCACCCTCGCCAGCGCCTCATAACTGCCGTCACCCTGATCGTTCAACTCGAGCGTCACCTCGACCGCCCGCCGCGTCATCTCCGGGTCGTGGATGCCACGCCAGAGATGCTTGCGATCCGGCATGTGGCAGGACTGGCAGGTTTGCCTGCCCGGCCCGTCCTTGGCGTAATCGCTGGCCAGCCATTGCTGATAAGTGTCTTCCTGCAGCTTGCCGGCGATGCGCGGGCCGTCTTCGGGAAACTGGTGGCAGTGCGCACAGAAGCGGCTGTCCTCGAAGGCTTTGGAGACAGTGAAGCCGCCATGCGGACCGCCCTCGACCTTCTCGCCGCGCGGCGGGGGGCCGAAGCGCTGATGTCCGCGGACGTGGCAAACGGCGCAGACCAGGCCGCGATGGCCGAGATCGGCTCCGACGTAATCGGGAGGCGGCTGTTGCGGGGCATTCGGCCAGCGGTGCTCCAGTGCCAGCAGCGCTTTCTGCTCGGCCAGCGGAGCATGACATCGCAGGCAGCGGTTGCCCTGGTTCTGGTCCATCAGCATCAGCTGCCAGCGCAGGCCGGGGCCCATGGCCTTGCTGTGCAGGGTGGTACGCCAGGCCGCGTATTGCTCGGCGTGGCATTGTCCGCAGGCTTCGGGATTGAGGGAAGATTCAAGCGGGGAAAACGCCGAAGGCGGCGTGCCCTGCGGTGGCAGGGGCTCGGCCCAGTGTTTCTCCAGAAAGTTCTCTACCGAAGGCTCGGCCTGCCTGCCGCAGCCCGACAGCAGCGCGATCACGGCAACCAACAGCGCCAGAGCTACCGTCAACCCTTTTCCTACAGACTTCGACATGCCCTTCTCCATGAAAAAAGGCCCACGCAGACGTGGGCCCTGAAGTATGCAACAGCCGGGAGGAATCAGCCGCCGCAGGGGTTGGTCGGGGCGCTGCCGCTGCCGGTGTCACTACCAACCGGCTGTTCGATTTTGTAGACCCTGTCGGCGTCGATGATGGCGCTGGCCGAAGTAGCATACGGGTCGATGATCGTGCGTGGGTTGACCAATGTATAGCTGGTGGCCGGACGGAAGAACGACTTCAAATCGGTACGCCACGGCGAATCGCTCGGCAGGATGAAATTGTAGTTACTGTCGCGCATGTTCGACAGCGAGTTCCATTCCACCATCGCACCGTCGTAGAAGCGGGTCGGCTTGCCGAGGATCACCGCACTCACGACGCCCGTAATCATCGCCCGGAAGGTCGTTTCACAATAACCGTAGATGGTATCGCCTTCCTGATAGGCATTGCCCTGACCGACCAGTTGATAGTCGGAGCCGACAAAGCCCACGCCGTCTGCGTTGGTTCCGCCCAACAGCATGGCGGAGAGCTCAGATTTGGCACGGTATGCATAGCCCTTGCTCGCATCCAGCATTCTCGTAAACTGCAACTGCAGCGTGCCATACGGGTGGCCCTGACGCGAGCCGCCGTTCTGGAAGGACCACATGTAGTCGGCGGCGTCATCAAGATCACAATACGCTGTAGTGCAACTACGCTCGCCCAACTCAGCATATTCACCAGCACTGTACTGGCCAACGCTGCGCGCATCCCAAATGAAGACGCCGTCGGTTTTAACATTGGTATCGGATGACGGCAGAACTTTCAGCAAGTCCTCCATTGTGGCTTGCAGCTGGGTATTGTCGACCAGCAGTTCCCGGACAGAATGGTTGCCTGGGACAACCGATTGGGTCGCCGCGGTTGCCTGGAAGTCGCCGGGCAATAACTCAACAGGCAGTCCCAAAACGTCATCGAGCCACTGGTTACCGCCGTTAAGAATCGCCAGGTTCTTCTTGTCCATGCCCCAGTAGCGCAGCGCGTACCAGATACGCCCTTGGCCCATGGCATTCCCGGTGGTGCCGGTACCCATGGCGACGACAACCATGTCGTTTTTCGGATCGATGTTTAATTTCTTCAGCAGTGCATCCATGGCCGCGCCTTCAGGCACCATGCTTTGCGTCTCAATGACGCCGTTGCTGCGGGTCTGGATCCATTCGCTCGACGGCGACAGGTAGGTGAACACATTCACACCATCCTGCTTGATGTATTCAGCCCCCGCGGGCCCGGCGGTCACCTGCAGGATAATCAGCTTGCCGCTGAGACCGAGCGTGGCGCGCTCAGTTGGCCAGTCGTCCTTCCAGCGTTTGAGTGTCGATTCAGTGATGAGGCCGTTGACGTTGTCATCGTAGTTGTCAGCCGAAACCTGAGCGATCGCCGCCGGCGTATTCACCGTGATCTGGCTCGCCGTCGACGATGTGTCCTCTTCCCCGCCGCAGCCCTGCAGGCCAAGTACCAGAGCCAGGGCGCACGCGCCTGTCCAGCCCATATTTATGCGCATGTTCATCGAATCTCCTCCATCCAATTTCAAGCCCGCGCCGTCCCTGCCCTGCGGCAAGGCGACACTCCCATAGTGGCTGGCCCGCTGGGGCCGGCGAATCATCCGCCGGCCCTAGTCATGCGCAACCTTACAACCGCGGCCGCAGCCGCGGGAAAAACCTCTTCAATCCAGTGGCGTTTTCAGCACCACCGGCATCCAGTCCTGTTTCAGCGCATCGAGCACGGCGTCGTAGGCGTCAAGTTTTAATTCCATGACTTCGGCGCCGGCCTTGCGCAAAGCGTCGGCCAGTCCCGGAATGGCCGGTTCGGACGCCGGATTGATCAGCAGGACCCGCTTCGGCGCGCTCATACGCAATACACCAGATCGTTTTCGAGAATCTGCCGCGCCAGCACCGCCACCGCGTCGCCGGTGTGATCCAGCTCGACCACCGGTACGTCGCCGAACTCCAGCGCCTCCATCTGCTCCGCGACGTCGCCACTCTCGGGCAGCTTGCCCCAGGAGGCGACGGTCACGGCGTCGTCCAACAGGGTAAGGCCGGCGGCCATGCGCAAGGCTTCGGCCGGCTTATGCACGGCCATTACCAGAATGCGTTTTTGATCTGCCATTGTTCTTCTTTCCTACAAGACCAGGACCCGGTCACATTTCTGCACCAGTTCGGCGTTTTGGTACTGGCCACCGATGATGACGAAGTCGGCATGCGCCTGCAGGTCATAACGGTCGGCAGCGTACTTCTCCGCGCTGTGCTCGCACAGCGAAACCATGTTTGGCTTCGACTTTGCACGTTCGACACAGTCGTCGTGAGCGAGCAGGTTGACGCCGGTATCGGTGAGGAAACACAGGGTTTGCCAGCCGCGCGCGTGGGCCGCGTCAAGCAGACCAATCGCGTGCGGCATGTAACTTTCGTCGGTGACAACGATTCCGAGTTGCATCGCTCAGGCCTTGCGGATCTTCCAGGTAAACGAGCCGCCGCCATCCTGGCGGTCGAACAGGTCGTTACCCTCGGCCTCGCACATGGCCATGATCGACTCGCCCGAGGACGGGTTGTCGAAGACCAGGGACAGCACGTCACCGCTTTCTATCTTCTGCAGGGCCTTCTTGGTGTACATCTGCGGATGCGGGCAGGTGTAGCCGCATACATTCAGCTCCCACTCGTGGTCGGCGATCTTGTTGAAAGTCATTGCCATAACATTGCTCCTTGATTGCTTGTCTAAATATTCGGGCCGCGCTTAGAGGCCGCACTCCGAAGTCTTGCGGGAGTCGCTCCAGTCCATGTACCAGGTAAAAGCCTTCACGCCGATGTAGGCGCCAATCACCATGCCGAACAGGAACACCCAGCCGCTGGGATCGCCGTTGGTGACGGTGGCGAAGAAGGCGCCGATGTTGCAGCCCATCGCCAGACGTGCACCGATGCCCATCAGCGTGCCGCCGACGATGGCGAAGAACGCGGTTTCCCAGCTCGGCATCTTCCACTTGAACTCGCGGCGTGCCAGTGCCATCACCGAGGCGCCGAGAATGATGCCGATCGACATGAAGCCGGGCGCGTTCAGCAGCGGGTTCGGCAGGCCGTTGTCGAGGCCGAAGAAGATGCTGTCCATGCTGTTGATGCCGAGTTGCTGCATGATCCAGCCGCCCCACTGCGCTTCCTGAGTGGTGATATACCAGTAGCCCGGGTCGAACACGGTGTCCTGGATCGAAAGGCCATTGGTATAGCCCATCGCCACCAGCAGCTCGCCGAAGTTGAAAATCTCGTAGTGCTCGCGCAGCGCGCCGGTGACGTACATATGCAGGCCGGCGAGAATGCCTAGCCCGATGCCGGCAATGGCGGTGTTCTTGGACGAGGTGAACATGGCCCACATGCCTGCGATCTCGTCACCAAGGGTGGGGGCCGCCTTGCCTGTGCGACGCAGATGGCCCTTGCGGTAATAGAAGACGTACAGAGCGATCAGGATGATGGCGACCGGCAGGATCGCGGTCAGCATCGTGTTCATCCAGACGACGCCGGCAGTGGTGCCCGCCATGTCGAACATGTCGGCAGTGGTGGCGCCCTTGAGGTCCCAGATGTGCCCGGCGGTGAAGATATCGAACCAGCCCTCGGTGACGCTCAGCTCTTCCGGCATTTCCTTGGCCTTGGCGGACTCGATCCAGGACTGCGGCACCAGCGAATCCCACCAGCCACTGGCGCTGACAACGATGGCCTGGGAGAACGAGATCGCCAGGATCACCAGCATCGAGTTCATGTTGCCCTCGCCCGCCTTGTACAGCGAACCGGAAGCGCAACCGCCGGTGAAGACGATCCCGAAGCCGAAGATCGCGGCGCCGATGACAATGTGCCAGCCCATCGCATTCGGATGGAAGGTGCTGAAGCCGGCCAGGGTCACGACGGCTGCCACCACGGCGTATAGCGCCACGGCGATCATCATCCCGACCGCCATGCGCGGCACCTTCACCGCGAACAGGTCACGCACGGCCGAGGCCATGCAGAAACGGCCGTATTGCAGCAACATGCCGTAGGCAAGCCCGAACCAGACGTAAACCAGCATGTAGACGAAGCGCGTGTCCTGGGCCAGGGCCAGCAATGAGCCGGCGACCACGAGTAAAAACACACTCAACGCCTGTAGGCTGCTCTTACGCATCAACCAATGCGGCCCGGTTGCGGTACTTGCCGTCGCTACACTACTCACTCGTCTTCTCCTCCAAGAACGGGCCGCCTATCGGGCCGCCCAAAACTTCATCTACAAACCCTTGCGCATGTAAACACACCAGCAATCGGATTCCCGGATCGTTGCGAGGTGGGCGCAGCCAAGCGTCTGCCCGAGCGCCGGAAAGCCCTCGACCGCGGTCGGGTTGTCCATCCTCACCTCGATGACCTCGCCCGGCCCGACTTCTCCCAGCACTTTCATGGTCAACAGCTGCGGCCTTGGACACATTGCGCCCAGACAATCGACTGAGCGAACCACGCGCACCTTTCCCTTTCCGGGAATATCGACGTCCTTGATGACCAGACTGGAAACGCCGATCGGACGGTCATGAAAGAGATCGAACCAACTGCTGACGTGCACACGCACTCCCCGCATAACGACCCCCAGCTTTAAGCAGATTGCGTGCCACTTTGATTTATTGTTTATAAACATGGTGTTGCACTCCATCATGATTTTTTGGCCAGTGAAAAATGCAATGGCGCCTGCTTTAGGGTTTGGTATGTCTGTGTTTTGCAACGGCGAATCATCCGGGCATCGGACGCGAACGCACAGACTGATTATCGCGCGGCAAGCCACAGCTGTTCTTCCCACGCCACACCGGGAAAGGCGGCGGGCGATCGCAATGGTTGTTAACGATCATGCGGATCGCCGAGACCAGGCGGCAACGACCATGATGACGGGGAGGTGAGAACGGCTCACCGGGGGCAGATCATCATCCGGTCCCATGGAGCCTCAGCGCGAGGACGCTGTGTGGCAAAATGCCTCGTCGGAAAACCCTCCATTACGTGTAGCCAGATTTATAGGCGCATACACACAAGTCGCAAACAGACATCGCCAATGATGGCGATATGAAATAGATGAAAATCGCCTCCTGGAACGTCAACTCCCTCAAGGTCCGCCTGCCGCAGTTGCTGGACTTTCTCGCCACCCGCCAGCCCGACGCGGTGTGCCTGCAGGAAACCAAGCTCACCGACGATAACTTCCCGGTCGCCGAACTCGAGGCTGCCGGCTATCGCGTCGTTTTCGCCGGCCAGAAGACCTACAACGGCGTCGCCGTACTCGGCCGCGGCGAACTGACTGACGTCAGTGTCGGCATCCCTGGTCTGGAAGACGAACAGAAACGCGTCATCGCCGCCACCCTCGACGGCGTGCGC
>Ga0209287_10001360_pt1 | contig 12325 bp, 17 predicted proteins | sample PPLLak3cmMay2015_2_FD_187255 | JGI IMG/M metagenome (GOLD analysis project Ga0209287, IMG submission 187255) | Freshwater sediment microbial communities from Prairie Pothole Lake near Jamestown, North Dakota, USA - PPLs Lake P8 Core (1) Depth... | ecosystem: Environmental > Aquatic > Freshwater... | reverse complement strand
GCCGGTTTTACTCCCATGGACCGGCGCCATTCAAACAAAAAATGAAACCACTCAATATATTGAGTACCACAGAAAGAACTTAACTGGCTGCCTTAATAGCTACAGAGGCAAAGGAGTTTGCGTATTCATACGCATCAGTCGTGCCGGTTGAACTTTCGCCCCTCAGGCCGCGAACATCCACGATCCAGTTATAAATTAAACGGACCTTGTTAGCTATGGCCTGAGAGTAACGGTCAACCGTTATAATCAAACCATAGTCACGGACTGCAATATCCTGCCACGCCCCGAAGACCAGGAGGCTCCCTACAGCCGGATCATCAGATCCTGCAGCATCAGAGACCTGGTCACAAATAAAGCAGGGATAGCCATTAATGAGGTTATTTTCAAGGATAAAGTGAGTTGTCCCGGTGTCGCGGTAAGTCTCTTTCAGGATCTTCGCTCCTGCAGGAGAGGTGACGTATGCAAGCTTTCCCCTGAGAGCCTTTGCAGCTGCTACAGTCCCTTCGAGTGTTAAGATCGTAGACCAGGTCGGCACGACGGCCACTCCCTTTGTCGTCTGGCCCGTGGTGATCTTGTAACCCATACCCTGAGGTATCGTAGTTGAACGGGCCTGCACCCCGAAAACAGCGGCATCGAGTGTCATATCCAGGAACGTGAGAGCTTTTCTCAGATTGAGGTCAGCCATCTCTTCATTGCCGTTAAGATAGAACAACGCGGATACATCTTTATAACCAGCGATCCTGCTTGGCCCGAAAGCTATATCGTCAACATCGGGCGCATCGGGCGCATTAGAGTTTTCGGCCGTGAAAGCAAAGGAATTTAATCCAAATTGCGGGACCTTGAGATCATCCCTTCCGGTGATAAACAGTGCACCTGCTTTTCTGACAGTGGCCATTTCATCCTGGGAGGTTGCCTCAAAACCGATATCTGTGGCAATCAGTCCTGATGAACCGGCTGTCATTACAGCTCTTTCAGATAACAAAACAAACTGATCCTTGGTGACCTGTCCTACTATTTTTTTCATTATCTCTTCATTTCTTTGAAGCTCCAGGAGCACGTCGGAGCTCGGGATCTTCTTTGCCAGTATTGCCTTAATGGCTTCGCGAAACAATAGTGAATTTTTCATTTCATTGATTATTAATAAGTTATATTTAATTCAAATTTTTCCTTTTCTTTTCCTCCAGGTCACTCATGAATTTTTGAGCCTCCACAAACTGCATTCTCCATTCGCGGTTGTCAGTGTTTTGCGGACCGGTAAGGATCCTGGTTGCTTTATCGATAGTCATTTTACCCAGCAGAACTTCCTTACCGTCAAGCGCGTCGAGTATATCGCAGACCCTCATGTTTTCCAGTTGGCTGAGTTTGAACTTACCTCCCAGCTCTTTGAAGGCGTACATAATGGCGCCATAGGCTTCCTCCCTCAGTCGTTTCTGCAGATCTCTTTTCCCAGCGTCGGCGTTTGAAGGAATATTAACAATAGAACACTCGAGCAGCTCCTGGCCGGCAAAATAGTAAGTCTCGTTTTCCCTCCCCAGGGCCTCGTCGCCTTCACCATATTTGCCGTGACCCACTTCCAGGAAGCCGACCGACGTCCGGGAAAGGGATCCAAAGAGCACCTTCCGGAAGATCTTTTCTGCCAGGGGATTCAGGGCAGCCGGCTCAAATTCAACGTCTGCGACCAGTCGCTTTGAGCTTCCGATGCTTTCAATATCAATAGATAGCGACTTACCGATTACGTAATCAGGGTTTGGATCCGTGCACAATCCGCCTGAGAGATTATGCTGATAGGCGACAATCGGATTTTTCCGGTAATTGTCGAGCTTCCAGTTATCCTGGTTCAGCACTGTACCGTGCCGGTCCTTTGACCAGGTTGAGAGAATAAACGGTATTATACGGCTCTCTTCAGCTCCCTTCGGTATGGCCCGGACAGCTCCAAGCTTAAAATGTTTCCTTTCGTCCATTGCAGTTATCTTTTTTTAGTGAATGACTTTATTTTCTGAAGTATGTTTGAATTGTGTTTCTTGTCAACCAGGACAAACCCCTCTTCAATAAGCCCCATAATCTTATCAGGTGCGACTATCCCATGGTCCCCGGGCTTATAAGCATATTTGGAATGGAACTTCTGCCAGATGACATGGATATAATCTGATTCCGGGATAGCGGGTTTTGTTTCGCCAGCCGGCTCCTTCCAGTCTTCAGGCAGGATCTTTACAAAGGGTTCAACCAGCAAGCCTTCAGGATCCTGTGTCCTGGAAAGCAGGGCTGCCTTCTCGGGGCTTAGAAATGTTACGTCGCCTTCGAGATAAGCAAATTTCCAGTGAAGCTTCAGGAACTTCACCCGGATCCACCCGGGGCGGGGCGGGGTTTGAATATTTTTAACAGCCTGGTTCATGATTAGTCTTTCTTTTTTACTGACTGAATGTATTGATTGAATGTAGTTATCCAGTTATGGTGGAAAAGCCTGAATAACCCATATAAAAAAATTGCATCGATAATATTGATCCTGGGACCTCCGATCCGGGAAACAACAAGGTTCCACATAACGAGAATGAAAAATGCTATGCTTCCAAGAGCCAGAATATAACCTATTGCCAACGAAAGAAGACCGGTAAAAAATTCTTTGTTCATAAATATCAAATGATTTAAGTGCTGATATCTTTACGAAGATTCTCAAGATCAAGAACACCAACCAGGTCGGGGCCCCGGGCCACAACTTCAACCTGCCCCGAGATCTTGAATGTCTGGGGCGTGGAGCCCCGGGTATCGTAAGTGTATTTACTGCCGGCATCGGTTGTCGCGCTCGCGGGCGATGCCGCGAATGTTGCAGAGATGGTTGCCTTTATGGCGGAGCCGAGAGCGATCAGCATCCCGCCGGCCACTATGGCGCCGACGCCCCCGAGCGATGCAAAGGCGGACTTTATTGCCTCAATGCCGACCCCAGCTGCTATAGCAACCTTACCAAGGTTAATCAGCATATCACCAAATGTATTGCCCACGAGCTGTGTTCCCCAGCCGCGCATCCCTTCGCCGCCGGCCGATAGGTTTCCAACCATTGCAGAGAACCCGACTACAATATTTGTGAATGCCTCGGTATATATGGATGTAACATCTTTCATGGTGTCCTTTAATCCCTCCATGGCTTTCTGAACAGCCTGGAAGGGAACAAGGATATTTGCAGATAACTGACTGAGATCAGGCATCCGAATGTTATCAGTGGCAACTCGAGTAATACCAATCTGCTCAGCTTTCATTTTCTCGAGCTCAATTTCCTCTCTTACAGCTTCGGCTGCAGATTTTTTTACCCGCTCAAGTGCTCTTATTTCATTTGCCTGGGAGGAGTAGAGTTGATTTACTTTTGTTAATTGTTCTGTGAGTTCCCTGAGCTTTTCATCAGTGACATCCTTGCCCTGTAACCCCAGCTTTTCCTTTAACAGTTTGATCGCTTCATTCTCGTTTTTAATTTGCTCTGCCGACAGATCATTTGCCTTCAGGCTCTCTTCCTTTGACATTAACTCCAATCGCTTCTGCTCCAGTGCAACCTGGTCCGCGTACATTTTCTTTGTAAGATCCTCTGCCTCCTGAAGAAGTGCGAGCTTTTCTCTTTGTGTGATCCCTTCCCTGGCTGCTTCTTCCCTGAGCTCCGCAATTTTTTGCCGTCTTTCCTCGGTTGTTAGCAGTAAAGCGGTTTCGATGTCTTCAAGTTCATTCCACTCATCAGCAAGTTTCCCGCTGGCCGTCCAGTCTTCTTTAATCTCTTTACCAATGCCCTTGAAGGCGTCTCCGATCTTACTGAGTCCCTCTTTAACGTTCCCTGAAAAAATATCTGCCAGTCCGGCACCAAACTGCACCAACCTCTCAATGACATTATTAAAAACAGATTTTACCTGAGCGAGGATCTTCGCGAATTTGTCTGCACCCTCTCCGGATTTCTGGAAATATGTTATAAGGGATCCCAGGGCAACGACAATGGCACCAATTCCGGTTCCTATAAGAGCCGTCTTAAAAAGATTCATGGCAATAGAAGCCTTTTTCCCGCCGGCTGCAACACCTCCCAGGCTCGTACCCATGAAATTAAGTGATTTAAAAGCAGTGCCAATGGCATCATTGACAGCTCCCATGTTTACCCCGAACATGGAGGCAAATTCATCGAGTTTCGCGCCGGCTGCACCCTGGAAATCATCGAGGGCCTTATCACCTTCTTTTAATCCCTTTTTGAAGTCGGATGTATCAACTCCGAAGCGCGCTTTAAGATTTGAAATAACTGTTCCCATGGTTTATAAGAATAAAATTATTACTCGATAGGTGTCGTAAGTGTGGGCCATTATGCTTTGTCCTTGATTAGTTTTTCAGCTTCACTCCGGGCCTCAGTGGAAGATTTGCGTTTCCCCTGGCGGAGCCAGGTGTCGATCTCGCTTTTAAGAAACATCAGTTTTTTGCCGCGTTTGTGAAAAGGAAATTCACCTTTGCCGGTCTTGCTGTAGACAGTGGCACGGCTCCATCCCTGAGGTATGTAAGCGCGGAACTGGTCGATGTTCATCCAGTGATCAGGGGGGGAGAGTACCGACGAATCTGAAGGGCTGTTTTGTTTGATCTCGATTAACAGCTTTTCAATGTTATCGAGCCTTGACTCTAATACTTCAAAAGGATTGTCCATTTTGGGGCCTTTGTTCTTTTGATACAAAGGTCCGGGAACTTAATGGATGTAAAAGGTTACAAAAGGTTACTATTTTGACTATGTAAAATTCTTCTTAATATGGAACTCTAATTCAAGAATATGAGAACAACAGATTTCCAGACCCTTAGGAAACTTTACTAGCTCTTTTTTTATTTCTCTTAACATATTTAGGTTTCTCTTCGAATCACCCTCATCTGAGCTAAGCTTTTGCCAAACATAGTTTTTGATATCCCTCTGTGCATCAATAAAATTCTTATAAAGAGTACTTTTTGTTCCATAGTCAAACCGTCGAGAAATGGTTTCTGCGTTATCTCTTGTAATTATAAATTCAGGTTTGTCCTGGCTAGCGTACCAATAAAGAATCACTATATGCTTTACCGTTTTTTTACCAGTCGTATTAAATCCATTTTCTTCCAGGTACTCGCAATCACTGAAAAACTGTTTCATAATAGGACTGAATCGGCTTCCGTGTGTTTTTAGAATTGTTTTACTTCCTTCATCCCGGTAATTGCCGGGCCAATATGTAACCAAATACTCGGCTAAAGATCCCAGGGCTTCGCTTGCTATATTCAGAACATCTCTATAGTAGGAAAGATCATCCATTAATTCTTCTCTTGAGTGTTTAGTAAGGGTCTTAATATTTTCACTTGTATCCTTTGCAGTATAAATTTCATAATAAGATTCGATCCATTTCAGCTCAGCAAGAATCTGATTCCATGCAGCAATAGCATAATTTTTAAATGGATTTTTGTCTGTTGGGATTATCCTATCAAGTGTTTTCTGCAAACTATAAAGATCCTGTTCCAAGAATGTAACAGCATCAGGAAAACTATCCCTTGAAGGCCGGACCCTTTTTAGTGTCCCAACAAAATCACAGTTCATCACCTCCGGAATTAAAGTTCAAATTTTTGTCAAATCTCTTAGCGGCATCGCGCTTTGTTTCGCTTATAACATTTGCATAAACCTCTGTAGTTTTCAGGCTTTTATGTCCTAATAATTTTGAAAGTGTATAAATATCGGTTCCCAGGGAGAGGTGCAAAGTGGCGTAAGTGTGCCGGAATGAATGAAATGTTATGTTTTTAGTTATCCCTGCAGCTCCGATCCACTGGTAAAGGTGCTTGTTTTCGTATGCCGAATAGTTAAGCCCTTCAAAAACATTAGCGGAAGGATCCCCGGGGGATCCCAGGATCCCCATTGCCTGATCAGGAATATTGATTGTAACCGGATCCTTTGTTTTCTTTTGTTGTATTGACAAATAATACCCATTCTCTTCACTATGCTGGATATCCTTCCATTGGAGTTTCTGAATATCTGAAAAGCGCAACCCGGTTACAGCTGCAAAGAGAGCTGCCTTTTTCAGGAGCGGGTGCCGGCACTCTGTTCTGGCCAGCCGGTTAAGCTCTTCAAGCGTAAGGTGTTCTTTTAACCGCTCTTCCTCTTTGATGGATTTAACCCGTTCATTGATATCATTGGCCAGGATCCCGTCTTTATATGCCTGCCTTAGAGCTGCTTTAAACTTGTTGAAATATGCAGCTGCTGAATTTACAGACAGCTTTACATCCTTGCTCTTCAGGCTGCTGCCCGTAAGCAGGTCGGCCCGGAAGTCCTCACAAAACTTGTCGTTAATGTCTGCAAATATTACAGTTCCTTTCGTGTATCTCTGCAGGTACTTAAGCACTGCGGTCCAGGCTTTATAATTAACGCCGGTTCGTTTTTCGGCCTGGTCCTCAAAGTATTTCACAAAATTCTTTTTCCCGTTCTCGATCTTCCGGTAAAGCTCCCTTTCAAAGGGCGTGTAAATTTCGGGCTTGCTCAGTTTGTTCTCCCATTGCCGCTGCATTTCTTCAGCCACCTTCAGGGTGTTTTCATTGTGCAGCCGGCAATGGTCATCAAGGATCTTTGAATCACTGTAAACAGGAATAAGGATCTTACCGGTCCGGGTTTTCTTTTCCCTGTGCCTGATGGGAGCGTAGATATGTTTATTCAGAAATTCGCGCCTGGTCTTTTTGCCGGTTTTAAGGTTTGTGACGGGGGGCCAGAAGTCCAGGTAAAGACTTAGCTTGTTTCCCTTCAGTTCCTTTTGTCGTAATGTTACCTTAGATGCCATTGTTTATATTTAAGTGAATAACCTGTCAATTTCAGATCTCCGGATCCTGGTCATCCTGAAGGATGGATTTGCAGCCCTTATTTGTCCGCTCTCGATATAATAATACATGGAGCGTATCGAACAGCTGACTAGTGCAGCTGCTTCCCGAACAGTTAAAAACTCCTTAGTCTGGAGCTCCTGAATGGGAGCAACTTTCTTTATATATGCTGAATGTTTCGATTTAAGTATCTTCTCTTCCCGGATCTTTACCTTATAAGCTCGCTTTGCGCAATCATCGCTGCAAAACTTAGTTGTCGTCGTTTTTGCGATAAAGGGACGGAAGCAGCATTCACACGTTTTTTCTATCCTGATATTAGAACTCATTACCTTTTTTTAATACACTTTTATATATTTACGTGCAAAGAAGTGCAAAAGAGCGCAATTGTTTTGTACCTGAAGGTCTCATTTTTTGTACCCACACAACAAAGATACAGGAAAAATACAAAATAAATCAAAATATATATAAACAATTCAAATAAATGTATTAACTTTGAGAAATATTAAGAATAGCAAAACAAGCACTCTTAGTGGCGTTCTTACTGGTTTTGTAGCTGTTTTCTTAGAGGGGTTCTACTTTCCGATGCATAATCTAAGGGGTAGCAAGTACCGGTTAAATGCGCCGCTAAGGTACAAAACATAAACATTTTTGAGCCTTAGTGTTACCATAAATTAAAAAGATTCAGTATGGAAAATGAAAAACAATCAGCTATCCTTGTCATCAGGGAAATGATTCCTTCAGAGGATAACAAGGAAATTACGCATCAGCGCATGGTTTCTTATGATATGGCCCCCCTCAGGAGGCTTATCGAGTTTGGGGAAATTGATTTTCTGATCGAGACTCTCCGCCGGCTTCACACTGAGATAGTAGAAGCCTCCCTAATGTCATTTGAAAAAGGGGATCATGGAATATTTGAGGATTCAGACGGGCTTGTTCATATCTTGTTTGTAATTCGGGAACTTGCAAACTGCTTTGATGAAATCAGACAGGAGACCTACCAGCGGAAAGAATGGCCGGTCGTGAAAATTGACCCCGACAAAAATTAAATGCCATGGAAGAGAACAATAACGTTATGAGAAAATTGAAGGCTGTTGCAAGGGATATCATAAAGAGCCAGATCAAATATGAAGCTCTAAGGAAAAGCCCTGACTGGGAAAAGCTCCCTCAGGATTTAAGGGAAAGACTCGATAAGATGTCAGGCGGTCTATGGTTAAAGGGAAATGAACTCGAAGAGATCGAGAAACGCTGATCTTTTCAATTAACAAGCTCTAAGCCCCGGATTCTATGTCCGGGGTTTTTGTTTTGATAGGAGGGACCCGGGCCTTTCGATCCGGGTGTCATACCAGGAGACCGGTACCCCGGGCTGATCAGGCCGGGATCCCTGCCAGGCATTTACCCGGGGATTTTTGCTAAAGTGTTGTAAATAAGCTGAAAAGCCTGTTTTTGTTGTTTTTCGGGTCCTCCCGGGAAAAATGACTTCAAATAAAGCGATTTAAGACACGATCTCAGTGAGGGTGGTACAAAGGGATTTCCCTCATTGAGATATTTCAAAGAGTAATATCAGGATCCGGTCCGGTGCCTGATACAATCCTGGTGTTTTATTCTGAATACAGAAGGTGATCCTGGTAAAGGTCCCTGAATTGTTCGGCTATATACAGTGCCTTGTCACTCGTATCGGTGCAAAGGCGCGAACCGACGATCGTAATCGTGCCACCGCAGAGGTAATACGAATGCGAAAAACCGAACCCGGAAGACAAAACCCTGAACCAGGGATAATATTTATACTGGTTATGGTTGCTCCAGTCCGGGCGCCATTCATTATTTATGGCCTCGTAAACTATCATCAGCTTATAACCGGCAATAATCGGTTTGTGAAACTTCTCCGGGATCCCATTAAGATCCGGAAGCTTTGCAGAATCTATACCCAGATTTTTACAGGCATCTTCAAAAGTCTTGATTTCCTTGTAATCAAATTTCTTTACTTCAGCTGCAGTTGAATTTTTGGTTTTTGTTGTCATGAGTTTAGTTATTATGTTAAAAATTCTCTCTTAGAATACTGATCTATCCTTAAAACCCCTCCCTGAATTTTGACAGAGGCGCACGAAACTTAGGCTAACGGTCGCCAGTCGAAAAGCTGTAGATATTTTACCCCCCCTGGTATATGACTGATTTTTAAAAACATACCCTTCACTATCTAAGACAAACTAAGTATTTATACCACCTGACAATATAAGTATTTATACGTAATGCTTATAAACCTTATGTTTATGAACATTAGAACTGAACGGCTTTAAGAATTTACAGAATTTCATTTCTTTTCTCTGGTTTTTTTAAGAAATTTTTCAATCTTACAAATTGCTGATCCTTCATTTCCGATTGCCCGTCCCAAACTTCTCAGGTATCTCTCAGTCTGATTAACATCTTTCTGACCAAGCATGAATTGTATCTCATACAGCTCTGCTCCTGCCAGGCGGGCCAGGCTGGCAGCTGTATGCCTGAGGGAGTGCGCTGAATATTCCCGGCTGTCCAGTCCGATCTTCCTAAGGTGCGCCTTAATCATCTTAGAGATGAACACTGTCTGCAGTCTGCTATCCCGGCTCCTGGGACCATGACAGACAAACATGGGAGCCTGCAGGTTTACCTCATCATTTCGGGAAAGCAGGTAATCATTTATAGATTGAACAACTTCATCAGGCATCCGCAATACACCCCCGGCCTCTCTCTCACCTTTGCGCCATACCTGCAGGAAGGATCCTTCAGTTGACTGTCGGAGATCCCCGCAATTAAGCCGATGGATCTCCACGCACCTGAGCCCGGTAAGTATCATGATCTTAATGATTGCCATATTTCTCTTTTCAATGGCAGACATTCCGCCCGTGCTTACGAGCAGCTGCTCAACCTGGTCAAGAGTCAGGCATTGCTTAATATACACCCGGTCCCGGGATTTTTCTTTCTTAATCTCAGCAGTTATGTTAACATTGTAGTAATCATGCTTTACAAGCCAGGCGAACAGGGCCCGGACACTGGCCATGTAGTTATCGATGCTGGCCGGTGAGAGTCCTCTGGTCCGTAAATGGTCGCGGTAAAATATGGCATGGCTCGCTTTCGGCTCGAGTACTGCATCATTGCGGGTGCTCCATTTAATCCAGTACGAAAGTGTCCGCCGGTAGAGTGTCTTAGTTGATTCCGCCTTATCAACGGACTCCAGGAAGTCTTCAATAGCTTCGTTTATGGGAGTGTTTTCCTTCATTTAAGAGCGAGCCGGCTGAATGTAATCCCTATCTCAGTGATCCCTTCCACTGTTTCAGAAATGAATGCTTTTGTATTTTTGTCCCTGTTATCATGAGCGCGCTGATCATACGCATCATTCAGGAAAGTAAAGTGCTCTTTATGTTTTTTCAGCTGTCTTCTCAGAGGACCTGCCAGGGATCCACCAGGTTGATCCGGGATTGTCTGTTCAGTTAACTCTATCAGCTTCTCGAGCCTGTGGATCTGATCAGCATAAAGCTGCATACAGGATGCAAGCTCTTCATTCTTTAAAATCATTTCGTTAATTTTCATTGTATCAATGCTTTAAGTTTTATTTTCGTTTATCGGTACCGGCAAAGCGGACCGGCGTACACATTTGCCGCAACCGGCTTGCAATAAATTCTCCATACTCTGCCCGGATCTCATCCGGCTCCAGGTTGGTTGAAAAGTGAGTAAGAACATTATTATCAGTATATTCATTGTAACGTCTTGAAATGAATGCGATTACAACGTCAATAGAGTCTCCGTAAAAATGCGCCGTTCTGGAAGACTGTCCCAGGTCATCGAGAAAAAGATGTTTGGAATTGCTATAGCTGCAGCGGCGAAATGACTCAAATTCCCCGGATGTGGTCCCGCTCTTATTCCAGTATTCATTTCCCATACTTGTTATCCCGTCGATCAGGTTGTTAATTGTAAGGGCCTTAAAATCATTGCGGGTTTCTGATGCCATATTCAATGCGTGGAAGATTTTAAAGTATAAAGATTTCCCGACGCCTATGGATCCATAAACAAAAAGTCCTTTGTTAAGGCTATACTTACAGGACTGATCAGCTGCAAAGTATTTAACTGTTTCCTCATAAATTTCGCGGTTCTCATCTGTGATACTAAAATCCGGACAGAGCGTCTTAGCTATTACCATAAAAGAATCCAGCCGCGCCTTGAACTTATAGTCACGGAAGATCAGGTAGGGTTTTGGCTTAATAAGGTCCAGAAAGTATTCTCTTTCCATTTCAGAAATTCTTATCCTGTGAGTAATCCCTTTGCTTTTCTGTCAGCCTGTCGGGTTTGCCTTTTGCCTTAAGAGGAAATAACCCCTGCCATTCATTATCGATGCTCTGCTGGACAATTTTGTCAGCAAGTTCGGGCCGCCCCCCGGAAAGCTCTTTAAGTTCATTGTACTTTTTTTCTATTCCGTTCTGGGTTTTAAACGGCTTTTTAATTTTCTTCCGGTAGTCGATCCATTTCTCCCAGATCTTTAAAAAATCTCTTTCAACAAAATCGAGATTAATCTTATTATTGTTATTAGTTATATGTTTATAGTTATTAGTTATATATATGTGCTCAGTTACCTGCTCAGTTACCTGCTCAGTTACCTGCTCAGTTACCTGCTCAGTTACCTGCTCAATTTTGAGCAAGTATATTTTAATTAATGGAGCCTTGTAATAGTTGATTCCTTTCTTATAATCAATAAGCCCCCAGGAGAGAAGATCTTCAAGGCATTTGTAATAAGTATTCCTGGATCCGATCCGGCTTCCTGCCAGGCCCTGTTCATACGGAAGGCGGAACCATTCAGCCCAGCCATACTTGTTATTTTCATACAGAAGGAAGTTATAAAGGCTTAAATGTGATGGGTTTATAGCTTTGTCCTGGTTTGCAAACACCCAGACATAGAAGTTTTTTATCTGCTCAAACCAGTTTATTCTGTACTGTTCTTTTTTCATCAGTTTACATATTGTTCATATTCAGGATAAAAAAATTATGTCTTTCTGAAGAATGAATTTGTACCAATCTTTTTCTTTTCTGCTTTGCCCTCCTGGATCCAGACATATATGCTGGTGCGGGATTTCAAGCCGTACAGCTCCATGAACTTCTGTATGGAGTAGTATTCTTTGTCCTGTATTATTACACGGCTAAGCATATCTGTTACTTAAACGTTAATGTCCTCCATGTCATCAGCCAGGACAGATCCTTCAGGTTCTCTTCCGGGATCTGCTTAAATACTTCCGGTTTGCTTAACTGCTGGTTAATGAGATACTGCAGGTTTTTGTTAAGCGTGTCGGCCTCCCAGGTACTGAGGTTAATCACTTTTATATTGTCTTTTTCATCCATTCTGAAAGCTTTTTAAAAGGCGCCGGTTTTACTCCCATGGACCGGCGCCATTCAAACAAAAAATGAAACCACTCAATATATTGAGTACCACAGAAAGAACTTAACTGGCTGCCTTAATAGCTACAGAGGCAAAGGAGTTTGCGTATTA
>Ga0209287_10001359_pt1 | contig 12344 bp, 9 predicted proteins | sample PPLLak3cmMay2015_2_FD_187255 | JGI IMG/M metagenome (GOLD analysis project Ga0209287, IMG submission 187255) | Freshwater sediment microbial communities from Prairie Pothole Lake near Jamestown, North Dakota, USA - PPLs Lake P8 Core (1) Depth... | ecosystem: Environmental > Aquatic > Freshwater... | reverse complement strand
AGATGGCGGTTTACCTCCGAGAAAAGTCAGCCGTTTTCCGGAAAGATCGCCGGGTTGATGATGCGAACGTCGCCGTAGGAGACGACGAGACAAGCCCAGACATCCGGATTCCGGGCGGCGAGCGCCTCGACGTCATCGGCGGTCATGGCGAAAAATGCGGTGGATAAAGCATCGGACAAGGCGGCCGTCGGGGTTGAAGCCCAAGCGGCCAGATGACCCCTGGCCGGCCGTCCGGAACGAGGGTCGAGGATGTGATTGCCCTTGACCTCGGTCCCGGAACCGCTGACCGCCCGGCCGGAAAGCGAAACCGCCGACGGGGCGCCCGGCCAGCCGGCGCCCACGCCGACGGCCCAGCCGGCCGCGTTTCCCGGGGATGGCGATCCCGTGGCCAAGGCGGTGCTTGTCCCGCCGTGAAGCAAGGCGCTTTCCACGCCCCATTCTTTGAGAACCTCGAGAGCCCGGTCCAGAGCGTACCCTTTCCCTACAGCGCCCAAATCGAGGTCGAGGCCGGGGAATGCGGGCGGATGCCCGCCGGGCCGGCGGACCAGGAAAGCTCCGGGCTCGCGAACGAGCTCGAAGGCTTGGGAGAGAGGCCCCGGATACGAAGGTCTCCCGGCCGGCTCTCCTCCCGGTCCGGTCCGGGCCGCTACCCGGGAATTGATGTCGAACGCCCCGCCCGTTTCTAGGCGGACCGTCTCCGCCAGCGAGAGGCATTCGAACGTTTCGATCCCGACGGGGATTTCGCCCCCAGCCGGAAGCCGGTTGATTCGAGCGATTTCGCTCGTTTGCTGGAACCGGCTGAACAGGCGTTCGAGGCGGTCGATTTCAAGGAACGCCGCTCGGGCCGCGTCCGCGGCGTAGGCGGCATCCTCCCCGGGAATCAAAATCTCGAAAAAGGTCCCCATCGCTTCATGGGAAAAGCGGGGGACGGCGGGGAGCGGACCGGTCATGTCCGCGGCGAAGCCGGTCGGCCGAGGACCGCCGCGTCGAAAAACACGATCGCGGTCAGGACCAGGCCCAAGGCCGAGTACCGGTGGATCATGATCAGGGTGACCTGGGTGTTGAAGCTGATAATCGGCAGCATAGAGAAGAGGGCGGTCACGATCTGGACGAATCCGAGAACGGCGAAAATCCAGAAAAGGGCTTTAACGACCATCTCTTTCGGGATGTTTTTAAAAATGGGGCAGGCGAACGCTTCAAACGGAGCGGCTTCCTGCGGGGTGAAGCCGTAAGCCCGGGCCCGGAACAGCATGATGAAGGCCAGGCCGAGAGCGAACACCCCGCCGCCCATGACATGAGCCAGGAGGGGCAGCCCGAACATGCCCCTGCGGATGAACACGGCGTAAATCAATCCGCTGGCCGCAAGATAGAGAAAAGCGGCGGCGAAAGCGAAGAAGATCCATTTGAGCCAGCCGGGATATCGCGCCCCTACCCAGCCGTCCCAGAGGGAAACACAGCGCTTGAAAAAGGACGCAGAGAAGAAGCCCTTGATCCGGCTCCCGAGCCACTTGAGATAAGCCCCGGCTTGGAATTTGGGATGGGCGGCCCGGAACCGCTGCTCGGACCGGAAAAAGAGGGCCCCGGCCAGGCTCGCGATCGCGATGATGATGAACGCGGTCATGGCGGATTATTTCCTTTTTTCGATCAAGCCGCTGATCCTTCCGACCGCTTGGACCAGGGCCGCGAGCAACACCGCCCCGATGAGGAAGGCGGCGAAGGCGAGGACGATTTTAAAGTAAGGACGTCCGAGGTAAGAGAGGCCGAACAGCCGATGATAGGGGTTGCTCAGGTCCATGAACGAGACGCCGGCCGCGGATTCGCTTTTCGCGGTCAGGAGCGGGCCCCGGCTTTCGACCCGGGTGAAGAAAAAGTCCGACGTCGCGGAATGGCAATCGGTGCAGCCGTTCCAGCCGAGCGACTGGCGGGCCGGGCGGACCTGGTGGGCCATCGGCCAGGCGACCGGCGCGGTCGCCTGATGCTCAGCGGCTTCGAGCGCTCCCTTCTCATCGAGACGGAAGAGCTTCCCGCCGGAGATATACACGGGATTCTTCGCTTTTCCGCCGGCGAGGGATTTAAGAACGGAGACGACTTGGCTTTCGGTCAAACGATGCTCCGACCCGGGAAGCGTCGCGGCCGCGTTCCGTTCCTCTTCGGTGAGCATGGGGAGGCGCGATTCGTCTTTAATCCAGAGCCAGCTCGATTCGTCGGCGGTCGGATCCTTCCGCTCCGTTTTTTCCAGCGCGCCTTCGACGAGTCGGTATTGCGTATTTTTATAAGTGATGGCCGGTGTTCCGGGAGCTCCAGCCATAGCCGCGAGGGCTTCCAACACCCGCTGGATCGCGCCCTCGGGCTCGGCCGCCGCTTCGGCCTCCGCCGGGTCGAATTCCGGCCAGTAGGGTTTCACCTTGCCGTTTTCAACCGCGGCGAAATGCCATTCGGCGGGAGTCGCTTCTCCGGATACAGGATGGACGGTCAATCCGCCGTCCAAATTCTGCTCGAAATATTTTCCGTCGATAACGAGCACAGGATCGCCGGGCCGCTCGGACATCCCCCGCAGGGCGGTCAAAACGCGGATCACGGCCCGCTCGGGGAAGAGCGTTTCGCCGGCGGAGGAAAGGACGGCTTCCGGCCGGAGCGGCTTGATCGTTCCGCCTTCGAGCTCGCCCCAAAAGGCCGGCCACATCATCCGGTGCGGCGCGAGCTTCCCGTTGGTATCGCGCCGGTATACGGGTTCGACGACGACCGGGAGGTCGGTCGACCAGTCGGCTTTGCCGAAGATCCCGAGCCGGTTGGCCCGGGCTGTCCGGATGCGGGCCGGCTCGTCGGCCGGGAGCGGCCCCGAATGGCACACGGTGCAGGACAAACGCTCGAAATGAACTTCGGGGATTCCTTTGTGATAAGGGTACGGCGCGCCCATCCGGCCGGATCCCCCGAGGCCTTTCTTATTCTCTTCTCCGAGATGACAGGCCCGGCAGGTGAAGTCGGAGGAGACCAGGCCCGGATTGTCCGCGGCTTCGCCTTCGTATCCCCGGATGATGTCGTGGGTGATGTCGTTCCGGTGGCAGGCGGTACACGACAATCCTGCGGCGGTGTGGACGTCCTCATCGAAATCGAATTTCCGGGAGCCGGCCGGGGCATTGGAATGGCAGGCCAGGCAGCTTCGATCCTTGGGCGGATAAGCCAGGTCGAAGAAGGCTTGGAATTTCGAGTCGAATAACGCCGGGTCGTATTTCACCGTCGGGACGACGGCCCATTCCGTGTCATCGGGATTCGGGCCGTCGGCCGGGTCCCAAGTCCCTTTCAAGCGCGAGGCCATCCCGCCGACTTCGCCGAAGCCGGCCGCGGCCGTTCCCGCCCAGCGGAAATTTTCCCGCATCATCTGCCGGGCCCATTCGCTGTGGTCTTGGGTTTTGGCCGCGTTGTGGCAGGCGAGGCAGTTGATTTCCGCCTTGCCCGAAACGCCCCAGCGCGAGCCGGGCGTTTCCAGGCTCTCCTCAGGCTCGGCCGGCCCTCCGCCCGGGAGATGTCGTCCGAAAAGGACCGCGAAATCCCAGGCCGAAAGACCGAGGTCCGCGGGGTTGAACATCCCGGGCCAGGTCCGCGGCGAAATCGGAATCTGGGTTCCGGTCCGCTCGTCAAGCCAGACCCAGGGTTCTCCGGGCCGGCCGGCGGCGGCTGTTGGGGAGAAGGCGTTGAAATGCCGCCCGGTCGCGATCGATTCGTAAACGTGGCAGGGGGCGCAGGTGAACCTGGTCGAGAAGGGCGGGGGATTTTTTTCCGTCGGGATGATCTTCTGGTCGGCCGTGTCTTTGAGCGGGATGCGGTGGACGGCCGGGCTCCGGCTCCCGGCCCATCGGCCGTCGGAGGCCGTCCCCGTGGAAACCAGGGTCGTGGCCAATATCCCCGCGGCCAGGGCCGCAAGCGGAAGGAACCGGCCGGCGGATCGGGAGTGACGGATGCGGTTCATCGGCTCAGGCTTTAAAATCGGCCGGCCGAAACCTGATTTGCGATCTCGTCCGGACGGCGTCGTTGACTTTAAGGACTGCGACGGCGCTTTCGTAAGCCAGCGCGGCGGGGCAGGAGAGGGGCGTACCCCGGCGGACCGCCTCGAAGAAATTCTCCAGGTGCGGCTGGTGGGCGGGCTTGGCCAGATCCACCGGGAACGGCCAGCGCCCGGCCTCGGCCGTGACCCGGACGTCGACGAAGATGTCCTTCGTGTCGAGCTTCTGGATGACGGGGGCTTCCGAAAGGAGCAGGCCTTCCTTGATCAGCGACTCCCATTCGGGGGCGTGGGCTTCGCGGAGGGCCCAGTTGCCCCGGTCGGCGACCTCGGAGATCTGGATCGCCCCGTCGTCGCCCATGAAGACTTCGTAAAAGCCGCCGAACTTGGTCGTCGTCTGGACCTGGTACATCGCCCGGGCCGTCCCGTCCGGGGTGGCGAACTCGTAGACAGCCATGACGTTGTCAAACCATTCCCGGCCTTTGTAGTAATCCACTCCGCCGGACGCCATGACCGAGACGGGATTGGACCCGAAGACCCAGGCGAAGAGGTCGATCTGGTGGGAGCCGAGGTCGACGATCGGCCCGCCGCCGTATTTCTTATACCACCGCCAATTGCGGAATTCGGTCATATTTGCGTAGCCGTATTCCTGGAGCTTGGCCAGGGCGATGGGGTAGGTCTTCGGCCAGCCGAGCATGTCGGCTTTCGAGCGGTTCCACTGGGCGTAGGCCAAGTTGACCCGGCCGAGGATTTTCTTTTCCCGGATCAGGCGGTCGATGGCGTGGAGATAGCGCGGATTGGACCGGCGCTGGTGGCCGATCTGGAGGAGGCGGCCGGTCCGCCGGGCGGCTTCGACCATTGTCCGGGCTTTCTCCAGCGAATTGGACATTTCCTTTTCGCAATAGACGTGAAGCCCGGCCTCGAGGCAGGCGTTGGCGTGCTCGGCGTGAACCCAGTCGGGAGTGGCGACGATCGCCGCGGCCAGCCCTTTTTCCTTGGCCAGCAGCTCCCGATAATCCTCGTAAACGACCGGATCCTGGCCGTACTTTCTGAGATACCCCTGGGCGTAGCGCTGGCTGTAGGACCAGATGTCGCAGACCGCGGCGATGCGGATGCCGGGGATGCGGAGGCAGGATTCCATCAGGACCCGGCCCTGCTCGCCCGCGCCGATGAGGGCGATTTTCAGGTCGTCCGGCCGGGGCGTGAACTTGGCCGGCGGGGCGTCCTGTCCAGCCGGGACGGCGCCGGACGAAGCGATAGCCGTTCCGCCGAGGGCCGCTCCGAATCCGGCCGCGGCCGAGGATTTAATGAACGAGCGCCGCGACACTGCGGGCTGGGAACGATCGGATTCGGTCATCTGTCTCCGCCTCCAGTGATTTCGGCCACTATTATAGCGATTTGCCGGACGGTTGGAACCCTTTTTTTATCGGGAATTTTTCAGCGGCTTTTCATCTCCCGGTCGAAGGCGATCGACGACGGAGCGAAATTGATCGAGGCGATAAAGGTCCGGGATTCGGCCGCCCCGAATTCCCGGTCCATGCCGTTATCCTCCCATTCGACCGACAGCGGCCCGCGGTAGCCCGCTTCGTTGAGCTCGCGGATGATCGCCTCGAAATCGACATCGCCGTGGCCGGGCGAGCGGAAATTCCAGCCCCGCCGCAGGTCGCTGAAGGGCAGATGAGAGCCCAGGATGCCCGACTTTCCGTCGAGGGTCACGGCCGCGTCTTTGATGTGGACGTGGTAAATCCGGGCTTGGAATTCCCGAATGAAAAGATGCGGCTCCAGGCCTTGCCAGACGAGATGGCTCGGGTCGAAATTGAATCCGAAGGTGAGACGGCCTTTGAATGTTTTGAGCAGGCGGGCCGCGGTATGGAGGTCGAAAGCGATCTCCGTCGGGTGGACCTCGAGGGCGAACCGGACGCCGCAGGCGTCGAACTCATCGAGGATCGGCGACCACAGCTCCCGGATTTTTTGGAACCCGGCCTCGATCATCTCCTCCGTCGTCGGGGGAAACGAATACCAGGCTTTCCAGATCGGCGAACCCATGAACCCGGTCACGACGCCGCAGCCCAAGGCCTTGGCTGCCTTGGCCGCGGCCTTCATCTCTTCGGTTGCCCAAGCCTGGATCTTGTCCGGTTTTCCCTTGACCTCATCGGGAACGAAGGCGTCGTGCCTCTCGTCGGCCGTGTCGCCGACGCATTGGCCGGCCAGGTGCGTGCCGATGGCCCAGCACTTCAAACCGTGTTTTTTCAGGATCTCCAAACGCGAGGCGGCGTATTCCGGTTCCGAGGCGGCCCGGCGGACATCCAGGTGGTCGCCCCAGCAGGCGATCTCCAGCCCCTCATAGCCCCAGGCGGCCGCTTTTTCGCAAACGGTCTCGAACGGAAGGTCGGCCCACTGGCCGGTAAACAGCGTGATCGGTCGTCCCATGTTCGCCTCCTATAAAGGTGCCCTTCCCGGATGAATGGGCAAATTTCACGAGATAATGACGGCCTCCACTTAAGGGAAGAGATCTCCTTTAAAAATCGACCCAGATGGCGCCGGCCTTCGAGCTCTCAACGCATTTTTCGATGAACCGGACGCCCCGGACGCCGTCGGCCGCGTTCGGGAAGTTGAGGTCGTCGGCGGACAGCGGCTCCCCGGCCTTGGCTTTGCGAAGGGCCCGGCCGTACGTCGAATAGATGTTGGCGAAGGCCTCGAAATAGCCCTCGGGATGTCCGGAGGGAATCCGGGAGAGGGCTTGGGCCTTGGCCGACAGGCGATCCCGGCCCCGGGACAGCCGGACCGAAGGCCGGTCCGTGTACCCGACCTTGACGTAATTGCATTCCTCCTGGTTCCAGTCGAGCGAGGCCTTGGTCCCGAAGATCCGGACCCGGAAGCCGTTGTCGTTTCCGACGGCGACCTGCGAGCTCCAGTAGATCCCCTTGGCCCCGCCCTCGAAGTTCACCAGAATCGAAGCGTTGTCGTCAAGCGTCCGTCCCGGGCCGAACGTGTCGAGCCGGGCGCAGAGGGACTTCATCTCCAGGCCGGTAAGATAAGAAACCATGTTTTCGATATGGCTGCCGATGTCGCCGACGCAGTTGCTGATCCCGGCCCGTTTTGGGTCGGTCCGCCAGGCCGCCTGCTTCTGGCCCGTCGCTTCCAGCGGGCCGGCCAGCCAGTCCTGGGGATACTCGGCGGCGACGAATCGGATTTCGCCGAGCTCTCCGGCGGCGATCATATCCCGCATGTGGTGGACGATCGGGTAGCCGCGGTAGGCATAAGTTACGCCGAATAGGCGGCGGCTTTCGGCGGCCAGGCAGGCCAGGTGGGAGGCGTCTTGACTTGAGGTCGCCAGGGGCTTGTCGCAAACGACGTGGAAGCCGCGCTCGAGAGCCAGCCGGGCGATGGGATAGTGGGAATCGTTGGGGGTGACGACAAGGATGAAGTCAACTCGGTCAGGCCGGGCCGCCTCGGCCGCGATCATCTCCCGGTAATCGGCGTAGAGCCGGTCGTTCGGTATGCCCCAGGCTTCCCCGGTTTCCCGGGTGACGGACGGCGTTTGGGAAAGGCAGCCGGCCGCAAGCTCGGCTGTGCCGTCCATGGCGATCGCTTTCCGGTGGACGTCTCCGATGAACGCCCCCTTCCCGCCGCCGATCATCCCGTAAGTCAGCCGGGCGGCTTTCGTCAGGATATCCTGGCCTTCGATCATGGCGGCCTCTTTCTTCTATTTCTTCATGACGGGGATCGTGATTTCGGTCTGGAGTTTTTCCGGGGGAGTGTCCTGGGGATTGTTGAGATACATTTCGAGCGGCGGGCCGGCGATCTGCCAGCCGTTTTGGGCGATGTACCCCTGAATCTTGGCGTAGGTTTCGTGGACTTTTTCGTATGGGCCGACGTGAAGACCGACGGCGACCTTGGGGAAGTCGAAGACGTCTTTCTTCAGAGGTGCTTTGGGTTCGGTTTCCTTGCCGATCGGCGTTCCGATCCGCCATTTCAATTCAGCCTCGGGAACCTGGCCGGGGGCATTGATATAGACGGTCATCACGCCGCTAAAGGAGCCCAAACCCTGGCCGAAATAAGCTTGCATGAATTCACCGATCTTGGCCGACATCTGGGTGTAAGGCCCGGTGCATTCCAGGTAGGCGTAGAAAAAGGCTTTTTGGTCCTTGATCTGGACGTCCTGCCCGAATCCGAAGGCAGCGTAGGCGGTGATGACAAGCAGCCAGGCAAATACTTTTTTCATGATCTCTCCCTCCTCCATTAAGTTGATCTCATTCCCCCGGCTCCGAAGACCGGCGGGAAAATCATAGTCGAAATCATCGCAACGCTCAAGGCGCGGGGTGTGCCCGACGGGAAGGGCCCTCCCTCTGGGCTCGGCTTGACGGGGCGTTCCCTCAAGAGACGAGCCGAGATGATTGGACGGAACGGAATCCGCATAACCGACGCGTCAGCGTTTCGTATAAAATAACGTCGAAACTCTTTTCTTGGAATCGAGAGATTGGAGGAAGGAAGATGAGAAATCGCAGGTCGGTTATCGTCGGGGCGGTTGTCCTGGCTTTTGGGGCCATGTCCGTGAATGCGCCTGTTTCCGAGGCGTCGGGTTCTGAAATGGCGACCCTCGTGATAAAGAACGTCCGGGTCTTCGACGGCGAAAAGATCCTCCCTTCGGCAAACGTCGTGATCTCCGGGAACCGGATCGCGGCCGTCGGCGCCACGGACATTCCAGCCGGGGCGGAAATCGTCGACGGATCCGGCAAAACACTTCTCCCCGGGCTCATCGATTCCCACGTCCATATCTGGGACGAAAACGGCCTCCGGCAGGCGGCCGTCTTCGGGGTGACGGTCGTCGTGGACATGTTCACCTCCGTCGATTTCGTCTCCGGGGTGAAAAAAGCGCAAGCCGCAGGGCCGCGCCCGATGGCCCATCTGGTCTCGAGCATTACTCTGGCGACGGCGACCGGCGGCCATGGGACGGAATACGGGCTTAAAATTCCGACCATCGATGCGCCCGACGGAGCCCAGGCCTTCGTTGATGCCCGGATCGCCGAGGGCTCGGACTTCATCAAGATCATCTATGACGACGGAAAACAATACGGAATGGCCATCCCAACGATTTCCCGGGGAACGCTGGTTGCGGTCATTAAAGCGGCCCACGCCCGGAATAAACTGGCCATCGTCCATGCCGACAGCCTCAAGGCCTGCCGGGAAGTCCTTGAGGCCGGAGGCGACGGGTTGGCCCACCTTCATTTCGACGACGCCTTCGACCCCGATTTCGGGCGGCTTGCGGCCTCCCAAAAGGCCTTCGTCATCCCCACGCTCACGGTGCTGGCCTCGATGAACGGCTCTCCGGACTTGGCCGGGGTGGCCAAAGATCCGGCGCTTTCGCCGTATCTTAAGCCCGAGGACCTGCAGCTTCTCGGGCAGAAGTCCGCGGTGCGATCAGCCGCCGGCGCCTATGCCGCTGCGGAAAAAACCATGCGGCAGCTGCGGGACGCCGGCGTGCCGATTCTCGCCGGGACCGATACCTCCAATCCGGGGACGGCCTTCGGCGCGTCTTTGCACGGTGAGCTCGCCCTCCTGGTCAAAGCGGGAATGACCCCGCTCGAAGCGCTGAAAAGTGCGACATCCGTTCCGGCCGATGTCTTCGGATTGAAGGGGAGGGGCCGGATTGCGCCGGGCGGCCGGGCCGACCTCGTGTTGGTCGAGGGCGATCCTTCAACCGACATTAAGGCGACACGGAAGATCGCCGCCGTCTGGAAGGACGGGATCCGGATCGACCGGACCGCATACCTCCGCGGGGTCGAGGACGCTCGCAAAGCCCGGACAAACCGGAAGACCGCGCCCGCACCCGAGGGATTCGGCGACGGCCTGATCAGCGATTTCGAGGGCGAAATGATCTCGGCCCGGTTCGGGGCCGGATGGATGGTGTCGACGGATTCCTTCATGGGTGGAAAATCCAAGGCCGAGCTTTCCCTTGTCGACGGCGGGGCCGAGGGCAGCGGCCGGGCCCTCCTGATCAAAGGCGAAATTGCCGAGGCGGGCTCGATCCGCTGGGCCGCGGCGATGTTCTCCCCGGGGAAAGCGCCGATGACCCCGGCCAACCTCTCCTCGAAAAAAGTCCTAAGCTTCCGGGCCAAGGGCGAGGGAAAGACATTTGCCGTGATGGTCTATTCCCAAAGCGCCGGCTTCATTCCGAAAGTCCTGGCCTTCCAGGTCGGCCCGGAGTGGAAGGAATATATTTTTCCCTTCGAGAAATTCGGGCTCGAGGGCACCGACATTATGGGAATTGCCATCGGGGCGTCGACGACGCCCGGCGCGTTCACTCTGACGATCGACGACGTCCGGCTGAAATAAAACCGGCGGCCTTAATTTTTGTTGAGCTCCAGGCCGAGCCACTTCTCCATTTTCTCGAAGAACAGGGCCTTCTGCTCGTCAGAAAAGCCCCGGACCCCGGCCCCATGGTGGGCGTCCTTGACGATGAATTTGAGGGCGTCGGTCCGGCCGATCAGCTCGATCTGGGTGGCTGACCACATGTCGAGTTCGCCGTAGATGTAGACGACCCGGTCGGCGTGATACTGCAGAAAATTGTAGACGAAGGCCATGGCGGACGGATCGTAGGTGATTTCGGCGCCCGCGGGGCAGAGGACCTGGTTGGTGGGATTTTTCAGCGACAGCAGACCCTTGAACTCATCGATGTCGTAATTGTAGTATCCGATCTCGGTGAAGGCCTGGTACATGAACGGTTCGAAGGGCTTTCTTCCCTGATCGCTGTAGTAGCGCATGGCCCCGACCTTGTTGTAGTGGGCCAGGAGGGCTTCCACGGGAGCGTCGGCGGAGGGGATTTCGACAGGAGGGGTGCCGTACTGCCAGAAGGCGAAGGGATATTCCAGGACGCCGTACTCGAAGGCGGCTTCGATGCCCATGGCGTAGGTGACGTTGTGCGCCTCATCCTGTTTTTGGATGAGGGGGACGAGGCGATCCTTGTTTTTGAGCAGGGCGATTTGATAATTCTTGATTTTTTGCCGGGTTTCGGCGTCTCCGATCGTCCGGATGAAACGGTAGATGCGGGGATCTTCCTGGGCGATATTGATGGGTGCGACATAGGCGACGACGGCGTCCATATCGCCGGGGTAATAGCATTTGTAGAAAAGAGCCGTCTGGCCGCCCTTGCTCGCCCCGGTGCTGATCCATTTGCCCTTGTAAATCGTTTTCATCAGGGCCGTGACGGTATGGAGATCGTCGGCGGATTGCTTAACGGTGAGGTGTTTCCAGGGGATGGGAGAGGCCGGAACGGACCGGCCGCAAAAGCGATGCTCGACCGTGACGACGTTGGCCCCGTTGAGGATCCGGCCGAGCTCGCCGCCGGAGCCGGCGCCGCGGGCGGCATAGCCTTCCGTGGCGAGAATCGTGGGCCGGTCGAATCCGGCGTGGGAAACGAAGATATGCTGCGGAAACATTTCGCCGCCGGGATAGCGGTGGTCCAGGGGCTGCAGCAGGGTGACGTCGTAGGCTTCCCCGGCCTGGCGGTTGCCGCGCGCGGGACTGACATCCTGGACGCCGGGAAGGGCCTTAAGCTTTTGAAAAAGCTCCGTCGGCCCGGCGGCCGGAGGGGTTTGATCCTTGAGGGGAAGAGGACGGGCGAAAACAGGCCCTGCGGATGCGATGGCCAAGAGGAACGCTATCCCCAAGACCGGCGAAGAACGGATGCGCGACGTCCCGATTTTCAGGCCGGCGGATGTGAAGTCGAACATAGCCGGATTTTATCATGTCTCGGCCGTGCGCTCTACGCTTCGAACCGGATCGTCCTTGGGGACCCCCTTCATTCGTTCCGGATGGTCTCCGCGGGATTGACCCTGGCGGCCCGGATTGTCTGGGACAGGACGGTGGCCAGGCCCAAGACGCCGACAAGGGCCGCGCCGGCCAGGAAGAGCTCGATCCTCTGACTTGCGGCCCGATCAAAAAGGGAGAGGATGAGCTTGTTAAATCCCCAGGCGATGGGGACGGCCGCGGCCGCCCCCGCTGTCAGCAGGATCAGGTAGCCTCGGGACAGAAGCCTGACCAGTGACCAATCACCCGCGCCGCAGACCTTGCGGATGCCGAGCTCCCGCTTGCGTATGCGGGAGCTGTAGTCGGCGATGCCCAGAAGCCCGAGACAGGTGACGAGAACGGCCAGAAAAGCGACAAAGCGGACGCACTTGACGATGACCTTGTTGCCGGTCATCCGATCCTCGATGAGTTCGGTCATGAGGGCGGAGGTGAAGGGTGCGGCCGATTCGAAGGAGCCCCAAATCCTCTGGAGGCGTTCGGCGACGGCCTTGACGTCCGTCCCGGCGACGCGGAGAACGGCTGTACGGCACGCTTC
>Ga0209287_10001356_pt1 | contig 12351 bp, 11 predicted proteins | sample PPLLak3cmMay2015_2_FD_187255 | JGI IMG/M metagenome (GOLD analysis project Ga0209287, IMG submission 187255) | Freshwater sediment microbial communities from Prairie Pothole Lake near Jamestown, North Dakota, USA - PPLs Lake P8 Core (1) Depth... | ecosystem: Environmental > Aquatic > Freshwater... | reverse complement strand
GCAGGGCACCCGGATGCGCATGCGCCACAGGTTAGACATAAATTCAGATTACCGCCTTCCGGCAGCAATTCACTGACCATGTCTAAAAACCGGCTTTTCTTCTTGCCTGCAATTTTTATGGGTTCTACCGTCATAGAAATTTCCTTTTCAGAGACACGCCGTCTATCGGGTTTCTTTTTTCCAAGCGCACTCTCGAGAGTTCCATATTTTCTGTTTGATTTTCCGTGCAGACAATTTCGTAAGATGCCTCAGGCAATATACGAAGCAAATCCCGCTGCATATCCGGATCACAGCCGATAATCTCCACAACCTGGAAGGGTCTCATCTGCTGAAACACCAGAGACACCTTCAATAAAGAGAAGGGGGGGATCATTCCCCGAACGTCTATCCTGTAATCGACTTTTCCCTTCACCCTGAAGTTCCTCCCCTTTCAATCATGGCCAGCGTAACAAAGCAAAATCCGGGCCAGGCAGAAAGGGTCCTCCCATCCTATATTCAAAAACTATATTATATTTCAGATAGATAAAACGATATTCAAGTTGATACTCAAAAATATGTTTTTTACTTGCCTAAGCCGAGCAACCGATCCAATGCTGCCACAGTTTATTTGATATCAATTAGTTATCCATTATTTTACCAGACGCGGCCATATAATCTGCTTGCCCTGGAATTGTTAAACTGATAAAATATTTAAATTTACATGTGTTAAACCTTTACAGGATGTTTTACAGTTATGTCTGAACAGGAATTGGACCGGTATTGGAAAACAGTGGTCAACACCATTCAAGATGGCATCATGATAGTAAACACTCTTGGAACCATTGTATCGGTAAACCGGGCTTTTGAGAAAATGACGGGATACAATCAGGATGAACTGCTTGGCAGGGAATGCCGCATGCTGGAATGCAACGCATGCAATCTTAAGGATTGTCCTGACAAAAGGTGTGATTTGTTTCTTTATGGCGAGTTGAGCACCCGAAAATGCACGATCCGCGCCAGAGATGGACGGATCATTCATGTGGTGCAGAATGCCTCCCTTCTGAAAGACAGCTCCGGAATCGTGATAGGGGCGGTCGGCACACTAACGGATATTTCCGATTTAATTGAAAAAGATATCCAGATCGAGGCGTTCCGCCAGGAATTGCGGTCCCGGGATGGATTCCACGGCCTTGTCGGGGTCAGCCTGGCCATGCGCCAGACATTTGATATGATTGAAAATGCGGCGTTTTCAGATGCGCCTGTCATTATTTACGGTGAAAGCGGCACAGGCAAAGAATTGGCAGCGCAGGCCATCCATGAAATCGGGGAACGCCGTAATGGCCCGTTTGTCAAAGTCAACTGCGCAAGCCTGACCGATTCCCTGCTGGAAAGCGAGCTGTTCGGACATGTCCGGGGCGCTTATACCGGCGCGATCCGGGACAGGGTCGGCCGATTTGAAACAGCATCCGACGGTGATATTTTTCTGGATGAGATCGGGGATCTCCCGCTTGTCACACAGATCAAGCTGCTGCGCGTGCTGGAAGAGAAAAGCATCGAACGGGTGGGCACCAGCGCGCCCATTCCGGTGGATGTGCGAATCATTTCCGCCACCAACTGGGATTTACCTGCTCTAGTGGAAATGGGCAAATTCCGGAAGGATTTCTTCTTTCGCATCAATGTCATTCCGATTCACCTGCCTCCTCTGCGAGACCGCATTGAAGACATTCCCCTTCTGGCAGAAACCTTTTTTCAGAAAATCCGGCTGAAAAGCGGCAAGAATGTCAAAGGAATCAGCAAACAGGCCATGGATACACTGATGGACTATGCTTGGCCGGGCAATGTCCGGGAGCTGAAAAGCGCATTTGAATACGCTTTTGTGGCCTGCCACGACACGCTGATTATGCCCGGCCATCTGCCCCCTGCCATTTATCTGAGAAAGCGCCCGATTCTTTCCCCGCCCAAACGGACATACTTCAACCTGCGGGAAATAGAGAAGCAGGAACTGATCGAAGCCCTGAATAAAACCGGCGGCAATCAGTCAAAAGCCGCGGATCTGCTCGGAGTTTCCAGGGTAACCATCTACAACCGGATGAAGCGATATGGAATCAACGCCGCCAAACATGTTGAAATCTCCTGACGGTAAAATATCATGTGATCCCGGCATCCCGTTATCACATTTATAATAAATGCCATGGACATATTCCGTTTGGGTATGGGTGCGTATGCGATCCGCAGGAGCAACGATCCGCCTTTCGTCAACGGCGGCGGATTCGCATATCGGAACATTATTCCGAAAATCGCTATAAATGGCAGTAATCTGTAAAGCGCTATTGCTGCCGGATGAATCCTTATATACATCCTCCTTGACACAAAAATACCGTTTCTATAGTATCTCATCGACAAAGATTTACGGCTTCGTAAAAAGCAATTTTATGCCGCTTTGCGGCAATCTATATTAGAAGTCATTTCAAAACCTCGGATCAGGTTTGAGAGCAAGGCGCAAGCCGATGAAAAAGCGCAGCATACACGGTAGTATGTGAGCATTTTGAAGAGGTTTGCAACACAGCTATCAGACCTCAGGCGGGGTTTTGAAACGACTTCTTGACGAACTCGTTGGAAGTCTGAATATGCTCTCTTAGCCCCGATAAACGGGACTCTTTTTACTACCCCATTGAGGGGTGTAAGCTTTTTGGGAGCGCAATATTTATCACGAAGGCACGGATCCACCTCAGGCCCGAAGGACAAAAAAATATGCCAGTTATAAAAATCGACCCGGTTTTTCCATATTTTAAAAGACTCTCTTTTATTCTCCTGATTCTCGTCATCAGCTCCTGCTCCGAGAAAAAATCCGCTCACATGACCTTCTCGGGAATAATGGATACAGATATAACACGTGTAAGCTCCCAGGCGAACGGCATCATAAAGGAACTCAATTTTGCAGAGGGAATTGAAGTGCAGGAAGGCCAGGTATTGGCGGGCATAGAAACGGAAAGCCTCGGGTACCAGCTCGAGCAGAACCGGTCGACGATTGAAGAGCTGGACAATCAATACAAAGCCACCCATTCGCAACTTGAAACGGCAAAAATTGAGAAAGAGAATATCGGCATAAAATACGATCGTTTTTTATCCCTTCTTAAGTCAAAAGCGATATCACAGCAGAATGTCGACGATCTCAAAACCCAGCTCGATGCCGCAAATGAAAGGATCAAGTCCATTCAGGCTTCGCTGGATGTAGTCATAAGCAAAAGAAAACAGGTTGAATCTGGGGCAAAGCTTATTAAAAAGCAGGTCAAGGACGCTTCAATAACCTCCCCTGTTTCAGGAAGGGTGCTCGTGCGTTATGCGGAAAAGGGAGAGTTACTTGCGGCAGGCAGCCCGGTATGTGATATTGCCGATCTTTCCCTGCTCTGGACAAAGATATATATCGAAGAAAGGAGCCTGCCCTTTATTAAACTAGGTCAGAATGTAAGTGTAAAGATTGACGGAATTGATGATAAAACACTTGAAGGCCGGGTATCCTGGATTTCCGACAAATCGGAATTTACCCCGAAAACAATACTGACCGAAGAGACAAAAGCCTCTCTGGTTTTTTCAGCGAAAATAATTGTACCGAATAATAACGGCATCTTGAAAATCGGTATGCCTGTGTCTGTTATTGTTAAGCGGCAGATATGATGCTTCCCATAATCAGCATTAAAAACTTTTCAAAATCGTTCGGCGGAACAAAAGCCGTGGAGAACCTTGACCTTGATGTCGAAAGAGGCGAACTGTTCGGACTGATAGGCCCGGACGGAGCGGGAAAAACTACAACCATAAGAACTCTTGTAACGCTCATTCCCCCTGATTCGGGAGAAATTTCAGTAAACAATTTTAATGTAAAAAAGGACATCAGGAAAATAAGAAGCATAACCGGCTATATGCCGCAAAGATTCTCTTTGTATCCTGATCTCTCGGTCAATCAGAACCTTGTCTTTTTCGCCAATCTCTTTGCCGTTCCAAAAAAGGAAATAGCGGAACGGAAAAAAAGGCTCTTTAAGTTCAGCAACCTGGAGCCTTTTGCCGGCAGGCTTGCGGGGCAGCTCTCCGGTGGAATGAAACAGAAGCTTGCCCTCTCCTGCACTCTCATTCATAATCCCGTTGTTCTTATTCTTGATGAGCCGACAACCGGTGTCGACCCCGTTTCCAGAAATGAATTCTGGACCATTCTTAAGGAATTAAAGAAGGAAGGAGTCACTATTCTGGTGTCGACTCCATACATGGATGAAGCAATAAAGTGCGATCGCATTGCAATCATGCATGAAGGCGTGGTCCTTGCCGGCGGAAAGCCTGAAACAATGACGGCTTCATTTAAAAAGCATATTTACAAGCTCACGGGACGGGATTTGATCGGACACATAAATTCGATAGCCCTGATTCCGGGGATTCTCTCGGTTCAATCGTTTGGCGACAGCCTTCACCTCACTCTCGCGGATAGTAAGAATAAGGACGTACTAAGTGAAAAAATAGAAAATATTCTCGGCCGCAGTTTTCAAATGGAACCCGTCGATCCGTCGCTTGAAGATTTATTTATCGCTCTTATTGAAGGTAAAAGCTGAAAATGGAAACCGGGATAGCAGTCAGCGCGTCAAAATTGAGCCGTCACTTCGGCGCTTTCAAGGCTGTTGATGAAATATCTTTTGAAGTGAAAAAAGGGGAGATATTCGGCTTCCTCGGAGCAAACGGGGCGGGGAAAACAACAGCCATAAAAATGCTTTGCGGTCTTTTGAAGCCTACTTCCGGAGAAGCGACAGTCGCAGGTTTCAGTATCAATTCCGAAACTGCCAAAATAAAAGAAAATATCGGCTACATGAGCCAGAAATTTTCCCTTTATGACGATCTGACCGTTAAAGAAAATATAGAATTTTACGGCGGGATATACGGCCTGTCGAGGGAGGAAATCGCAAACAAAACAAGCCTGCTTCTTTCCGAGCTCAACCTTGAGGATATGAAGAATTCGCTCACTAAAGCCCTCCCCCTTGGATGGAAACAGCGCCTTGCTTTAAGCGCTTCTCTGCTCCATGATCCTCCGATTATTTTTCTCGATGAGCCGACCGGGGGAGTAGATCCGATTTCACGACGCAATTTCTGGAGGATTATATATGAAATAGCGGCTCTGGGAAAAACCGTGTTTGTGACGACCCATTACATGGATGAAGCCGAATACTGCAACAGGGTCTCTATCATGCATAAGGGCAAAATAATCGAGCTCGGAAATCCGACAGGTCTTAAGCAAAAATACAACAAAACAACAATGCAGGATATTTTTATAAAGATTATCGGCCAAAATTGATGGCTTATACAAACTTATAAATCATACGGCAAAGTAAAAAGCTCATTATGCAAGGCGTCGCGAATCTTGAGGAATGAAGCGTACATGTTAGTACGCTGCAATGACGAAAGATGAAGCGCAACACCGCAGAATGACTTTTTACGAAGCCGTCGGAATTAAGATGAAGTTAAGAAGAATAATAAGCATAATCATCAAAGAATATACCCACATTTTCCGGGACTGGCGATCACTTCTTATCATTATCCTGATGCCGGTTCTCATGATAATTCTTTACGGTTATGCCATCACGCTCGATATGAAAAACCTGACCTTCGCCGTAATTGATGATGCCAAAACTCCGGAAAGCAGGGAACTGATACGAGGTTTTACCGAAAGCCGTTTCTTTATACTCAAATATACGGATATAAAGCGCAATGAGATAGAATCATTGTTTAAAAAACGTTATATTCAGATGGCGCTTGTTATCCCGGAAGATTTTTCGGAAAGTCTTGCTTCAAAACGCATCACAAAAGTCCAGCTTATAGTCGATGCAGCCGATTCGAACGTCGGAACATTTATAAACAATTACAGCAACAGAGTAGCACAGCTGTTTAACGAAAAGATGAACCGCCGGTCTCCCGGCATACTGGGACTTGAACCAAGAATTCTTTACAACCCAGACATGAAGAGCGCAAATTTTTTTGTCCCGGGCCTTGTCGCCCTTATCCTTCTTCTTATATGCTCTCTTCTGACATCTATTACCATAACCCGCGAGAAGGAAACAGGAACCCTCGAACAGATACTTGTTTCTCCGGTTCACCCGATAGAAATAGTGGTGGGAAAAGTAATTCCGTACATCACCCTTGGTTTTTTCAATGGAGTAGTCATCATTCTTTTTGCCCGGCTCCTTTTCAAAGTGCCCATCAACGGAAGCCTGTCGATGATTGCCGGGCTTTCGCTGATTTACATATTTGTAGCCTTGAGTTTCGGGCTGATGATTTCGGCGATCGCAAAAACGCAGCAGATAGCAATGCTCGGGACACTCATGGCAACCGTTCTTCCCACAATAATGCTGAGCGGCTTTATTTTCCCGGTGGCAAGCATGCCCCTGCCGCTTCAATACATATCAAAAGCGGTGCCTGCCACCTATTTTCTTATAATCATCCGAGGCATAATGCTCAAGGGAATCGGACTTGCCGAGCTGTGGCAGCATGCAGCCGCCTTATCTGGAATAGGGATATTAATGCTCTCAATTGCAATTATGCGGTTTAAAGTGACCCTGGAGTAACCTAAGGATGCGTCAGATATTTTATCTCGTGCAGAAAGAATTCAGGCAGATTTTCCGGGACTTCTCCATGGTCAGAATCCTGTTCGTAGTCCCCCTCATTCAAATATTTATTTTAGGCAATGCCATAACGACAGATGTAAAAAATATAAAAGTCATTTTTCAGGATCAGGATAAAACTCCGTACAGCAGGGAATTTATCAGCCGGTTTGTTCATTCGCAATATTTCATAATCACAGGCTTTGAAGAGGATTACATTAGGCTTTCATCTTACCTTGATTCAGGGAAGGCAAATCTTGCCATAGTGATTCCCATGCATTTCCAGCGTGACATTGTTCTTCAAAAAAAACCGGACATCCAGCTTCTCGTTGACGGGGTGGACGGAAATTCTGCCGGAGTATCGCTCGGATATATTACTGACATAGTGCAGCAATACCAGGAAAGGCTCATGGAACATTCGCCTGAGTTAAGCCTTCAGGTTAAAAATATACGCAGGGTTGAAACGGAACCGAGATTCTGGTTCAACCCGAATCTCGAAAGCAAGCTCTACATAGTGCCCGGAATAATCGCTCTTATTCTTCTAATAATAACCCTTTTTCTTACCAGTATGGGCATCGTGCGTGAAAAGGAAATCGGAACACTGGAACAGCTCATGGTAACTCCGATAAGGTCATACCAGCTTGTTATAGGAAAGATTATACCTTTCAGTATCCTCGGCATTCTGGAGATAATGATTTCAATGGGATTCGTCTATCTTATTTTCGGGATAGGAGTAAAAGGCAGCCTGCTTCTTCTCCTTTTTGAATCTTCACTTTTTATCATTTCCACACTCGGACTAGGCATTTTTATTTCAACCATATCGGATACCCAGCAGCAGGCCCTCTTTGTCGCCTGGTTTTTCATGATATTTGCAATCCTTCTTTCGGGTTTTTTTATCCCCATCGCCAACATGCCTCCTGTAATTCAGAATATAACACGCCTTAATCCGCTGCGGTATTTTATCGTCATATTGAGGGAAATATATCTTAAAGGAACCTCGATAAGAGATCTTATCCCCGAAACCCTGGCAATGGTTACATTCGGTATCTTCCTTTTCCTTGCCGCAGTAATCCGATTCAAAAAAAAATTAGGGTGATGAAGGCGCAAGAGGTATTTCTGAATTCGGGGTTATTTACCTCTACCCATTTACAATGTAATTGCCTCGCTTGTAAGGCACACAGATATTCCCTGCAAATATATGTGTAATTCCAATTGGTTTAAGTATATAGATTGTTACAGCAGAAATTAATAAATAATTGTCAACAGGCTATGAACTCAAACGTGTTATTCGATTTGGCTTAATCCGAAATATCATCATTGCTTGATGTTTCAAAAAGTGGTGACAAAAGGTACGGATTTGAGTATCGTGAAGTCATGAAACCTTTTTGTTTTGTCGCTCATGTCTTTAAATCGGCCTGAAGGAAAATGCACAGGAGATGAAGAAACAACTATGGCGTGACAGTTGGCTGATGGCAATCTGCATTGGCCGGATATTCATGTATATGAACTACATGGTTTATGCCGCGTGTCTGCCGATCTTAAAGAGCGAATGGGAGATGTCGGCAACTCAGGCCGGCTCGATTGCGTCCGGATTCATGATAGGTTACTCTGTGTCGCTTGCTGTCGCATCCTGGCTGTCGGATCATTTCGGCGCCCGTCGGATATTCGTACTGTCGACGATCACCGGCATGGCCACCGCCCTCGTGTTCGGTTTCTTTGCACGCGACTATCTCACGACATTGCTTCTCTATTCTTTGCTCGGCATCGCCCAGGGCGGCATCTATACTCCCGGCATAGTTTTAATGGCCGAGAGGTATCCGGTCGCTTGCCGTGGCGGCGCGGTCGGCTGGTTTATCGCGAGCACATCGCTGGGTTATGCATGCTCCCTGGTCGTTTCGGGAATCCTGGTCGCGGTAGGGGGTCATGTGCTCGCCTTCATAGGCACCGGTATTCTGCCGTCCGCTGGGGCTTTGATCTTATGGATCGCTCTCAGGAGTACGCCGAATATCATTCACGACCGCAGCAACGGATTAAACTTCATGGCCGTTCTTAGGAACGAACGGAATGTCAGGTCCCTGATGGCAGGTTACACCTGTCATTGCTGGGAGCTGCTCGGCATGTGGGCATGGACTCCCGCTTTTCTCGCGGCAAGTCTTGCTTTATCCGGTGCAGCCTCGATCCAGTCCGCAGAGATTGCCGCCTATTGCGTGGCCGCCATGCACATTGTCGGCGCCGTAGCTTCATCCACCATGGGGCATTTGTCGGATCTTCTGGGGCGGCGAGCCGTTTTAACCGGACTCGGCGCAGCCGGAGCAATTCTTTCCCTGATCTTCGGCTGGCTGGTCGCCGCGCCTCTGCCGATCCTGGTTGGACTGATGCTTATTTACGGATTTGTGGCGATCGGTGATTCCCCGGTGCTTTCGGCTGCAATTACCGAAGTTGTTGCGCCCAATCGACTCGGGTCAGTACTGGCGGTACGTTCCCTTCTCGGGTTCGGCGCAGGCGCTATTGCACCGATGGCTTTCGGAGCAGTGCTTGATTACCTGCGCGTAGGCGATAGTGCTGCGTCGACATGGGGTCCAGCTTTTATGGTTTTCGCAATCGGGGGGTTTGGGGCTACCTGGTTTGCCTTGCGCTTACGAATGTCAGATAAAAAGTAGATTTAACTTAATCACACAAAGCGCACAGAGCGCACAGATAAAATCGTAGTGTTATAAATCGGCCGTTCCCGCCACAACATAAAGTACCTGCTAAAACTTGACATGCAAGTTAATTAATGCGATACACAAAGACGTGAAAAGCAAATCCTTATTATCTTATATAATTACATTATCTAGTAGTAACATGGAAAACAAATACAACTCACAATTATATGACGAGATAGCACCGCAAGGAATGGGCGACATTTACAAGACAGCGATAACCACTTATATCCCTAAAACTATAAGGACAGCAACTGCGGTCGGACTTGTTGCATTACTACCAACAATGCTTCTGGCATCAGGATGCAAACACGTCGGCGTCAAACCGGGCGAAATCAGCCAGGAAGAAGCTTTAAAGAACCTATCCGGTGAAAGCCAAGGCGGAGGCGGAGGGGGCGGCGGTGGCGGTTGCTTCACACCAAACACACCAGTCCTAATGTCAGACGACAAAACCAAACCAATCAAGCAAATTCAAATAGGCGACGAAGTCAAGTCTTTCGATTTTGAGAAGAACAAGGCAACAACCAGCAAAGTCATCGCACTTTTCAAATTCAAAAAGACCGAACACCTAATCATCAACGGACTCGAAGTAACGAAAACTCACCCATTCTGTATAGGCAAAGGACTCTGGAAAGAAGCGGGAATGCTGAAAGTCGGGGATGTCCTAATCGGAGAAGGCAACTCTGAAATAAAAATAGAGAGAATAGAAAAAGTCCAAAAGGATGTAGCAGTCCATAACTTCACAGTAGACGGAACACATAACTACTTCGTCTCAAACGGAGAAAAGAATTTTCTGGTTCATAATAAGGGCGGAAGTAGCTAATTATTTATTGCTTTAATTAACCGTAAAACTATAGCTGTCTGAAACCGCATTACTATTGCCATCCACTCCAAAATAAGTTTCTGACTTAGTCCAAGAAGCTTCGTCTGTCCATAGCCACTCATTATTCGCAACGAGACTTCCTCCAGCGGGAATATAATTACTTCCAAACTTAGCCACTATATCTGTTTGAGTAGAGCAAAACAGAGGAGTAATACTTCCAGAATCACACTTCTGCCTACTATTAACCGTCACCCCGACATCTCCTCCAGTCTCACTCAGCGTCACATCGTAATACCACCAGTTCCCTCCTGTAAATCCAGGCGGCGGACTTCCGCAATTCTTACATAGGTTACTATAACTCGCACTCAGCACAGCCACCGCAGGCTCACAACTATTAGTCGCACTATCACATATATACCCAGTCGGACAAATCTTCGTCCCCATCGCATTCTGTGTCGTCCCGCAATTACTTTCCTGAACAAACGAACTTCCTAAGCAGACGCTATCCGTAGATGGCAACCATTCTGTTTCCACACATCCGCCACAATTCTTAGTCCCCACCGCGTCTCTCGTCGTCCCGCAATTACTTGTCTGGACAAATAGAGTTCCCGAACAAAAGTCATCCACAGAAGGCAACCAAATTGTCGGCACGCAAGCGCAAGGCACAATCGTGCTCACAGCGGTATCATATAATATGAAATTATCACAAGACGACAATGTATCAGGACAATCGGGTAAATCTGCAGGAAGGGCACACGCGCTCTCCCAACTGCCAGCAAAGTTCCAACAACTATACTCATCGTCATCCCCACCATTACAATCTCCGGATTCAAACCCGCCATCATAACCCGAACATAGAGCAGGATAATAATCAGTCTCAGCACATACATCACAAACCACATACGACCTCTCCCGACAAACTCTCTTACTCAACACGTTAGGCACGCACACCCCACCAGCACACGACTCACTTACACCACAAACCTCCTCAACAACCGGGCTCGCTCCATATTCCAAACACGGGTCCGAATCAAAATTTCCACACTCGCTCCTCAAAACCTTAAGAAAATCACTCGAACAGAACAGAGGCGACCCGCCCGCTATACAATCGTCCCTACAATAACCCTCAGGAAATCCGCCCTCCCAAAAAAACAACCTTACCTTCTTAGGAGAATACGTCGCATCTCCCCCCTCTCCAATCTCCGCAGAAACCACAACCTCTTCTACAAAAACATCCTTATCCAAAGTAGCATAAAAAATAATCGGGTCCATCTTACAATAATCATTCACATCCCCAAGATTACAAACCCTCAGCAGATACCCAAAACCCTCCGGAATCTTTCCCGCAACATAGTCATCCAAGGAATCATAAGCGGGGTCCCCCGGCAAATCGACATCGACACTCAACGCATCCAATCTCAAATCTCTCGAAATGGCAATCCCCTCCAAAATCTCATTCTGCACACTATAAGAATAATCGGAAACACTCAAAATCTCTCTCGCCGACTGGTCGGAATAAACACTCATCATAACTCCCGCAACAATTAAAACTGAAATAGTCGCCTCCAGAATGTGAATCCAACCACCTTTGTTTCTATATAAATGTTGGTAGTCGAGGAATACATATTTCTTGACAATCTTTGGCCTTTCAGTCACTATCTAGACAGACTAGACAGGAGGTATCGCTATGAAGCACGTTTGGCAACTACAGGAAGCAAAAAACAAGTTCAGTGAAGTAGTGGAAAGTGCGCTTTCCCACGGACCGCAACTCGTAACAAAACGGGGTGTTGAAGCCGTCGTCGTATTGTCCTACAAAGACTATCGCAAATTGCTGGCTTCCCCAAAACCCCTCTCTGAATTCTTCCGCCAATCCCCATTGGCAGGTATTGACCTTGACCTGAAGCGCAATATGGACTCCGTACGTTCGGACATTGACCTATGAAATACCTTCTGGATACCTGCGTGATTTCCGAACTGGTCGCCCGGAACCCCCTGGGCAAAGTTGTTGAATGGATCGACAGGATCGATCCGGAGCAAGTTTACCTGAGCGTTGTCACCATCGGCGAGATCCGAAAGGGCATTCAAAAGCTTCCCGACTCGCAGCGAAAGGAAACTCTTCAAGAATGGCTTGCTTACGACCTGCTGGATCGATTTCAGGGGCGAATCCTCCCCATCGACACAGAGGTCATGTTGACATGGGGACGGCTTGTCGGCA
>Ga0209287_10001355_pt1 | contig 12357 bp, 14 predicted proteins | sample PPLLak3cmMay2015_2_FD_187255 | JGI IMG/M metagenome (GOLD analysis project Ga0209287, IMG submission 187255) | Freshwater sediment microbial communities from Prairie Pothole Lake near Jamestown, North Dakota, USA - PPLs Lake P8 Core (1) Depth... | ecosystem: Environmental > Aquatic > Freshwater... | reverse complement strand
CGCTCCGCCAGCACCAAATATCCCTACATCCTTGTACTTCACAGAATAGCCATGAATATTCCTTACGTGAGGATCATATAGTTCTGCAAGAAAATCAGCAGTAGCGACGCTCTCATGATTTCCTGGAATAATAAGGACTTTCTTATGTTTCTGCGCAAATGGACCTATGATATTGTCAGTAGAAGCCTCACCAAAAGTCAGGTCTCCGCAAAGTACGACCAGGTCAACATCCTCTTTCTCTGCCTGGTCAGCTAGCTTCTTCACAAGGTCAGTATCACCATGGATATCTGATGCTGCAAGGATCTTCAACGGACCTTCGGTTTGTTTCTTTTCAGCCATATATCAATAGATAAGGATAGAGGATTTATAAAAGTTTAGGAACTTTGTCAACTTAACGTTTTAAGTGGTTGACGCCACGCTCGCATAGCTGTTGAAACTGATTCTTTTCGCCCAACTGCAATGCAATCATAAGGTAATATTGCCGCTCGCTAGGTGGCGTCAACCACGGATTTGGTAGTGCTAGCGTAGCAACTAGCATAAAAGAATAAAAGCCCCCTTTCGGGGGCAGAAAACGAGGTTAGTTTTTGACCGGATAAAAAGAGGGCACTAAGAATATTAAGCTTCAAAAGAGCTGGACCTCTCTTCTGACTCCAAGGCGTCATCTTCCCTTCCCTTTTCTATGCCTTTAAGGGTGAATACGTCACCTTCAATGTCTTCGATTATGCTGCGCTCCATCTCGCGCATGAAACTTACCTTATCAAAATTCCTGGCTTTCTTGAATCTCTTAGTCATAGTCTCACCTCTGAGCGTAACTAGAACCATCCATCGCTGAATTGGAGATCGAAAAGCCGCATCTTTTCATCGATGCTGCTGTTCGACCTCATGGTCATCGATCGTACCTGGTTGTAAAACAACTTCTTTATCGTACCTGTGCTAAGGTCTGATGGGTCAGGACTGAATTTCTCGCATAACATCTCATTCACCTCCATGAATAAAAAATCAAGGCAGGAGTCAGAGCGCGACTTTTGCCGCCAATCAAAAACTCTTTCGGGTTTTTGGTGTTGATTACGTTCGTAATCAACTATTTCCTGCCAAGCAAAGGATAGGTTGCCAGAGTCGTTTAAATAGCTCATCGCGGTGGATGTCCAGTGGGAAGTGGGTCGGGAAGATACAGAATAACACATATGGGCGCTTAAGGAAGAGGAGTAGCAGTAGACTTACGTAATGTTTCTGATAAGAAAATGATTAAAGCTTTTTGGCGTCCTTATAGAATAAAGAGAAATCAACTGAACGCATCGCCTCATTGAGGTAAGCGATTGCCCAGTTCCTCAAGAACAGAGCGCCAGGGTAATGATCGACATTGTGGTGCTGGTATGAGTGCACCAATACACCCTTGCCATCATCAAATCTCTCTGCTGCATAAGCATCAAGCTTTTCAGGAGAGAACTGCACTATGCGCGAGTAAAGGAACTGAGGCTCATCGTCATTGATATACAATGTACCGCCAAAATTCCTGTTTATAGAAAGGACGCGGGCAAATCCAGTCTCAGTGGTCATCACCATGTCCTCCCAGCCAAGATGCCTGATAACCTGTCTATCATATTCGATATCGATTTTCGGCTCTTCCTTAAGATGGACTTCTGTAAACCACCTCTTCTCATCAGGACCAGCAGTGCTCACATACTGTTTCAGGTCAGAATACCACTCCTTGGCGACCTGCGGAAATAGATTGTTTGCTATACGCGGGTCGAGAACGATGTCTTGCTTGAGCAAAGCAGGATGGATAGGTATCATGAACCAATTCTTGTTCTTTATCAATATCTCTTCCTTCGACAACAACAACTGATCAATGTCCATAGAAGAAAAAAGTTCCATGCAGGTTAATAAAGATTTAGACAGGCTTAAAAATCTAAAACTCCGTCAATTTCTTGTTAGTGTTGAAGTTGATTATAGAAGTAGAGCCTTCTGCACCGCCTTTTATTAGATTGATAGATATGAATTTGCCGTCGGCAAGCCTTCTTATCTTACGCTGGAATGTCTTATACACTGCGTCGCCGCCTTCAGCCTGGTAAGTCTTGAAAATATCACCGATCTTCTTGCCAGAATTCTTCTTTATGAGCTCAAGTATGAATTTCAGGTCATCTTCCAGGTCTTCTTTTGGCTTTGAAGAGAAATCATCCATCTTCGCCACAGCTTTCTTCACATCTTCGACACTTATCTTCCTTGAAGAGCGCGATTCTGCATTAAGGCCGGACTCTCTTAACAGGTAAAGCCCGGATCTTAGGTCTTCAAGCTCGAAAGTCTTTGCGGCCGCAGCATCAAGAGCATCATCCTCCCAGCAGTCCTTCGCAAAGACATAATCTATGCGCTGCTTAAGGATGCCCTTTGTCTCGGCGAGATTATACTTCCTGAACTCCAAGACTTCCGGAAGGAGCCTTGACTTTATGCGCTGGTCCAACTCCAGTAGCCAATCCTTGTGATTCGTTATCAGGAATACTGATTTCTTGAATATCTCCTCAAGGATGTTATATAGGAAATCGTAATCCTCGACCTTGTCTATCTCATCAAAAGCAAATACTGCCGCTTTCTTGTTCACAATCTGCTTTATGACATCGAATAACTCTTCTGTACGCTTGTTGTGAGTAAGCTTATAGTTAAGCTGGTCACAGATGTCTATCAGGATCTTGAAAGTCGTGTTCTTCTGCCAGCAATTGACATAGATAGGCACAACATCCTCTGTCTCATTCTCCAGATCCCTAAAGACAAAACGCATAGCAGCAGTCTTACCTATTCCAGGAGCGCCATGGACAAATAGATTCCTGCCATTACGGCTTTGTAGAAGCGGTGCTATGCAAGTAGCGAAATGACGCTGCTCATTCTCCCTGAAAGGCAATATCTTTGGCAAGAACTCGAAATCCAGAGCTGCCTCATTGATGAACAAAGACTCATCCCCCTTCAACATATCCTTGAACAAACTCATAGGACAAGCATAAAAGAACTGGTTTTAAAAAGGTTTTGGAAATGGTTTAAAAACAGTCCAAGACTAAAACTGGCCAACACTATCAATATACTCAGCATAACCATCAGGTTTAGAGTCAAGCAGATAAATCCCGTTCCTCTTCTCGTAAAGCCTGAACACCTCATTTATCAAAGGCAGCTGACATCCATCAAAGACTGCCTGCTGTTTGCCACGTCTTATCTCAAGTCTGAAACGTTCCAGTATAAATTCAAGCCCGCCTCTTTTGAGACGCTTCTCTGTATTGCCTACTTCGAAATCAATTTTCTTATCTTTCTCGATGTACCTTCCTTTTTTACTGTTCGGCGCGAAATACTCCGAACCAAGATAACCGCACCACGAGTGGCCGTGCGGGATCCTGCCCCACAGAGAGTCTTTTACGTCTTTCCATTCAGATATAGCATCGAGGACTGTAACAAAATCATCCTTCTCCAAGATTATCCTGTCTTCGATACCATCTTTTGCGGAAAGATAATGCCTGTTCTTAAGACAGACACAAGCATTAGAGACAAGCGCTACAAAATCATCCTTCCTGAAGAGCTCAGCAGAGAGCGAACCTGCATCGTATATCTCCTTGACTTTCTCCAATACCATATATATCACCTTTAGCAAAATTTGGACGATAAAAAGAAGAAAGCAGTCACCATATTAATATATTTTTGATTAGATTATTCCTATAAGAATATAAATTTCGAAAATCTTATTAATCCAGCAATCACAAAAAAGCACATGAAGACCCTGCAGACAATAATAGATGAAGACAAACTCCAGGAATGGCGAAGGCGACTGCCTGAATGCGATACGTTCCTATTGAATTTCTTCTGCTCATGCAGACCATACCTGTGGGAGACGAACCTGCTCAACTACGTGCATGATATCAAAGTCCAAATAGAAATAGACCCTGCATGGAAAGCTTATGAACCAGGATTGTCACAGGCATTCCTTGAGATAACAGGATCTGTTGGCCACGTGCATGACTATTCTTTGAATTAGGGCAAAACAGCCGATAAATGCAGGACTCACTTAAGCCTCTGGCCGCAGTTGGGGCAGAACTTGAACATAGAATGCAATTTGACACCGCAACCTGAGCAGCGTGCTACCTGCGTGTGGTGGACAGAAGACGGGTGTTCTGCATGATGAACATGCTGCACATGATGCGCAGCAACCTGATTGTGAACAGCAGACTGGTGGTGATGCGGAGCGTGATGGGCCACATGATGCACCGCAGGCTTCTTATCTTTTATTATAATCTTGAACACGCCGATCACTATGAACAGAGCGCCTATGAATACGAAGAAAGCGAGCTTCTCAGGATTTATGAAAGCAGACATCAAGACCATGCCTGCACCTATGATCATATACGCCGGACCAGGTATCTTCACGCTCTTTTCTTCTGACAAACTGTGCACCTCTTTATATGAACTGAATCAAAATACAAAAATTATTTTTTAGGAACCATCTTCTTGATGCCGCCCATGTAAGGCACAAGAACCTTCGGGACAGTAACTGAACCGTCTTTGTTCTGGAAATTCTCAAGTATAGTGACCATTATTCTTGACGAAGCAAGTGCAGTGTCGTTAAGCGTATGAAGCACACGCTTATTTCCTTGCTTGTCGATGCACTTTATGCCAAGCTTACGTGCCTGGAAATCAGTGCAGTTAGAGAGCGACATGACTTCACCATAAGAGTTTGTCGTCGGCCTCCAGACCTCGAGGTCAGCAGACCTATATTTCCAGTCAGCAAGGTCTCCTGTGCAGATCTCAATGACGTGATACGGCAAGCCCAATGCATCGAGTATCTCTACTGAGTTATTGAGGAGCTCATCATAGTATTTTTCTGATTCTTCAGGCCTGCAGAAGATGAACTGCTCGACCTTATTGAACTGGTGCGTCCTCCATAACCCCTTCTCATTTATGCCATGGGCACCGACTTCCTTCCTGAAGCACATCGAGTAAGCGAAATACTTCTTAGGAAGATCAGACTCAAGCACAGAATCGCCAGCATGCATCGCAAGCAAAGACTGCTCTGCTGTACCTATAAGATTCAAGTCCTCATCCTTTATCGAATACACTGACTGCTCTATCGCTGCCTTGTCCATGGATGCGAATATCTCCTTCTCGTGGAGCATCAGCGGAGGCTCGACATAAGTGTAGCCTTTCTTCACCATGAAATCGACTGCAAACCTGATCAATGCCTGGTTAAGCAAAGCCAGATCGCCTTTCAGATAATAGAATCCTTTCCCCGCAACCCTTGCTGCAGAGTCAAAATCAGCTATTCCCAACCCTTCTGCCAATTCAACATGATTCTTTGCAGGAAAATCAAATTTAGGTATCTTCCCACCTTTCTTTATCTCGACATTCTCAGAACCATCCTTACCTACCGGGACTGACTTCCACATGATATTAGGAAGAGAAAATAATATCTCATTAACTCTTGATTCTATCTTCAGATGATCCTCTTCAAGCTTCAGTATCTCCTGCGGGATGTCCTTGACCTTCTTCAACACATCAGACGCATCTTTCCCTGCTTTTTTCAGCTTATTGACTTCCTCACTCAGCTTGTTCCTGTCGCTTCTAAGGGCATCTACTTTCCCTTTGATATCTCTTAGTTCCTTATCCTTATCGAGAAGCTCATCAACAAGAGCGAGTTTGTGGTCCTGCGCCTTCTTCTTTATGTTGTCCTTGACAACCTGCGGGTTCTCACGTATGAATCTGATGTCTAACATTCAAGTCATCCTCCGTAAGGCAGAAGCAGTGCTGGCGATTTATAAAATTTTGCAAAAAATGAGGTAATTATGACTCTTCAATATGCCAATGCTACGCTCGCAACAGATTCTTTACTGGCTAATGTTCGCCCAGCGCAAACCTGAAGGTTTGCTGGTCTTTGAGCCTAGCTCAAAGGCAACTGCAATATTATCTGACTAGTCTACTGCTGCTCGCTAGGTAGCATTGGTAATTTTAGAATGACATGAAATCTATCGCAGCGGATTGGCCTTTGCGTCGCTCACGCACTTCTCATACTCTGTATCCTTGTTCCAAGCACATAAACCGTTGACGCAGCCGCAACTTATCATCCTCAAGCAATCATATTCAGGCAAGAACTCACAAGTCGTCACCATAGGTTTAGCTGAAGAGGGCCTGCATAATTGCCCTGAGCAGCCATCTCGCTTACAATCAGAATTTGCGCTGCATTCAGATCCTTTCGGCTTCACTCCCTTAACAACGCACCTGTTATTCAGACAGCCACCTTCTTCGCAATCTGCATCAGCAAGGCATTCAAGCACCTGCATGCACTTATTGTCGATGCACTTCACGACAAGATTACCCGTCATCCCAGAGCAGAAATCAGGACAGGATTTTGAAGTATCGACATACTTAGAATAGTACTCCTTGTTCCCCAAGAAGCATTTGCCAGAGAGCTTATCTATGCCTCCGCAAGTGCAATCAGAATCTGAGACACACGAATCTATCTTTGAGATGTCTGACCTTGAAGGAAGAACTCCATCATCTGCGACTTTACCTGGAGCGCATCCTAGAATGAACAAGAATATGATTGAAAAGACGAACAATCGTTTCATCGAACACCACTTTTTAATTTTAGCACCACTCAGGCAGCTTCATTTAAATAAATTTCGCAACCATCTGTCAGCATCGTGGAGCCAGATGACCATCCTCTGGCCAAAAGTCACATCTGACAAGGATATCTCGAAGTCCTCTTTGACAGTATAGAGCTTGCCATTGATGTCATGATAACTTACAGATATGACAAACAGGTTCGGCTTCAATGAAAGGTCACGGCTGTTCATGTTAAAGATGAGCTTACGGTCGACTTTCAGCTCTTCGACATCAGCAGAATTCTTTAGGCCAGTAGCGTCAAAATCCACCTTCACATCATTAGGCATCGAAGCTGAAATTTTCTTCAGCGTGAACGAGACAGAATAAGGCTTATCAAACGCGATATTTGCGGGAAACTCCAGGTCATCTATAGATATCTTAGGCTCATCAAGGACGCTGACGTCATAGAAAAAAGATTTTGAAACCTCTTTCCCTTCGATGCTGAACTTGACCTTGTTCACACCAGCTTTCGGCTTTTCTAGAACGTAATCAAACGACTTCTCCTGAGAGATGCCAAGATCCGCCACCTTACACGTGTCAGAAAAACAGAAATCCAGCGACTTGAAAGGGAAATTCCCCGTGTTCCTGGCGACGCAGGATATCTTTATAGAATCATAAACATAATATGTCTCCTTCTCACGCGAGCAGTTCACTTCAACCCTCTTTGAAAAGACCTTCTCCTCTTCCTTCCCTGCAGCATCCACGATGCTCTCCATCTCTTCCCTCGAGAAGACAGTAGAGCCTGGCACCACAAAGAATGCCGAATCAGCAGAAGTGTTCCTCATATCTGCGACAGTTATCGGGAAAGTGTATGTATACTCTGAAGGGAGGGAATCTATGACTTTCACCAGCCAATAGACCTTCTTTGTCTCGAGGGGCTTGAGCATGATGGAACGGTAATTGTTGCCGTCTATGTCAAGCTCATTGATCCTTGCGATGAAGATGAAAGCTGAGACATAACTGTCGATCCTGTTCCTGACTGTCGCCTCAACAAGATTGTAAGAGCCGATACCAACCTGCTGCTGAACAGGAGAGACTTTCAACTCTAGCACATCGGGCACTACACCTTTGTGCTCTATAAGATTCGCGTCAACTACGAGAGGAGAGGTAGACAGCTCTATCCCGTGCCCCAGCCACTCATAACTGACATCAGTCTCACTGCTGTCCAGAGATTCTTTCAGCTTGATGTGAGTTGGATCGACATAGCCATACTCACCATAAGTCACGTCGAAAGGGACCCAGCCTGTGCCAGGGAAATATACCTCTGCCCATCCATGCGCTCCCCAATTCTTAGGGAATTCCTTCGATTCAGTATAAGCTATCCCTGATATGAACCTTCCGGGTATCCCTACTGCCCGGAGCAATGCAAGGAACAATGTCGTTATCTCATCACAGACACCATCCTTGTGCGCAAGGACATAGCTTGCCTTACGCGATGCCTTGACATTCAATGTGCTCAGGTCATATTTCACAGTCTCCTTGGTCCAGTCAGCCATCTTGAACACTACAGCGTAATAATCAGTCTCTCCTGCTGCAAGTTCCGATGCTTTCTCTATCACTTTCAGATCATCAGAATCTATAGTCTTCGTCGGCCTCGTGTACTGCATGACATCATCAGAGAAACCAAGGTATGGAAAGGGTATCTTCCTGACAGGATTGAATACGTTCTTTGTCTTCACGACAGTATCTATCTCAAAACCAGGATTTGCAGGCACAGGAGAATCCCACCTGAAGACATAATCTCCACCGACGACACGGTATGATGGCTCTGCATCTATCTTCAACACCAATTGAGACTCTTCTTCTTTCGGGACAAAACTGACATTAGCAGTCACGTAATCCAAGGAAGAACCCGCACCTCTTACGATGTCGACATCTGAAGATATCTTGAGGTCTACAGTGACTGACTGGGAATCAAGATGCCAAATAGCAAGCACAGGACATGAAAGAAGCACGAAAAGCAAGACCGGCAAGCAGATTCTCTTTTTCATTTTCATCAAAAGAAAAGGGTAAATCAGATAGCGGGGGTTGGATTTGAACCAACGACCTATGGGTTTCACAACAAAATCCTCTGATTTTTGGATATCAAATCAGAGATTTGACATATGAGCCCATCGGGCACTCCTAACTGCCCTACCCCGCTATATGCTTTCCAAAAGGAAAAGTAGAGCATATATAAAGGTTTTGTAAAAAGGACAGGACAGCCTGCGCCTGAACACATAGCTGTACAATACAAAAAATTAATAAACAGTTACGTCAATAATTCCCCATAATAATCAAAGCATGAATAATCAAAAAGGTGACATGAAATGGGATATGATCCTGCTACTGAAGAACACATAAAATCTGTCAACAAGCTGATAGATCAAGAGTTCAAGCCTAAGAGAGTGAAGTCACAACTTGAAGACCTCAAGAAAGAGTTCGTCAAAAGGCTCAAAAGATGCAATGAAGACCTGGTAGAAGGAAAGATAGGCGCTGAAAAAGCCCGACTAGAACAAAGGACACTCATAGAACAGTTCATCAGCGCACAGATAAAGGAAGCATGCAAGCTGGTGCTCGCTTCCCACCTTATACTGACGTCAAAACTAGCATCAGACAGCGCACTCAATATGGACCTGAGGGACTCACTTGAAGCATGGCTCTCAAGAGAGGTCATAGATTCTTTAGAAGTGATGAATGCTTCTCTAGGTAAAGAAGTGGACAGATACAAACATGAGGATCTCGGCTCAAACATCGAGATGCTTAGAGCGCAGATAGGCGAGACCATCAAGTTCATCGAAGAGTATTTCAAGAAGCTCAAGAAACAGGACTGGGATGCCACAAAAGAGATCCAGAATGCAGCAAATAACTTCAAGACAACTGCAGACATGCTAGAACAGCTATTAAAACCGCTCCCCGAGCACATAAAAGATGATGTGAAGAACTTCAGAAGACAGGTGTTGAGCCAGATGGGCAGGTTCTAGACAATACCGTAATCTTTATATACTAATTCTTATTACTTTTATTATTGTGTAGTAGCGAATTTTCGAAAATATTCCGGGGGAGCAACTTGGTAGAAGCTTGGTATAAAAAGTTGAAAGATAAGAAGAGCTCAGAAGTGGCAGATAACCTCGTTTATCTATATACTAAAGGCGATATAATGCTCGACCTGGTTCTAGAACGAAAAGACCCTAAATCCTGCAGTCTAGAGCTAAAACTAAGAGAAAGACCTGTTTTTATAGAAAAAGGGAATAAAACAGATTTACTCGACTATTCTGGAATAATAGTTCCTGATAGACAGCTAATAAGCGATATAACCGCTTCAGATGTAGAAAGAAATGCAGATGACTACAGATATGTCAATTTCATAGGAAAATCAAGAAGAGAAGACAGAAATGACTCCGAAAATTTCTCAGTGCAACGTGATAATCTAGTAGAAGCAGTACACCTCCTATTTGTGATGATAAGAGGGTATGAAGGAAGGAAGATAACACATTTTGCAGGATATTCAAACCCTAAAGAAGGAAGGAATGCGCAAGTCAGCGTCACAAACATAGACATACTCAGAAGATTCGACAGCCGTGGCATGAACGCAATCATAGATTCGCTCGAGATGAAAACATTATACAACACGCAGCTCGACCATGACAAAAAGATAATCCTGCCACCCATGACAAACGGCCACATCATAACAATACCAAAGAAGTATCTCGTCTAAACCAGAATCAACTATTTCTCAGGAAGGTTAAAGCAAAGCTTATAAATATAAACTGCAATACTTCAATAAACATTAGTGAAACAGAGGTGTAATCAATGTTCGACAACTTCAGAATCAGGACGATCGTCTCAAATTTCAACAGAAGGAAGATGAGCAACTTCTTCGAGAAAGAAACCAAGAGGATAGCCTATGCTGAAAATACAGTCAATAGGAGTGTAAGAGACCAGCTAGTCTACTGCGGCAAACTGTTCTTTGAATCATATGGTGCGATGGTCTCATGGGAATCTGTCAATAGTTTTCGAGAAGCCAAAATACGATCAGAACTGGTAAAGAATCTTGAACATAACCTGATTCCGCAGATTGAACTAGCTATCAGCAGCCTTTCGGCTGAACACAAGCATTTCGAACACAAAAGCCCAAATATCGCGGCAGCCATAAGCAGCATGGCAATATCCCTAAACAGCCTTAGAGCATACATCAGGTCATACCTGAACAACCTGCCTTCCTGGTGGAATGAGCTCAACGCAGTCAACATGATCAAGGATGTGGACAAGAGTTACGACAACGCCTCGTATCATCTTAAACACACAGTATTCGCTGCTATGCCTGAACTTGAGAAGGAACTAAATAAGCAGAAGTACAATACAGACAAGTTCATAAAAGCAGCAGCCCATGGTTTTAACGCTTAAACGAGACCAAGGACGCTCTCTCTTTTTTCCTGGTCCAATAACCACAAAACTGCCCAGATTAAACCACAGGATTGTCTCTGATAATAAAAACATTTATATACTCTTCTTTCTTATTTTTTAACACCGTTTAGTAGTCATTTTTCGCAAATTTTCCGGGGGATTTGATGTCGATAATAAATTTCAATGACGAAAATAGAATATACAGGCAAAAATCTCTTGATTCTTATGATAAATCAATCCAGCTAGGCGATATCATTTTTGAGCTTGTTTTAGACATTTTAAAACCTGAAAGCCTGCACATAGGGCTTAAAAATAAAGAACCAGGTCTATTTATCGATTTTTACGACGAAAAACCTGTCTCAGTTGATCTGGCAAGATATAACGGCATAAATGTGGAAGACAAGCAGGTTGCAGAAATACCCTGTTCAAGGCTCGAAAAGGCAATCCAAGACCAATCTGAAGTCAGGTACCGCGAAAATACAGTAGACTGGAAAGTGCCAAAAGAACGATTAAAAGATGCCATCACATCATTATTCTCAATAATCCTTGATTATGAAAGCCAAACCATACAATATAATATAGTATATGACCCTGAACACACAGGGGGTCCTATAAACAGGAAAGCCAAAGTGCGCATAGATAACATGAATCTACTGCAAGGGTTCGACCTACCATTCCTACAGCAATTGCCTTCTACATATAACACAAATGACCCACATTCACAAACAATAATCAAGAGATTCCTTGATAACCCTTCTTTTGAAGTGAAGCAGCTGATGGTCAAAGAACCAAAATGGACATATACCTGCTCAGGCATCCTGGTGCCGAATCCTAAGAACGCATAAATCAAAACTAATTTAAAGGAACTATTTTTCGTATTCTATTGTTATGCAAGACGCCGCGGTCGCATAATCTGGTAGTGCGCTGGATTGCTAAGTACGAAAACGTGCTTATGATCACCACGCATAACGCAGAGATTCAGTGTTCGCAAGGACTTATGGGTTCAAATCCCATCCGCGGCGTTTATATTCAATTGTAACGCCCTTGTGCCACAATGTGGCTACAAGGCTTATATCGATAAACGGCTAATTCTTAGGAGAACCTACAATGGACATACACCAGTATGAAAAAAGATTCCAAGCAGCCATAGCTGGAATCAAGAACAGCGAACTATCTCAAAGGAACCAAGAGCTAATCCTCAAATTCAAGGATTACGCAGTCCTACAGAACCTCTCAAAACCACGAGTGATAAAATACATCGAAATAATGAGAAGTGTCGCCAGAAGGCTCCAAAAAGACCTAGACAAAGCAACAGCAGACGACCTCAAAAAAATAGTAAGC
>Ga0209287_10001347_pt1 | contig 12414 bp, 12 predicted proteins | sample PPLLak3cmMay2015_2_FD_187255 | JGI IMG/M metagenome (GOLD analysis project Ga0209287, IMG submission 187255) | Freshwater sediment microbial communities from Prairie Pothole Lake near Jamestown, North Dakota, USA - PPLs Lake P8 Core (1) Depth... | ecosystem: Environmental > Aquatic > Freshwater... | reverse complement strand
ATCCGGTTGCGAACTGCGCTGCAAGGGCATTGGTCCTTTCCTTTATTTCATTGTTTTTCGGATCAATCTGTGCGGCCGTTTCATAAAAGTACAGGGCCTGTTCTTTATTGTCTCTTTTTTCCATCTCCAGGCCGAGGCCGAACTTGATCCTGGCAGACTGATCATCTGTGAATTTGTATTTGCCGAAAAACCTGTCCAGTTCCAGGATGAGCTCCATTTTGGGGTACAGCTTGAACAGACATTCTGAGACCTCATGAATGACTTCATCCGTTCGGTAATCAAGCGCCAGGACCTTTTCATACTCCGCAACCGCCTCCTTGAGGAGGCCGAGCTCTTTGAAGGCAAAGGCGCTGTCATATATGGCCGGGGCATTGTCTTCAACCGCAGCCAGGGACTTCTGTATATCCGCAATATTCCTCTGTGAAAGCCCCTGGGAGTCCTTTTCGCTCCTCTCCTTGATCTCATTTCGTATGAAACTGATCCTGATCCGGATATCCTCCGTTCCCTTGACATCATCCTTGGGAATGATCGGGAGGATCTCTTCATAAATGCCGAGCGATTCCCTGGGCAAACCCATTGAATAGTATGTCTCTGCCTCTTTTATCCTAAGGGCGATATCTGTCATTGTTTTTCCTTTTGTGTTTTCCATTATTCAAAACCTTCCGTTCAAAGGCGCCTCATGCGATCTCATTGGACAGGGATGCAACCGTTAAGGATATAATCTTTTTAAGGGTTTCCATCACGTTAACGCCATTCCTGGCGCTGGCCTCGAATGATGGGACCTTGAGCTTGCCGTTAAGGCTTTGTTCCAGGACATCAAGGGGAATCAACGGTATGCCCTCCGCTTCAAGGTCCCTTTTATTGTACTGAATTACCAGGGGGATCTTGAAGATGCTCTTTTTATAGGTGCTTAAATTTTCCTGGAGATTCTTGAGGCTGATGAGATTTTTTTCCTTTCTCAGGCTCATGGAGTCGGCTACAAAGACGATCCCGTCGGCGCCCCTTAAAACCAGCCGCCTGGTTTCATTGTAAATGACCTGCCCTGGCACTGTGTACAACTGGATCTTTACGGTATAGTCCTTGATCTTCCCTGCGTTCAACGGGAGAAAGTCAAAGAAAAGCGTGCGGTCGCCGTCTGTCTTGATTGTCACCATCTCTGTCTTCGATTTATCCTTGAATTTATTGAAGATATACTCAAGGTTGGTGGTCTTTCCACACCTGCCCGGACCGTAATAGACAATCTTGGCCTGTACCTCTTTCTTTTTAATGTTTATTAACGCCAAAGCCGCCTCCATGTTTAAAACATTGACTACCTGTATATAACCGATTTCCCGCCTTTAACTCCTTCTCCATCCCTGGTGCAATTCTTTTCCAGGATACCCCTTATGGCGCTGAGTTCCGTTGAAATGTCTGATATGCCCTGCACAAGTCTTTCCAACATAAGGTTTAAATCCTGCGGCCGGCTCTCCGTTTTGACTTCCTCCTTGACAGTTACAGGTATCTCCGGCTGCGGCGCCGGCACTTCGGCCGCCTGGACAACTGCCTCGACCTTCTCCGGTTCCGGACCTGGCACATCAGGCTTGACCGCCACGACCTTCTCCGGCTCCTTTTTCTCCCTGACCTGCCTCGGCGCGGCAAGCTGCAGCGGCTCTCCAAAGAGTTTAAGGCACCTGGACCAGAATGCATTTATTCCGTATTCGCTGAATTCACTCTTATCCTTTTTTAATAGATGTCTCCCGATATTTTTAATCCCCTTGGCCGCATTGGAGTTCGGGAACAGGGCGATGAACGGCTTTTGTTTCTTTACCGCCTCCGAAACATGATCATCCGAAAGGATTGTCCCCGCCGGAAATATCTTAACGGGCAGGTATTTCTCTACAGCGGCCTTGAATTTTGAATATACCAGGCTTGAGACCTCAATGTTCCTGCACTGATTTACCGCTACCATAACGGAGTTCTTAAATCCGTTCAGGGCGAGGATCTTCAGCAGGGAATATCCGTCCGTCAGTGATGTCGGCTCGGGCGTGACGACAAGGATAATCTCCGAGGAGGCCAGGCAGAAGGAGACAACATTTTTTGATATGCCGGCAGAGGTGTCAATAAGAAGAAAGTCGTACTCTTCAAGCTCCGACAGGGCCTTTACCAGAAAATCGAGCTCTTCCGGCCTCGGGTCAGCCATCCGCTCAATGCCGGAACTGCCGGGGATGATATCAATGCCCATATAGTTTTTGATGATGATGTCTTTAAGGGGCCTTTTGTCCAGCATAACGTCTTCAAGGCCTAATTCAGGATAAAGGCCCAGAAGGATGTCAACGTTAGCCAGCCCCATGTCGGCATCAAACAGACATGTGCGATACCCTTCTTCCGCAAGATACAGGGCCAGGTTGACGCTGATATTCGTCTTGCCTACGCCCCCTTTTCCGCTTGTAACTGTAATAATCCTGGCCATTCTAGCTCCCTTCTCCCGATCCTATTTCATCCCTGATCCTGGCGCCTTCCATGAGGATGTGCATGAGGGACTTGTTTATTTCCCGTTTGTTTTTGTTGCATACGTTCTCAATCTCGATCACGCTGTTCTCCCAGCTTATTATTTCAAAGGCCGCCTTTTCACCGCTGAGCTGTCCTGTCTCAGCTGCTATCAGTTCGCCCTTGTCAAAATACAGCCGTCCGAATTTCTTGCCTGATCTGATTTTTAACGTGCACACCTTCTCTTCTATGTCTATGAGCTGCAGGAAAGAGGCCGTGCTTATGCCGTGGATCTGGCCCGCAGGCGCCGAATAAAGGGCCTTAATAATGATCTCGCACAGTACATTTACGTCCATGGGTTTCTCATAGTACTGAAAATCGCCCAGGGCCTTTATCCTCGCCTCCAGTTCCTTTGAGCCGTGGCCCGTGAGCACCATCGCGGGCAACCCCGGCTTGTTCTTACTGATGTAGGACAGAAGCTGAAGGCCGTTAACGACCGGCATGTAGAGATCGGTCACCACCAGGTCTATCTCCTCACTGCCTAGCAGGTCTATCGCCTGTTTCCCGTCCGATGCAGCTGTTATATCCAGTTCAGGATGCTCCTTCATGGCGTTTGTGATGATCCTAATTATGACCCTGTCATCATCCACTATCAGGACCTTTTTCCTGGGCCTGGCGTCCTTCTCCGCGCCTGCATTATCAGCGGCAGCGGAATTTTTCCTGTACTGTTCAATGCCGTCTGAAAGGGCCTCTGAAAGCACTTCTTTGGCGCAGGGTTTGGTCAGGAGCCTGAAGATATTACCGCGGTTTATGGCGTCCATGGCGGTCTTAAGATCTGCAAAACCCGTCAGCATCATCCTCACGCTCTCGGGAGCCGCCTCCTTTACCCTCGCCAGAAATTGATTGCCGTCCATCCCGGGCATGCGGAGGTCCGACACAACCACCGCGTAGGGTCCGTTATTCTTGACGGCATTAAGGCCCTCCTCTCCTCCCCGGGCTGTATCCACCTGGAACTGCCTTTTCAGCTGCCGCTTGTAGGCGTCAAGAATGTTTGAATCATCATCAACAAAGAGTATCTTATTGCTCATGGGCACTCGCTTCTTTCAGCCTGTCCGGCTCCGGCATATCCCAGAAGGGATAAGCGGCTTTAAGCTGCATTGCCGCCATGTATTCATGGTCGACAGCCAGCTGCGACCTGTCAGTAAAATATTCAGCCTTTTGACCCTCAAGGATATTGGCGATATATACGGCGGTCAGGGGCGTAAACTGTTTTGTATTTGCCCTGCCCGGCGAATGGTGAAAGGCAATCGCCTCAATGATGGGATAGGGCAGCCCCCACAGACCCATAAGGTAGGCGCCGGCCTCCGCGTGGGTCACGTCGAACAGCTCTCTTTCCTTTTCCGTGAGCAGGCGGGACCCTTCGGCCATGGAGACGACTTCGGCGTATCTATCGCTGAAGCACGAGGCCATTACCAGTTTTCCGGAATCATGCAGCAGGCCTGCCATGAATGAATTATCAATAACGACCTGGTCCTGTCTTTCCTGTGTCGCGATTTTCTTCGATGACGCCGCCGTCAGCATGCTGTGATCCCACAGCCGTTTCAGATAATCCACAGGCATATTCTTAAGCTTGAACTGTGAAAAGACCTGAATGGAAAGCACCAGGGATTTGATGGTGTCCAGGCCAAGCAGAAAAACCGCCTGTTCAGGGCTTGAAATATGGCGGGGCAGGCTGAAATAGGAGGAGTTTACAAGCTGGAGTATCTTTGCCGTCATGGCCAGGTCCCTGGATATGATGTCGCCGATCTTCCTGATTGATGAATCGTTTGATTGCAGTTCCCGCATGATCTCCACGTATAGAGAGGGAAGGCTCGGCAGTGAATCCACCCTTGAAACCATGGCCTTGATGGAATCCTTCTGCAGAAGCGTTGAAAGGTCGCCGATCCTTGATATGGCGGCCTTCAATATCTCCGTATCGCAGGGCTTGTTGAGAAACTGGTGGGAGACATTTACTGCCTTCATGGTCAGTTCCCTGTCCGACTCCCCTGAGAGAATTATTCTTACGGTATCAGGATAAAGCCGCTTGACCTCCGAAAGCAGCTGCAGGCCGTTCATTACGGGCATCCGTATGTCCGTGACCACCACGTCAAAATGACTGTCTTTTAAAATCTCTAATGCCTTTTGAGAGCTTTCGGCAAAGGACATGGTCCACACATTACGCATGGGCCTGAGCATCCGTTCCAGTCCGTTCAGGACCTTCGGCTCATCATCCACGAAGAGGATGCTTTTCCTGGTTGTATTTTCCTGACTATCCATTTCCATTGCCCATGGGCAGACGAATGATCATCGTCGTCCCCTTATTAATCTCTGTCTCAAACCCTATGGTGCCGCCGTGTTTCTTTACTATGACGGAATGGGATATGGCCAGCCCCTGCCCTGACCCCTTGCCCACCTCTTTCGTGGTAAAAAACGGGTCGAAGATCCTGTCCCTGATCTCCTTTGGTATCCCCGGCCCCGTATCGCTTATCCGTATCTCAGCCCACCGCCCTTCGCGCCGTGTGGTGACCTTTATGGTCCCTTTGCGTCCTGATTTCGCATCCTCTGTATCACCGATAGCATGGGCCGCATTTACAACTATATTCAGGATGACCTGGTTGAATTCACCGGGAAGGCATGCTATCAGGGGCATGGACGGGTCAAAATCCGTCATCATATCCGCTACGTATTTCCATTCGTTTCGCGAGATGGTAATTGTATTCTGTATGGCCTTGTTGATATCCGTTAATATCTTCTCATCCATGCCGGGATGAGCGAACTGCTTCATGGCGGACACGATCTTGGCGACATTTTCCAGTCCTTCAAGCGATTGCGCTATGGCCTTGGGTATCTCCTCCCTCAGATAATCCAGGTCGATTTCGGATGTTACCTTCTCTATCTCACGAACAACGGCCTTTGTCTGGAGGCCTGCCTTGACCGACTCATAGAGCCTGCTGTAGCTCTTGAGGGCGGTTTCTATTTCACCGAATGAGTCCTTGAGAAAATGTGTGTTATCCGCGGTGTACTGTATGGGAGTATTTATCTCGTGGGCAATGCCCGCTGCCAGCTGGCCTATGGACTCCAGCTTCTGTGCATGCCTCTGCTGGGCCTCTATCTTTTTTCTCTCGGAGATGTCCCGGGCTATGCCCCTGAAACCTATCTTTTTACCGCGGCTGTCCCTCATAATACATATGGAGAACCCCACATCCCTTTTTATCCCGTCTTTCCCTATGATCTGAAAAACACATCCTATTCTGGGTTTTTCAGTCTCATAAACATAGGAAAATGCCTGATAGGCCATGTCCGCGTTTTCCTTATCCATGAATTGCCTGTAGTTAATCTTATGCAGCTCATCCATGGGGCATCCGAAGATCCTGCCGACAAATTCGTTAAAAAAAATAAAATTGCCCTGAATGTCAATCTCATAATAGCCCTGCTCTATATTTTCAAAAAACGACCGGTACCTGTTCTCAACCTCGAGAAGGACAAGGTCAGGGTTCTTAGGAAGACGGCCGGCCCCCGGCATCCTGGGCTGCATACCATGGCTGGTCTTCATTATCGTATCCGCGTCATGCATTTCCTCTGGTTCCCTTCCCTTTAATCCTGTGATCATGATTGATATTGTCTTTCAACTACAGCCAGCCATGTGCCGTCCGGATTTTTAAGCGGGCTTATTGAAAGATCCGTCCTTATTTTCCTGTTATTTTTGGTCGAGAAAAACAGGTCAAACCGGAAAACCTCTGAACCGCCCCCCATGCGGATCTTTTTGTCGTAATTTATGATATTTTTCAGCGATTCAGGATGAATGAACTCCTCTGCCCCGGCGCCAATAAGGTTCTTTTCGTTAACACCGCACAGATCCGCCCATGCCCTGTTTCCTGACCATATATACAGATCCTTGTATATGGCGGCAGGGTTCTTGATCTGATCTATGAAGGACATAACAGGCGCATAATGCTCAAAAAAATACTGGCATTCAGAGCAGTTTATGGTGCACTTCTGGTCCGGGTTGTGTCTGGCCGTAAAACAGGCCTTGAAATTGCGCAAATAAACCGGACAATCTTTGCAGCCATCGCTATGGGGGTCTTTTGCCCAGTACTCCCAGCAGGGTTTGAACGGTTTCATGGTCCTGGGATATATTCCCTCCGTGCTATCCAGGAGACAGATCGGGATGGGATATCCTTCAGACTGAAGAAAAGGGATAAGGTCTTTGATGTTAACCATGAACCGCTTGCCGAAACGGCGTGCAGGGAGCTTTTTTTCCGCAATCCAGTATGATACGGTGCTCCTTGCAACACCGCATAACCCTGCGATATCCATAACAGATAACATTTGTGACAATTTGTTCACACCTATCCCCTTTGCTGTATATCTTCCAATATCGGCCGGTTTTGGAAAAACTTTAGAAGTTTTACAGGTTTCAGGTGACCTGACTGTCACTATCTGGAGGCTATTGGAGAATAATCATGGGCACATGCTTCCAAATTTATTCCAAAGGGGGATGAGGGGAAACGTGTCTTGAAACTGCAACCCGGGGCGCCCCGGATTGCAGTTTCTTAAGAGAAGTTAGAAGTTATAGCGCCGTACAATTCAGGCCGTCTGTCCTTGAAGCGGTCATTCAGCCCTGTGAGGGATTTGTCGCGCGCCCTGCTGAGGTCTATATCGGCAAAAGCCATTCCGGTGTTGTCCCCTTTCATGGCCGCCAGGAGGGCGCCCCTGTTGTCCAGAATCTGGCTTTCACCTGTAAAAATAAGCGGGTCTTTACCTCCCCTGGCCTCTGAGCCTGTCCTGTTTGCAGTGACTGAAAAAACCCCGTTCTCCAGGGATCGCGTGACCATGGCCCTGTGACAGCCGTAGAGCACAAGGTTCGCCGGATGGCATATTATATCCGCGCCCATCAGGGCAAGGGTCCTGGCCGCCTCCGGGAACCACCAGTCGAAGCATATCATTACGCCCAGGCGGGCAGCCCCTGCGTCAAATACCTTAAAGCCCGTGTCACCGGGATCAAAAAAATATTTCTCTTCATAAAAGAGGTGTGATTTTCTGTATTTCCCTATGAATCCTTCAGGCCCTATAACCGCTGCCGAGTTGAACAGCCTTTTGCCGTCTCTTTCAGCTATCCCGAAGACCAGATGCATATTCTTTGACGAGGCAAGTTCCGTTAATACCCTGCATGTCCGGCCTGACGGGACCTCTTCTGCAAGTTCAAATGCCTCTTCCTTCGAGACAAACTGATACCCGGTGTTGAACAGCTCCGGCATGACAACAAGATCCGCCTTCTGACCTTCGATTTCCATTACCGCCTGCCGGACATTCTTTTCCACCTGCCCGAACTCAGGATTATTCTGATATGCCCCGATTCTCATAGTCTTCCTCTTGGTAAAGGTTAGGTGTCATCATTTAAAGGTTTCATGAATGCTATAGACGGGAGGGCTGAAATTGATATTTTCTAAGCAGATATTCTATTTAAGCACCTTGCAGAGATTAATAAAATTGCTCCTGTCAAAACTGAGGGACTTAAAGAAAGAGAGCAGGTCTGTCGAATCCCATCTGACCGAGGTGTAGATGTTATGAATGTCCTGCTCCTTGTAATATTCAAACATCTTACTGGTCATGCTTTTGCCTATTCCTTTGCCCATGAATTTCGGATCAACACAGATAAGCGCTACCCAGGCGCCCTTGTCGATCCCGAATCCGCCTGAGAGTATGTAGCTGATAATAAAGCCAACCACCCTGCCGTTTAATTCAGCCGCAAAGCTTGAAGCCCAACCTCCGGCAATGGACTGTTCTTCAATCAATCTGCTGAAGTCAATCTTCTCGGGATTTTTCACAATGGCATGATAAATACGGTCCACGTCTTTGTGGTCTTCAATCCTCAAGCTTCTTATCAGAAGATTATCCATTTGCAAAACCCCTTCAGTCGAAAAAATAATTTTAGCTGATCCTGATTATCTTCACCTGATGACCGACCCAATCAGGAGGGAGATAAACCCTGCCGCTGTTTCCGCTCAGTTTTACCTCTTTTTCAAGCATCTCTTCGCCATATACTTCAAACTTCACCTTGCCCTGAAGTATTTCCCTGGCCGGCAGGTCCTTGTCATCTTTTGATATTTTATCTGTTGTCACTATATATTCCTTTTATATAAATCCGCACTAGGATTACCTGCAAAGTAATTATAAACCGGTTTTGATGTCAAGAGAAAAAATTTATGATCAGGGATAAAAACTGAATTTTAATGCATTTATAATTCAAATCAATTAAAATACCCTTGTTCCGTATAATATTAACCATATATTTCTAATTATTTTAGGTCATCTTATCAGATTACACAGGAGGGCAGCAATGGAAAAACCGGTAGAACACTATTGGGATCTCAAACTGAAGAGGGTCAAGGCCTCGCTGGAGGAGAATAACTTTGAGGTATTTCTCGCAAAGGATACCGATGAGGCCGGGGCGATTGTTGAAAAGGAAATACTCGCAAAATTAAGCCCCAGGACTGTCTCCTGGGGAGGCTCAATGACCTTTACGGAGGCAGGGATCTATGATTATCTGAAAAATAGAGCAGGTTTTGAGATCCTGGACACCTATGCAAAAAAATCTTCCCGTGAAGAGGTTATTGAAGAACGCAGGAAGGCCCTTCTTGTTGATCTGTTTTTTACCGGCACCAACGCTGTTACCGAGACGGGCATGCTTGTCAACCTGGACATGATCGGAAACAGAGTAGGCGCCTTAACCTTCGGGCCGAAAAATGTTGTTGTCCTGACAGGAAGAAACAAGATAGTCGCCGACCTTGACGATGCCATGTCCCGGATAAAGGATTATGTCGCCCCCGCCAATGCCATGCGGCTTGACATGAAGACACCCTGTGTAAGCACCGGGTCCTGCGAGGACTGCAGGAGTCCGGGCCGGATATGCAACACATGGACAATTACGGAAAAGTCCTACCCGAAAGGGAGGGTAAAGGTAATCCTTATCAATAAAGATCTGGGGCTTTAAGAAGTGGATTGGCTTATAAGGATGCGGGCTGCCTGGACAGGTTACCGTCCGCTGTACTCCTGTTTCGCTTTGAGCACAGCCTGGTCATATTCCGCGCGGGTGATCTTGCCCCTGTTAAGGTCGAGCTTGAGTTGACGGATTTTTTTGTCATACTCGGTTTTAAGCCTGCTTACAATCCTGTTGTACTCAGTCTTGGTAATCTCGGCTGAATTAACTGCCTGTTTTGCCTTGGTGATGTTCCAGTCTGAAATGGATTCCTTGGCGGCGTAGGTTATCGGCGCCGATATAATGTCATCAGCGACTTTTTCGCTTTCATCAGATACAGTTTCTGACGTATGCGTCTCAATCGTCTCAGGTTCGGGCGCCCATGTGCTGACTGCAGCCTTCTCCTTAACGGTCTCAGGCTCCGGGGCCCATGTGCCGGATGCAGCCTTCTCCTTAACGGTCTCAGGCTGGGGCGCCCATGTGCCGGATGCAGTCTTCTCTTTAACGGTCTCAGGCTGCGGCGCCCATGTGCTTCCGGTTGATTTAGCGGGGCTGTCCGGCACTGTTGCTGATTTTTGCGCCGCTTTTGCAGTCACATCTTTCTGGGCAGCAACGGATTTATCTGCAAGGGCCGCCACCTGAACTTCAGGTTTTGCGGACACCGGTTCTTCTGTCATGCCCTGCTGCTGCATCTCCCCTGTTCCTGCCTGCTGCGATTCATCCTTTTCAGATTGCATTGTTACGGTCAGCCCGGATATCGACGCCCTATAATACTGGTACCCCAGCACTGCGAAGAAGGCAATAACACAGACGGCAAGGGCCGGGATAAGAACATGGGTTACCCTTTTTCTATCCGGCAGGAACAGCATGCTTGCAAAACTTCTCGGCCGGACCTGATAATGCATCCCGCCATAGGGATAAAGGAGCTCGCTGCCCTTTTCTTCCGCATTTGCATTCTCCGGAACGAGCCGGTGGGTTGAAAAGCGCGGTATATTATAGAGGCGCACCGGGTGAGCCACTCCGGCAAGCTCCTTTGAACCGACATCCATGGCTGGGACCTCGGCCTTGTTCATGGCCATGTAAACCGCCTCGCTGAGGTAGATCTCATCGGCAGGGGCGACCCCTTCAATTCGCGATGCTACATTGACCGGCTCCCCGAAGATATCATTCTTTGTCACACGGACTTCGCCGAGATTGGCTGCCACGCGGATATGGATCTTTTCTCCTTCCGGTGCGGACAGGTTGTAGCCGTGCATCGCATCCTGCAGGGCCATGGAACAGAGCATTGCGTCCGTGGGTGAGCGGAAGGTTATCAGGAGGGCGTCGCCGATTGTCTTGATCAGCCTGCCCTTGAAATTTTTAATGAGGGGAAGAAGCGTGCTGCCGAAGTTCTGCAGCAACCGGGCATTTTCCGCCCTGGATTGCCTGCTGGTTGTGGCGGTGAAACCTGCAATATCCACGAAAAGAATGGTTAGATTCTCTGTTTTAATCATGGCAGCTGTTGCTCCGGTTGTAGCGGCGTGGCCGATTTATTGATAAAAATTGGTTTGTTATGGAAAAAGTATAGGTGTTTTATCCGGGGGTGTCAATAGGCATTTGGTCTAAGAGAGCCGGCAATACGTGCGGATGCCTTAAGCGTAAATCGGAAGACCCCGATTGCGCGATGGGGCTTATATTGATTTAACAGGGCCGCCTCGGCCCTGATGCATTCGATGATGCGCTGTTGATCCGTGAACCAGGATATTGACGGAAATCCGGCCCCGTTGATCTCCTGGATATCGGGCAGAATCACGTGTTCACATCCCTGGCCCTTTTAAAACCCTGAGTTCCCTTTAGTCACTGCAATGAGGCACTCATGACCTCCTGAAACAAGTCTTTCCCTGACTGCAAGGCATTTGGCAGCATGGGAGACAGGGAGTTGTTCCCAGGAAAAAAGAGAAATCTCATGGGTTTAATGCCTTTTTATACATTGCGTCTAATATAATGCAGCATTAGTCTCCTCCCCTCTCAGGGGAGGATTAAGGTGGGGTCTTTTAAGGTGTTCCTTCATCGATGTCTTAAGACCCCCTCCAGCCTCCCCCTAAGAGGGGGAGGAATTTTGCTTCCAAAGTATCCAGATTAGAAGATGCTGCAATACTTATGACGTCATATATAGAACCGGACTATTTCGGTTTCATGGTCTTTCCATCATCATTAAAATAAATCACCGTTGATTTCATCTTGTTAAGCCAGTATGTCCATATATTATCGTTTAAGCTTGGCGTCTTGTGCTCAGGAGGATAGCCATAGGCGACAATCACGGCCTTTTTGCTCATCCCCACCATGATAATCCCCTCGTTTATTCCGTTAATTTCCGTCTCGCTCATCCCTTTGGTAAGCTGATCAAAGTCATTCTCTGAAAACATCACCTTTGCATAGTCTTGAGTTGTTTTGCCGGGATGAAATTTGGCCTTAAAATTTACAACATATTTTTTCCTGTCGTCAACCGTGCTGAACTGGATTTTCTCTTCATCAACCTTGATGCTGCTTACTTCTGTTCCTGCGGGAATCATAACCCCGGTTTTATAATTAATGGTAAACATGTCATCTTCCTTGTCCATCACATACCACATATTAAATGCCGTGTATAATTTTTGACCGGCAGAAGCGTTTATGTAATGGGAACCACCGCAGCCGGAAAAAATAAAACAACCTGAAAGCATTAATACAATGACTATCATCGACAGTTTTATTTTCATAACTGTTCCTCCTGAATAATATGGTTAATATCTGTCGGTAATATTCAGCAATGTCCGGTTAGGATTTTGCAAGGAGTAGTAACCGGCACAGGTGTCATGGGAGGGCCAATTTTATTAAATTGAAATGGTGTGGCCTGCTGAGGATTAAGCATCAAGCCTGTAAAGCGGGCGGAAAGGGCCCTCAAATGCTAT
>Ga0209287_10001346_pt1 | contig 12414 bp, 17 predicted proteins | sample PPLLak3cmMay2015_2_FD_187255 | JGI IMG/M metagenome (GOLD analysis project Ga0209287, IMG submission 187255) | Freshwater sediment microbial communities from Prairie Pothole Lake near Jamestown, North Dakota, USA - PPLs Lake P8 Core (1) Depth... | ecosystem: Environmental > Aquatic > Freshwater... | reverse complement strand
CATAAGGCTTTACTTTATATTGGTCCATACCGGCTTTATAACATGAGAGAAAGTACATGCAAAAGGTATTTTTGTCCTCTGATTGTTTCGGCTCCCTTTCCCTTAAATAGAGACCTTGCCGAACATTAGAATTATTTTCTTACAGAGGAAGGCATGATATGTAAATGAATTAGGCTGTCAGCCAATGAATGGTGCTAAATAGCATAGATGTTGTGTTCAAAACGGGAGGAACCATGAAGAGGATCATTTTTTTTGTTTTGGTATCCGCTTTTTTCTGCGGAACAAGCCTTGCTGAAACGTACAAGTGGGAAGACAAAAACGGTATCCATTTTACCGACAATCCCGGCAACATCCCGAAGAAATACCAGCAGAAGGCCATTGCAGATGCTACCGGCGACATCACCACGGCAGATCCCGAGGTGAGGGAGTCCGTAGAACGGAGTGAACGACGGGCCGCGAGCAGAAACGCCGAGGATGCCAGGAATGCGCCACGCCACGTTGAGCCAGCCAAGCCTAAGCGTACTCTTGATGATTGCATAAATGAATGGTACTCCAGAAACGGAAGGGGGACGGGATACGGCGCGATCATCGCTTACAACATGGCCCTGAATGCCTGCGCCCCTGAGTTCGGCTACAAGGTGAAGAAGCGAAATGTGGAAAGAGAGTTGCGGCAACAGGAAACGGACGAGAAGATAGACCGGATTGACAGGAAATTGAATCGAGGGTATTGAAATTCAAGGGCAGGGCGACTCAGTGTCCCCCAGGTGGAGGGTAGACCGGGGTGTGGGGTCTCCGTACGAGCGAGGGGGGTGTGCCTATAGTACATCCCGTCATGCGCCCGTGCAGGATTTGAAAACCCCTCTCAAGGAGAACTCGGCAAGCTATTCTATTCCCACAACAGGAAAATAATGCGCCCCACAAAGCTCCCGAAACTCCGAAGCATGCAAACACAACCAGCCACACAACAAAATAGCTACGGCAGACCACAGGGACAGCCACAGAGCAGGAATGATGCCTTTATGCAGCGGTTAACACGGGGGCCTCCTATTGTTCACCACAAAACCTACAGCGTTTTCAAATATTCGGGGCATATATTCAAGGTAGCCATTTTTCAATTGTGAGGTATTGGGGTAGTTCAACTCTATTGCGTATTCGATGTATTTATCCAGCAAAGATTCAAAATCATTGTCAGTAAGAAAATCAAGGTAATCCTTAAATCTTCTGTCGAATAAGTTGTCTAAGTCTTTTTTTGTGATTTCATAGTCCCTCAAGGTATTCATTTTTATGTCATCTAACAGTCTGTTGTTAGCATTCCTCACGACATTACTGAATTTACATGAAGTGTTTCGCTCGACTTGAAAGCCAACTGAAGTAATCATGAACAAATAAAATATTCTTGTTTCAATAACATCATATGATTTATTTTGTGCTACTTCGAAAGCATATCTATTCAATTTTGTTGATGCAGATACAATGTACTTGTAGACATCATTCAACAGTAAATAGCACTTCTCTTCCCTGAACGAATCGAATAGCCCCATTGGAATATCCCTTTCCGATAATGAAATAAAATCTTCATCAAATTATTAGTTCAACACTTCTCCCGTTCGCGTATTAACATAACCCTTGCCTAAGGGAGTGTTGGGCTATTTTGTCTTCTCATCATCTTTTTCATAATTTTCTGCTCTTCTTGTGAAATTCTCTCACGAGATTCTCTGTCTTGTCTTGCAATGTCTTCCCTTGAATACCTTTCGGCCACTTCACCCGGTGTTTCTGACCTTGCACAAGTATTGGTGTAAGAGTTCCAGGTCTCCCCTTGCGCACAGCGTCCCACAGTAGGGTGTGTTCGTGTTTCGCTCGATTCAAGCGGGTATTCTGCAATGGCTCGATATTGCTTTGGTGGTTTGTATTCAGATATTTTCCCTGAGAGTTGACTAGCAAGGGTTTTGTCCGTTGCGTTCAACATCTGATATTGCCTCTCTGCTCCCGGCTTATCACCTAACGCAAGACAGGCAACCCCAAGTTGGTAGCGAACCTCTGGCGTGTTGGGATTCAACTTTAAAGCCTCCTGAAATGACAATGCTGCATCTTGGACCATTTCAAGGTCTTGAGAGTAGTCCGAATAGCCAATTTTCATGTAGGACATCCCCAAGCCCTTGAATGCCTCTGCACAGGCAGGGTCAATTCTGGCCGCATTCTCGAAGCTCTTTGATGCTGCTTTGAAACTTCCATTATTGTAATATTTCCACCCACCAGCCAAGATCGTTTGAGAATCAAGAGCGAAGGCTGTTCCAGTGGCGAGCACAAAGCAAGTCATAGCAATCCATACTTTCATTTTCTTATTCCTCTCCACTTAAGATTTAGATCGTGAGTTTTATTTTATCACTAAATCAGATTTGGCAAGCCGAAACACCGTAATAGTTGCAGCGAACCAGCCAGCTTCACTTTTGTTTTATGCCGGAAATAAATATTTTTATGCCGATAACTATTTGTTTTTGCACACTTTTTTTCTTGCAACAAGCCAATTTATAGTTTATAACCATCAAAGATTCACGATATTATTCTAAGGGAGGTACGGAGCATGGTAGCATTACCTGGAAATGTAGTCAAAGAGGTGACGTGTGTTGTCGAACTTGACGGATGGCGGGAAGAGCGCAAGATCACGGCATACCTTCGCCCTAGTATGGAGGAGCAGGATTTTCACGAACTGGCAGAACAAATTCTAAAAAGCTATTAGGGGGGGGGAAATGAAAAAGACTCAGAATTTTGGTGACTATTACTGGGAACTGCCAGATGACCAACAGTGGGAAGTCTCAACCAAAACAACAATTCCTTGTCGTGTTGATGTGAGGGTAAACGTTGAAGGCCCAGGTTTTTGCGCTAAATTACGTGGACAGTTAAATGTAAAGGTGTGCGGCGGTATTTGGCTGGAAATAGACCCCTTGGCGCAACAAATTCAGAATAAAATAGAAGCTGGCATAGGTCAGGATAACCCCTGGCTTTTCTATGACTTACCTGAACCAAAGAAATAATCCCTCCTTCTTTCCCCACGTATCCGCTTAGACGGATATATCCAATTTTCGTTCATGCAATTCCCTGGAATTCTTCCGGGGCTTTTTGGCCCCCTTCTCTGCTTATCAGAAATACAAATTCCTCCGAAAAGAATTATTTATGTTTAATTAGCCAAAAAGGTAACATTTGGTGTAACTAGCCGTTATCGTTACAGTATTACGATATTATACGGAATCGATACGCAAAAATACCCTTGAGCTTTTGAATTGTGTGTTTTCAAGTAGTTCCACCTTTTAGAGAAACGGATTTCTAATCCGTAGGTCAGAGATTTATTTAACATTTTAGCATAGTTACAGGTTTTCACTTCCTTGCCATCCCGTAATCAAACGTGCTAGCTTCTTATGCGTAAGGCTTTGAAACATCCAGAGACAATAAAAACAACAATGAAAAGGAGAAACTATGGACGTAAGGCGAGACAAAATTCTTGGACGTAAGGACGTTTGTGATACAGCTGGAATTTCTTCAGTGACTTTGTGGCGGTTGGAGCGAGCGGGAAGGTTCCCTAAACGGCGGCAACTTTCAGCACGAAGGGTCGGCTGGTTGGAAAGTGAGGTACAGGCGTGGCTTCAGAGCCGGTCGGAAGTAGCTTGATTTCTCGGCAAGGTGATTTTGATAATTGGTATTTTCACAATAATTCATAAACCTGTATATATAATGTTATTACAGTTAGATAGAGGCCTAATGCGATTCTTATTGACTTTCATTATCAATTGTGGTATAATAACATCTATAGAAATAGAAAAGCGTACTTTGTCGCCTGGTCCATAAAAGACCAGTTCCGAAAACCGCATCAAAGCCCATATATAGGGGTTCCTTGACGTGGTTTTTTTGTGACCAAAACAGAAGCGAAAAGGAGAACAAGAATGGCAGAAACGAGTGGTGCAAGGCTATTAAGTATCAAGGAGTTGCGAAAAATTACGGGATACAGCGCGGCTTACTTCTACTGTGGAAGGTCTACGGGCCGACTCAACGACCTCAAATTTGTGAAGATCGGAAAACGCGTTTTCGTCCGCGAGGTCGACCTGACGGACTGGATTGATCGCCATGTCGAAGCATAAAACGACGAAAGCCCAGCGGTGCGAACGCTGAGCCTTCATAAAAACATCTTTAATTCAAGGGGTTATGATGCAAAACCAGAATACTCCAAAAAACCTTCAGCTGTCAAGCAATGAATTAATTACGAAGCATACGGCTGAAAAACACGGAACCGTTACTGAAAGCCCTCAACAAGCCGAGATAAAAAGTTCAGAGGAACCGCTTGTCTCTGCAATTGCCAGACTTGCGGCACTTTCTCCCTTGCAATATGACCTGGTTCGCAAGGCCGAAGCAAAAACACTCGGAGTCAGACCGGGGACCCTTGATGCTGCTGTGAAGGTTGCACGAAAAGAAGACGCCGGGAACGATGATTCACCATTTGAAGAGGTGGAACCGTGGCCGGATCCTGTAAATGGCGCGGAATTACTAACAACCATTGCAACCATTGTTCACCGCTTCATCATTTGCGGAAAAGAAACAGCCGTTGCCGTGGCCTTATGGGTAGCAATGACATGGTTTATGGACGTGGTACAAGTTGCCCCCCTGGCGATTATTACGGCACCTGAAAAGCGTTGCGGCAAGTCATTGCTATTATTCCTGATTGGGCGGCTTGTGCCGCGTCCCTTGATGTCAAGCAGCATAACTCCAAGCGCACTATTCAGATCAATTGACTTATGGAAACCGACGTTATTGATCGACGAAACCGATGCTTGCTTGAAAGACAACGAAGAACTGCGGGGCCTTATTAACTGCGGGCATACCCGAGATAGTGCCTATACTATTCGTTGCGTTGGGGATGACCATACCCCCACAAAGTTCAACGTCTATGGGGCAAAGGCGCTTTCCGGTATCGGTCATGTTGCTGACACCCTCATGGACAGATCAATCATTCTCGAACTGCGGCGAAAACTCCCCCATGAATCCGTTGACCGTATCCGCCACGCAGAACCAGGCCTGTTTGATGACTTGCGTTCAAAGCTGGCACGCTTCGCCGACGACAACAGCGAACAGGTACGGCTTGCACGTCCTAACCTACCACCTAGCCTGAATGACCGCGCACAAGACAACTGGGAGCCTCTACTTGCCATTGCCATGATTGCCGGGGGAGATTGGCTTAATACTGCCACCGCAACAGCTTTGAAACTTTCAGGGGGTGAAAGTCTTTCTTTGAGCATCGGCACTGAGTTGCTGGCGGACATACAAGAAATCTTTGAACGTAAACAGGTTGACCGAATAAGTACGGCAGAATTGATTAAAGAGCTTGTCTCCGACGATGAAAAGCCGTGGGCTACATATAACAAGGGCTTTCAGATAAAACCCCGGCAGATTGCAGCCAGGTTGAAAGGGTACAATATCCAGAGCAAGACAATCAGAATCGGTTATGGTGATACACCCAAAGGATACGAGATCAATCAATTCAAAGAAGCGTTTTGTCGCTACATCCCTATTATCCCCCCTGTATCCGCCACACCGCCACAAAACAACACACAAGCGGCTTTACATGTTGCGGATGAACAGCCACGTTGCGGAAGCGTTGCGGATACAAACACCCGCGCACCCGCACAAATACAGGGTTGTGGCGTTGTTGCGGATAGAAACCCCATTCCCGAAAGCAATACTTTTGATCTTCTCGAAACAGAACTTGAAGACTTCAACATAATGGCGGAGGTGGTTAATGCTAGTTAGGGTTATCAGACCATTCAAACTTAGGGGGAAGATAGTGACTCCCGGAATGCTTCTCAATGTCCCCGATGATTCTATGGAACCACTGAGGGGCAAGGTTGAGTTTGTAACCCCAATGGATAAGATGCAGGACGAATACTTTACGCTTCTCACCCGCTGGTGGCAAATTGACGACGACCCAACGGCAACAGATGAAGAGGCCAGAGGCCTTCTAGTTCAGCTTGATGTTTTGTACCAAGGGCTACATAGGAGTGGTTGTAAAGTTCCGGTTAGGTTGCCGGTTGAACGAAAAGCAGCATAAATCGACGCCGTGTGCGCCTGTATGACAGACTTTTGCCATGGGGGAAGGTAAGGGCAAAGACTGTCAGAAACCCTTTCGGAGGGGAAGGCAAACCGGAAGGAATAATAATGGATAGAAAAACGTCACTACTGAAATCAGTACGGCATTGGCCAAAGAAGCGCGGGAAAACTTTTTACCTGAAATTTCTAAACGGGGAGAAGTTGACCCCAATGGCGGCTATTGCAGCACACTGTTACAGTTGCGAAGGTGGAGAATCAACAGGCGAACCATGTTCAGTAAGTACTTGTGCCCTTCGACCTCTCCATCCTTATAGGCTGAACATCGCAGATGGTGAAGTTGACACACCGGACGAGCCGTAGGGGCTCTGCTGGACATTTTCGGAAGCAGGGGAAAGGAAACCCATTCACCCTTTCCTTAATACATCACAACAGGCCATGCAGGCCAAGGAGAAAACATTGAGCGATTTTTACAACTACACAGTCGAACGGGATTTTAACAGCAGAGGAAAAGGTTTCATAATCAACTATCGTAACCATCAGGAAGAGCCAGCGCGGCTACGAATAGAGCAACGCGGTGGATATGTGGCACTGTGCGTAGGGTTAACCGGAGACTTTTTGGTTGATTCGAGATTGATTCAGCCGCTTATCCTTGCACTTAAAGGACTTGACCCACTCTAACATCTCAAGGGGGCAGGGTCATCCTTGCCCCTCTCCTTCCAGAGAGGTAACCAATGACAGACAAACCGAAACTTACAAACAAGCAAACCCGTTTCGCTCAAGGGCTTGTGGACGGATTATCGAAAAAAGACGCTGCATTACTGGCGGGATACTCCGAACGTTCCGCTTCATCAATTGCCACTGAAACCCTGAAAAACCCTGTATTTCAGCAGGCGCTTACACAGATAATGGAGGAAAAAGGGCTGACGACAGGGCATATCGCGGAAAGATTGTTCAGTTTAACAACAGCCAGAGGGAAAGACGGGCATGATGACTTTACCGCACAATGCCGCGCACTCGACATGGCACTTAAGGTTAGGGGCGATTTTGCCCCCACGCGTGTCACGGTTGATGATAGCCGTGATGAGGCTGAAATCAATGCCTCATTTATATCGCTGTTCCAGGAGCTGGTACCTGGGCTTATCGAGCATATTCAGGGCAAGGCAATCGAAAAGAGGGTCATTGAGATTAACCCCGTAGAGAGAGAGAAATCAAAAATAATTGAAATCAACAAGTGACCCCTACAAGGGCAAGAGAGGTTGCACCAGAGGTTGCACGATAAAAATAAGCCACAAAAAAGGGCTACGGAACTAACCGTAACCCATTGTTTTTATTGGCGTCCCCGAGACGATTCGAACGTCCGGCCCCTTCCTTAGGAGGGAAGTGCTCTATCCGGCTGAGCTACGGGGACAAAATAGATCTATTTTTATATACCAGGGACCCCTTTTTGGCAAGGATTTTTCCAGCCAGGTATGGCTGGCACCCGTTTGATGACTGTTAATAGGTAAGCAAAGAAAAGACCTTGTTTTCCGGCAGACGCTTGCGTCCGTTAAGGAACGCCAGCTCGGCCATGAAACAACACTCAACGATTTCGCCCCCCATTCCGTTCACCAATTCCACAACTGCTGAAATAGTGCCCCCAGTGGCAAGGAGATCATCGGCGATCAGAATTCTTTCGCCTTTTTTAATTGCGTCCACATGAATCTCGAGGGTATCGCTGCCGTACTCCAGTTCATAACTCTTTTTAATCGTCTCCCCGGGAAGCTTGCCCGGTTTTCGAACAAGCACAACCCCTGCGCCGAGTTTGTATGCTAATGCTGCGCCGATAATAAAACCGCGGGCCTCAACTCCGACTACTTTGTCGATTTTCTTCCCAACGTATCGATGAGAAAGAAGATCCACCATGCGCTGGTAGGACGGCGCATCGGCAAGCAATGTTGTAATATCCTTAAAAACGATGCCTTTTTTCGGAAAATCGGGAATATCCCTGATTATATTTTTAAGATCATCCATACAGTTCTCCTAGTCTAGATGCTATAGTGACGTCGCAATCCCATGCCACCGAGTCCTCGGATCGAGACTACGTATCTACACCGCCCCGGGCTTCACTCAGCTGGAGCATTTTCCTCAATTTTTCCAGAGATTTCGCTTCAATCTGGCGTATACGCTCTCTGGTAACACCAAAACTTCTCCCAATCGTATCAAGGGTCTGAGGCTCCTTATCGTCGAGCCCGAAACGCATGGCGATGATCTTCTGCTCGTTTTCCGAGAGTTCCCCTAGCCATTCTGAAACCAGTTCAAACTTATCGATATCCTCAAGCAGGGTTGCAGGGGAATGATTCGAGGTGTCCTCAATCGTGTCGATGAGGAAATAATCGCTGTTCTCACCCATCGGCATTTCAATGGAATAGGTCTTCTTCAGGAGAACCATCAGCCTCCTCACATATGAGGGGTTCACCTCCATCCTGGTAGCAACTTCTTTGGTCGTTGGCTCGCGGTTCAAATCCTGGACAAGCATCCTGGTGACTTTCAACATCCGGTTGATGTCATCGGAAACATGGACCGGAAGGCGGATAATCCGCGACTGATTCACCAGTGCCCTCTCGATAGACTGACGGATCCACCAGGTAGCATAGGTTGAAAAGCGGCATTCCTTGGAAAGCTTGAAACGCTCCACCGCCTTGATCAGGCCAATATTCCCTTCCTCAATGAGGTCGATAAAGGGAAGTCCGCGATTGATATAGCGCTTGGCAATCTTGACTACCAGGCGGAGGTTTGATTCAATCATCTTGTCGCGAGCCGCTTTATCGCCCAGATCGATTTTTCTGGCCAGGGCCTTCTCTTCCTCAGCGGTCAATAGTGAGGTTTTCTGAATTTCCCGCAGATAGTGTTTGATAGCATCATCGTAATGACCTTCATAGACGACCTTCGCTACCTCTTCAGGCTCATCTATCAGTGCGTCTTCAGGTTCTGTCGAAGGGACAGGCTCCGGTTCATCCATATTTTCCGGCTCATCAACGCCTTCCAGAAGTTTATCGCTCACGATGCGTTCCCCCAGGTATCCAAGTATAAGGTATCCGAAAAATCAATCATCCCATCATACCACAAGTTTCCACAGGGAGCCTGTCGGACTTAGGAAATCGAAGCAAAAATGTGGCTGGGCGAGGACAGATTTTGTCGATTTTGCAGGGTAAGAGTTGTTCTATTGCCCAAAAATGTGGCGAAACATGGACCGTCCAGACGGATTTGCAGCAGATTTACCCTAAGTCCGACAGGCTCCTGTATCGGAATGTTGAATACAGGCTACTCACCCTCCCAGCCATGCTTGCCAATCAATTTCACAAAACGACACCCAATTGACTGCTCTACAGAGATCGCCCCGTCCTCGTCCTTGAGTATCCTGACCAAGGTCTGAGAGGTTTGGTTGCCGACCGGCAGTACCAGGCACCCACCCGGCGCCAACTGTTTGACCAACGCCTCGGGAATTTCGGGCGCTCCGGCCGTGACAATTATGGCATCAAAGGGGGATTCCTCTTCCCAGCCGCAGGTGCCGTCATCGATTTTAATATTGACATTCAAGAGGCCAAGGCTGTCCAGAACCTTGCGGGCTCGCATGGCCAAGGGACGGATTCTTTCCATGGTGTAGACCCGATCGGCAAGAACGGCAAGTACGGCAGCCTGATATCCGGAACCGGTACCTATTTCGAGAACCCTTTCTTTGCCCTTCAACTCCAGCAGCTCCGTCATCAGGGCCACCATATATGGCTGGGAAATAGTCTGCCGCTCGCCAATCGGTAGTGGATTGTCGTTATAGGCCTGCGCTGCCATGGCCTCTTCGACAAACAAATGCCGCGGGATTTTCAGCATTGCATCAATCACGCGACGGTCTCGAATTCCCCGCCCGATGACCTGAGTTTCCACCATTCTTTTTCTTGCTATATCGTAATTCATACCACTCCTCAAATCCGATCTGCGGAGTGAGTTTTATATCAAAGACGGGTGCAAATGTCCAACATAACGGTTCACCTTCTGGAACTACTCCAGGCCCCAGTCGCGCAACACCTGAAAGGATGTGTAATTCGTCAGATCCAGATGGAGAGGGGTAATGGAAACATGACCCCGTGAAACTGCATAAAAATCAGTTCCATCAAGATCGAGAAACGACAATTCTGCACTTCCTATCCAGTAGTATTTTTGCCCTCTGGGATCAAGTTTGCCAACAATGTTTCCCTCGTAACGCCTTCTTCCCTGACTGGTAATGCTGGAGGGCAAAAGGTCGTGACAGGAGAGATCAGGTACGTTAACATTCAGAAAAGTATCGCTGGGAAGACCCTTTTCATGAACCAGGCAAGCAAGTCTGGCCGCGAATTTCGCTGCCGTATCATAGTGCGTCCCCGGCCCTTGCGTTACCAGAGAAACGGCAAAGGCGGGAATACCCATAAGGGTAGCTTCCATGGCCGCAGCAACCGTCCCGGAATAGGTCACGTCATCCCCCAGATTAGCCCCGCGGTTTATGCCGGAGACTACAATATCAGGTTTAAAGGAAATGAGATTGTGAATACCCAGGTTGACGCAGTCGGTCGGAGTCCCATCAACAGCGAAAATACCAGGACCCAGCTGAAGAGCCCGGAGGGGATGGTGAAGTGTCAAGGCATGTCCGACAGCACTCCGCTCCCTGTCAGGAGCCACCACGGCAACCTCACCCACCTTTCTGAGAGCCTCGGCAAGGGCCAGGATGCCGGGAGCATGGATTCCGTCATCATTGGTTACGAGTATTTTCATGGAGCGACTGGCTTTCCTCTACACTCAATCCGTGGCAAAAGAGCTCCCTGTGCAACAGGGTGCCGGAACTCCAGATACAGCTGACGAGAAGGAGTCAACATGCTTCACGGATTTACCGCACAGCTATTTGCAGTTCCCTAAGCGCTTTCCCTTGACCTTCATAGTCATCTTCTGGCCATGGCTATTCATTTTCATCACCGAAGTGTAGGAATCACTGTTAAAAACAGTCTCGCCGGTCATGGTCGCGGCATTCTCACCAGTGCACTTCATTTTCCAGCTTACTTTGTTGGCGGATGTCTTCAGATCGGTAACGGTACAGTTCTTGTCGCGAGAGATGATTTTTTTCTGATCAGAAACATCGCTTTTCGTATAGCAATGCTTCATGACGGTGGGTGGCATCTTCATGGGCATTCCCGGCATCTCCATCTGTGTTGTAATCTCCCACAACCCCTCCTGCATGGTTTTGGCGGCAAAAGATACGGCCGGCACCAGCAATACCACCAGGACAGCGACAAGTACTTTTTTCATGGTAAACCCCTCCTTCGATTCTGAGTCGTTGAGCCAAACAAGATTTTGCAGTTACTCTCCCAGGTAGGTATATCCCTGCAGAGTCTTATCAAGTAGTTCCAGAAAGTGGCTGCTTTCTTCAATGGATATTTTGCGGGAAGCCACACTTTTTTCCAGGTTGTCCCGGACAGTCTTCAGGATCTTGCCGCCTTCATACTGGACATATTTGAGACTTTCCCACGTGGCATCGCCGTTTATCACCGTGTCGATCTTGTAATTGGTCTTCTTGTTAAAGGTTATGTGTACCGCATTGGTGTCGCCGAACAAGTTGTGCATGTCGCCCAGAATCTCCTGGTAGGCACCGATCAGGAAAAAACCGATAAAGTATTGCTCGTCGCTGCGAATCTTATGAATAGGGAGATATTTCGTGCGACCGTTCTCGCCGACGAAACTGGTGATCTCCCCGTCGGAATCACAGGTGATATCAGCGATGGAAGCTAATACATCAGGCTTCTGGTTGAGTCGCTGAATAGGCACAATGGGAAACAGCTGGTCAATGGCCCAAGAATCGGGAACCGACTGAAAGAGGGAAAAATTGGCGAAATAGGTTTGGCGCAGACTGAGCTTGAAGTTTTGCAGCTCTTCAGGAATCGGCTTAATCTTTTCGACAATACTGTTAATCTTTCGGATAATCTTTGCGCAAAGCCATTCGGCCAGAGCCCGATCGCTCAGATTCAGGTAGCCGAGATTAAAAAGACTGACAGCCTCCTGGATGAGCTGGATAGTATCATGGTAGTCTTCGCGCAGGGAGTGCCGGTCGATACTTTTGTAAATATCCACCAACTTCTTGACTGTGGGGGAAAGATTCTCCCGCTCCTCCAGCATAGACTCGTAATCCGGCATGATATTCTGGGTGTTGGTATCGAGCACATTGGTTACCAGCACCGAATAATGGGCGACTGTAGCCCGCCCCGATTCGGAGATATTATTCGGGCACTCAACGCCCGCTTCGTCACAGATATTCTTGATCTGGTAGAC
>Ga0209287_10001345_pt1 | contig 12415 bp, 9 predicted proteins | sample PPLLak3cmMay2015_2_FD_187255 | JGI IMG/M metagenome (GOLD analysis project Ga0209287, IMG submission 187255) | Freshwater sediment microbial communities from Prairie Pothole Lake near Jamestown, North Dakota, USA - PPLs Lake P8 Core (1) Depth... | ecosystem: Environmental > Aquatic > Freshwater... | reverse complement strand
CTGGCCACTGGAAAAGATAAAAGACGGCAAACGAAGACTCATGTACATGCCAAAGAACTTCGACATCGATGAAGAACTCGCAGAATTCGAAAGACAGGGGATCACAGAAATATGGGTGACGCCAAAAATCCCTTTCATGATCCCTCTTCTAATTGGATTTCTCGCCTCGTTTATCCTTGGAGACATTCTCCTTCAACTCGTCAGAGTACTTCTCTAAACCAGTATGAAATGAAACGCATAATAAAAAAGAAATACCCCTTCTAAATGTACAGTCGCTAGTCCTATGGAAAAGAAAGATTACTATGAGACCCTTGGCGTAGACCATTCTGCTGCAAAAGATGATATCAAGAAAGCGTACCGGAAACTTGCATTGAAATACCATCCTGACAAAAACAAAGAAAAAGGCGCAGAAGAAAAATTCAAGGAAATATCAGAAGCCTATGCAGTCCTCTACGATGACGAAAAACGCAAAATGTACGACCAGCACGGACACGCAGGGATCGACCAGCAATACACCACTGAGGATATCTTCCGTACCACTGATTTTGGTGATATCTTCCGAGGCACGGGATTTGATTTTAATGATATTTTCGAACAATTCTTCGGAAGGAGAGGCGGATATACCAACCGTTCTCGTGCCCCACGAGGAAACGACATCCGTTTCGATATCCAGATAAGCCTCGAGGATGCGTACAGGGGGATGAACACCGAACTGGAAGTCCCACGAACGGAACTGTGTGAAACCTGCAAAGGAACCGGAGCACGACCAGGCAGCAGCCCAAAACGATGCGCCACCTGCGGAGGAACCGGACAGATGCAGGTCTCCCGCCGGACCGCGTTTGGGATGTTCACCCAAATCAGCGAATGCTCCAAATGTCATGGGCAGGGCACCATCATCGAAAACCCCTGTTCAACCTGTCGAGGGCGAGGAAGCATACAGAAAACCAGGAAAATCGAGGTACACATCCCGAAAGGGATCGACGACGGAGCGCACCTCCGGCTCACCGGCCAAGGAGAACACCCACGGGGTGTCACACAAAGCGGTGACCTGTACGTCGTAGTCCATATGAAGGAGCACCCTGTCTTTGAACGACGAGGAGCGGATCTCTACCGCAAGCTTCCCATATCATTTCCTCAGGCCGCCTTAGGAGCAACTCTTTCAGTAGATAGCCTGCAAGGGAAGGAAAAACTAAAAATCCCTGATGGAACAGAAAGCGGGACTCTTTTTAAGCTCAAAGGCAGTGGAATGCCCAAAATACAAGGCTTAGGATACGGGGACCTCTATGTCCTCATCCAGGTGACCACGCCAAAGAAACTCAGCAAAAGAGCCAAGCTTCTTCTGGAGGAAGTGGAAAGAGAACTCGAATATTCAGGCGAAACTTATAAATAGAAGTTCTACTAAGTAGTATAGCGAAAAGAAGTAAAAAAAGGGGGTAGTGACCGATGGATCCTTTTGACGAAGAAAACCATGAAAAAAAGAAAAACCCACATGATCCTTTCCGAGGAGACGATGATATCTTCCGGGATATCTTTAATGATAACAAGATACGAGATATCTTCAATGATGACAAAGTCATGGATGATATCAAGAAAATGGCAGAAGAAATGATGAAAATGTTCACGAACGCCCAACCAGGCAAACCCGTCGTACATGGCTATAAAATCGAGTTTGGGCCTGATGGGAAACCCCAGATCGAGGATTTCGGGAACCGGTCAGTACGCTCCCCAGAGGGAGTTCCCACCATCTCCGATGAAATCGAACCACGCACCGATATCATCGAAGGAGAAAACGATGTGGCCATTACCGTTGAAATACCAGGGGTCGAAAAAGAGGACATTAACCTTGTCGCAACAGAAGATTCCCTGGAAATCAAGGTGGACTCCCCGAAACGTAAATATCACAAACGTATCGACCTTCCATGTAGCGTGAAAACAAAATCAACCAAGGCAACATACAAGAATGGAATCCTTGATATCGTTCTTGATAAAAAAGAAAAGAAAAAGGATCACGGTGGATTTAAAGTCAGTATCGAATAAACCCTTTCTTTCTTCTTTTCATCTCTTTGTACAAATGTTTATGTATATTACTTTGTATTTGTGAACCTGTAAACGGGGAGCAGAAATGGTCACTATAACGTTCTATGGTGGGGTTAATGAAATCGGGGGGAATAAAATTCTGCTCGATGACCATGGGACGAAAATCTTTCTTGATTTCGGGATGAGTTTTAAACGAAGAGGAAAATATTTTGAAGAGTTCCTCAACCCTCGAACAGCCAATGGAATTGGGGACTTTCTCGAAATGGGGTTAATCCCTGATATCCCCGGCATCTATCGATCGGATCTCTTGGAACACCATGGGCGAAAATCCGAAGAAACAACAGTTTCTGCCGTCCTGTTGTCCCATGCCCATGCAGACCATGCGAACTATATTTCTTTTTTACATAAAGATATCCCGATTTATTGCGGAGAAACCTGTAAGAGGATTATTAATGCAGTCAGTGAACAAACCACAAGAGACCTTGAAAACGAAGTCATTGACTTCCGGATCAGACCATTATATCGTTCTGGATATAAGATACCACCGGTGATACGAAAATTCCATACTTTTACCACTGGAAAAACAGTCAAGATTGATACAATTGAGATCAAACCATACCATGTGGACCATTCGGTTCCAGGCGCTTACGCGTTTCTGATTTACACATCCGAAGGACCACTCATCTACACGGGTGATCTCCGTATGCACGGATTACATGCAGACATGACTGATGACTTCATCGAAGCAGCAGAGCAAGCCAAACCAATAGCGATGATCACCGAAGGTACAAGAATCAATAAGAAGAAGACCGATGAATCAGAGCAGAAAATCTACCATGACTCAAAAAAGAAGATACAACAATGCAAAACCCTCTCCATTGTTGATTTCAATTTCAAAGACGTGGACCGTTTCACAACGTTCTATAAAATAGCGAAGGACCTTGGAAAAATCCTAATAATCAACTTCAAACATGCGTGCTTTCTTGAACAATATTCCCAGGATAAAAAACTCCATGTGCCACCAATAACAGATCAACACATTGCCCTGTTAAAACCAAAACGGCTCACCGGCACATACATCAACGAGGACTACACCGATACCTATATTAAAAAACGATTACACTACAAAAACATCATCACCGCAGCAGAAATCACGAAGAATCCCTCCAGATACATGATCGTGCTGAACTTCTGGTATTTCTCCGACCTCATCGATCTGAAACCAAAAAAAGGACTGTACATTCACTCGCTCTCCGAGCCATTCAACGAAGAAATGGAAATCTCATATGACCGGATGAATAACTGGCTTGGACATTTCGACATAGAATTCTTCCAATCCCATTGCTCCGGACATATCAACGGCGACGATCTCAAAGAACTCATCAGAATAGTACATCCAAAGAAACTCTATCCAATCCATACAGAACATCCCAAGTTATTCAAAAAACTCCCCAGTAAAACCATCATGGTCAAAGAGGGAAAAACCTATAAACTCTAAACAATATCAAGGAAGTAGTCATGGGAGGTTACCAGAATGGTGGACATCTACCAATACGAAAAGAAGAAAGAGGAACAAACCATTATTAAAACCGATACGGGAAAACGAAAAAAAGAACAATACATTGAGAACCTGCGAGATGGCGATGCAATTAACGATTTTTTCGCAGTGAAGCTAAAAAAAGCACAACGACCCTACAAACGAGGAATGTTTTTCGAGTTTATCGCAACAGATAAAACCGGTGAGATCAGCGTCAAATACTGGGGCGGGGAGAACAAAGACCGGGTGAAACGCCTTTATGAAAGTTTTAACACCGGCGATGTTGTTCAGGTGCGAACCGGGATGGTCGAAAACTATGAGGATAGACTACAAATCTCGGTAAATGAAAACACCGGGGGAGTACGAAAATGTGCTCCGAATGAATACGATGTCACGGATTTTCTCCCGGCATTACCTGAAGAACGCATCCAAGAGCTCTTTGATATCATCAAAAATGAACTCAAGACCCTGAAGAATGAACCATTGACACATCTGCTTGCGTCCTTCTTCGACGACCCAGAGTTAGTCAAAATGTATATGCATTCACCTTCTGCAATTTCACGACACCATAATTATATCGGAGGAAACCTCGAACATACTGTCGGCGTGGTCCGCCTCTGTCGAAATATCTCTGAGATGTATCCGTCTGTTAATAATGACCTTTTGCTGTGCGGTGCGTTATTGCATGATATAGGGAAACTGAAGGAATACACCTATGCTGCTGCTATCGACATCAGCGATGAGGGTAACTTCATCGGCCATATCGTGATTGGAGAACAATGGATCAGAGAGAAAATTCAGCTACTCAGAACGAACGGAGAGGAATTTCCAAAAGAATTAGAACATCAACTGATCCATCTTATTCTGAGTCATCATGGGAAATATGAGTGGGGTTCTCCAAAGATTCCGAAACTCTTGGAAGCCTGTATTCTTCATCAGGCAGATTTAATGGACTCCCAGGTGAAAAACTACCTTCAGATGATACAGGATGCCAAGAAACTTACCGATGAGGAATGGACATTGGTATACGATTCAGATGCGGGAAAAAAGAGAGCAATCTTTTTAGGCGACTATTAATTCAGGAATATGCTATGAAACGAGAAATCATCAAAATCCTCTGCTGCCCGACCTGCAAAGGAGACCTTGTTCTTTCTGTCGAAAAAGAGGAAAAAGGAGAGATTCTTTCAGGGTCGTTTACCTGTGCTCATTGTCACAGTACGTATCCCATCACTGATGGGATCCCCGACCTCTTACCTAGAGAAACCCAAGGAACTTAGACGTATTCATTCCAGCTTTTTATTTTAAGATCATCAAGGGATGTTCGAGAGAGAGCTTCGACAAAACGTTTCGCAAGTTGTAGGTTCGTGATCAACGGAACATTAAAATCAACAGCTTTTCGACGAATGAGATAATCATTATCCAGTTCTTCTCGTTCGATGTTTTTCGGGATGTTAATCACCAAATCGATTTTTCCCTCAGCAAGATAGGTAAGCGTATTTGGTTCTTTTTCTTCTGACGGCCAATAGAGGACTTCTGCGGTTATGCCATTGTCCTTCATGAAATCAGCGGTCCCTTTCGTCGCATAGAACCGGTATCCCATCGCCTGTAATATTTTAGTACTAGAGAGGAAATCTGCTTTGCTATCAACAGGTCCTGTTGAAAGAAGAATTGTCTTTTTTGGTATCATGAACTCGACAGACAGCAGACTTTTCAGGAATGCTTCATTGAAATCATCACCAAGGCAAGCAACCTCACCGGTTGATACCATTTCGACGCCAAGAATGGGGTCTGATCCTTTCAATCGTGTGAACGAAAACTGTGATGCTTTAACACCGACATAGTCCAAATCAAAAGCAGATCGATCGATACGAGGGACTCGCTTTCCCATAATAATTTTCGTGGCAAGATCAATGAAATTAATCTTAAATACTTTGGATACAAACGGGAAACTTCGTGATGCGCGCAGATTGCATTCGATGACTTTTACGTCATTGTCTTTTGCGATAAACTGGATGTTGAACGGTCCAGTGATTCGTAATGAGGCTGCGATGCTTTTCGCGATGGTTTTAACCCGTCGCATCGTTTCGAGATATGTTCGTTGTGGAGGAAGCACGATAGTAGCATCACCAGAGTGAACCCCTGCGTTTTCCACATGTTCGGAGATCGCGTAACAGTACAGTTTCCCATGGTCTGCTACCGCGTCAATTTCGATTTCTTTTGCTCCAGTGATGAATTTACTGATGACGACAGGGTGCTTTTTGCTGACCTCTGATGCTTTCTTGAGGTATTCACGGAGTTCTTTATTGCTCAGCGCGATACTCATTGCAGCGCCGCTGAGGACATAGCTTGGTCGAACTAACACGGGGTATCCTACGGTATTGGCAAAATCTTCTGCTGATTCTAAACTTGTCAGTTCCTCCCATTGTGGTTGATCAACTTTTAAGGTATCCAATAACCTAGAAAATTTATGACGATCCTCTGCAACGTCGATATCTTTCGGCGAGGTCCCAAGTATAGGTACCCCTGCCTCAGACAAGGGGAGCGCGAGGGTATTGGGAATCTGACCCCCCATCGAAATAATGACTCCTTGCGGGTTTTCCTTTTCATAGATATCCATGACGCGTTCTAGGGTTATTTCATCAAAGTAGAGTTTGTCGCAGATATCGTAATCAGTGCTGACCGTCTCAGGGTTACAATTGATCATGATGGTGTGATACTTCAATTTCCGTAAGGTTGAAACAGAATTGACGCAGCACCAGTCAAATTCCACCGATGAGCCGATTCGGTACGCCCCACCTCCAAGGACTATGACCTGATGTTTGTCTATCGTATCAAGGTCATCAGCAGTTGCATTGTAGGTTAGGTAGAGGTAGTTTGTTTTCGCAGGGTACTCCGCGGCCAGGGTATCAATCTGTTTTATATTGGGTATGATATGAAGTTTCTTGCGACGTTTCCGTACATCTGCTTCGTTTGTTTTTGTAAAAAGAGCGATTTGTTGATCGGAAAAACCTTTTTGTTTTGCATCTTTTAGTAATGAAGGCGGTAAGGAATTTAGATTGTGATCCTTAAGCTGTTGTTCGATGTCAATGATGTTCTGTATCTTGGAAAGGAACCAAGGAGTTACTTTTGATATTTTCGCGACTTTCTCAAGGCTGTATCCTTGTTTGAGTGCGTCAACGATTGCGAACATGCGTTTGTCGGAAGGTTCTCGTAGTTCGGTTTCAAGATCGGAAAACGTCATGGTGTTCCCAACCAGACCTGGCATTCCGACATCAAGCATTCGAATCGCTTTCTGTAATGCTTCCTCAAAGCTCCTGCCGATAGCCATGACCTCGCCGACAGATTTCATTTCAGAGCCAAGACGAATGTTTACTTGTCTGAACTTCTGTAAATCCCATCGGGGAAATTTCACCACCACGTAATCAAGAGCTGGTTCAAAACACGCTGAGGTTTCCCCGGTGATCATATTCTGTATCTCTGGGAGGCCATAGCCGAGACTGAGTTTCGCTGCGGTTAACGCAAGTGGATAGCCTGTCGCCTTTGATGCAAGGGCTGAACTACGGCTCAGTCGCGCGTTCACCTCGATGATGCGGTAATCTTCCGATTGAGGGTCTAAGGCAAATTGAATGTTACACTCACCAATAATCCCAAGATGTCGGATGACTTTAATGGAAAGGGAGCGTAGCATGAAATTCTCAGATGCAGAAAGTGTTTGTACTGGAGCGGTGACAATGCTTTCCCCGGTGTGAATCCCCATCGGATCGACATTCTCCATGGAGCAGACCACGATGCAGTTATCATATCGATCCCGTACCACCTCATACTCCAGCTCCTTCCATCCTCCAAGATATTCCTCAATAAGGATTTGATGAGTGTACGAGAATGCTTTTTTCACCAGTTCTATGAGTTCTTTTTTATTTGCTGCCATGCCAGAGCCTAGACCGCCAAGTGCATATGCTATCCGGCACATCACCGGATATCCGATCTCTTCGGCAACATGAATCGCATCATCGACCGTATTGACTGCTTTGTTGACTGGGACTTTGAGGTTGATTTCCTTTATTTTCTTCACAAATTGTTCTCGATCCTCTGTGTCCTGAATGGCGAGAATCGGGGTTCCGAGAACCTCGACGTTATATTTTTTAAGTACACCTGTTTGCGAAAGCCTGAGTCCTACGTTGAGTGCTGTTTGTCCTCCGAAACCAAGGAGGATGCCATCCGGTCGTTCCTTCGCTATTACTTTTTCAACAAAAGCTGCGGTCACTGGTAAAAAATAGACTTTATCTGCAAGGTAATCGGAGGTTTGTATTGTGGCAATATTCGGATTGACTAAAATTGTTTTTATTCCTTCGTCCTTTATTGCTTTGATCGCTTGACTCCCTGAGTAATCAAACTCACCTGCCTGACCTATGCGGATAGCGCCAGATCCAAGCAGAAGTATCTTTTTCCATAGTGGTTTCTTTCGAGTGATCATTTCATCGCTCTCACAAACAGGTCAAATAAAAACTCAGTATCATCAGGACCAGGGGATGCTTCTGGATGAAATTGTGCTCCGAAGAATGGTTTGGAGATGTGTTTAATACCTTCGTTTGTCTGATCATTTCCATTGAAGAACCATTCACGCCAATCCTGTGGTAAGGTGTCTGCATTCACAGCATACCCATGGTTCTGTGGGGTGATGTAGCACCGATTGGTTCCGACTTCCATACATGGTTGATTCTGACTTCGATGGCCGTATTTGAGTTTGTAGGTATTCGCACCCGCTGCCAACGATAGGATTTGAGAGCCAAGACATATCCCAAGAATCGGAATATTTCCTTCTAACGCATTGGTCACATGGGTAATTGTTTTTTTACATTTTTTCGGGTCTCCAGGACCATTTGACAGGACGATTCCCTCAGCTGTCTCTGTTGTGAAGTCGTAATCCCAAGGGACACGCCTGACGGTGAAGTTTCGTTTTAAGAACGCTTGAATAAGGCTGTTTTTCGTCCCACAATCAACAAGGAGGATGGTTCGTTTTCCTTTTTGATACGTCACCGGTTCGTTAATACTGACTGTCGCGGCTAGATTTTCCTTGTTTGGGTCATAGAAGAATTTCTTTTGATGATCATGAATTATTTTTCCTAAGAGTGTACCTTTTGTCCGTAATTTCTTTGTAAGTGCTCTTGTATCCACCCCATAGATTCCAGGAATACTGTGTTCTTGAAGCCATTCTGATAATGATTTCTTTGCGTTCCAATGATAGTACCTTTCTGAGTAGTCTGAAATAACGATTCCTTCGGCCTGTATTTTTTCTGATTCAAAAAATCGTAAGAGACTGTCTTCTCTTTCATTTCCAGGGACACCATAGTTTCCTATCAACGGATATGTCATGGTGACGATTTGTCCTTTATAGGAAGGGTCCGTCAGTGTTTCAGGGTAGCCGACCATGCCGGTGTTAAACACCACCTCTCCGCTGACAGAACCGAATGCGCCAAAAGAATATCCGGAAAAAACAGAGCCATCCTCCAGTACAAGCTTTGCGCGTTTCTTTGGTTCCACTCGATAACCACCTCACCCATCGCATGATTGAAGTATTCGTATTCTGAATAATGTTGTGTTTTAAAGAAATTCCTACATTTTCGAACTTCTTTGTTGATTCATGAATCGGCTGATATCCATAAGGAGATTTCTTGATTCCTGCATCTCTTTCATATACTGATGGAATCGCGGTGCTCTTTTATCAAGGATGACTGCGACTCCTCGATCGTTTTCATTGCGAATCAAGCGGCCAATTGCCTGCAGCATTTTACGTGCGGCTGGGGCTTGCACTGTGTATTCCCACCCTTTCCCGAATTTTTGATCATAATAGTTCTGCAGGCCTCGCTGACGTGCTGTTGGTTTTGGATATGGGATTCCGACAATCACTGCTATCTCAAGCTGCTCCGCTGGGAAATCCATCCCTTCGCTGATACGTCCCCCCATGACCGTAAAAAGAGTGGCGCTATTGCCGTTTCCGTCGCCGCAGGACTTAAACTCAGTGACCAGTTCCATCAGTTCTGATTGTGACATGTGTTGTTCTTCGATATACAAGCAGCGTTGGATTTCCGCAAAATACCCATTTTTCTGAAACATCGCAAGGGTGTTATAGCTGGGGAAGGAAACCATGGTGTTTTTCTCAAACCTGTTACAGATATCACTGACGTATTTCCACATTAAGGGGACAATGGTTTTGTCTTTCGTAAGCTCATCGTATCGTGTGGTGACATCACGGACAAAAAAGATCCTCCGGTTTTCTGGCGGGAAAGGAGAGGGATACAACGCCATTCGTGTTTCCAATGGCAGACCTAGGGAGTCACGATATTCATCTAAGGGTTCAAGTGTCCCAGACATATGGATGCTGCAATGGACCTCTTTGAGGATGTCGGTGCCTATTGAGGGGTCAAGACAATACGCTTCCACCCGCGGGTTTTTCCCTTGGCCCGTATCGACGATAAGTTTGATGTATTGGTCCATTTCTATGGTCGTCCAAAAGCCAAGAAACACCCCGAGATTGTGAAGATAAGAGCGTGGGAGTTTTCCGCCTTTTTGTTTATATTCTTGGATTTTTTCGCCATAGGCGAAGAGGTCGCTGATGATGTCCCTGAGTGTCTTGCTAGTAGTTTTTAGACGTGAGAGGATCTCTACTTCAAGCTCATGGGAGGGGATGAGTGCATCGTTTTTTTCTGGGTTGATAGTTCGAATGCCTCCTTCAAGCATCCCATAGACATAGGTGTCGCGTAGGACCATGACGATATCCATGAGTTCTTTACAAAAAGCGGTTACGGAGATTCTACCGTCTGCAAGCGAGGGGTTTCCAAACTGGTCTGCTTCCATAAGGCAGCTGTTCAGCATCCAGGTGCTCAGTTCGGCGGAGAACTGTTCTCTGAGATAATCGGGAAGGTTGTGTGCTTCGTCGACAATAAGGATGACATCGTCTTCAGAAATCGAGAGCCAGTCGAAGAGTTTGATGCGTATTGATTTATCAAACACGTAGACGTAGGGAACTACGACGACAAGGGCATCATGGACCATGAGTTTATTAGTCTCGTAGGGGCAGAGTGCTTGTTTTTCGCAGGCGTCGGAGAATTCTTCTGCGGTTGGGAGGTGTTTCTGTGCCCACTGCATGATTGTTTCAACGCGGTCTTTTTCACCAAGGAAATTCTTATAGTAGCTGCATCCATTTCTTTTCTCTGAGACTGCGAGTTTTTTTTGATAAGAGCAGAACCGCGAGAGCTCTTCTGCATTGCCATTCTGGATCTCTGGGTTTTCCCGTGCGAGTAGGCACATGTTCCCTCGGCCTTGCATCCCGACGCCATAGATTCTTTTCTCCTGAGATTTTTTTTGTATCGCACGCATCTCATGAATCACTTGTTGTTGTTGTGCGTTTGTCCGTGTCGTGTATATGATTTTTTTATGATTGTCCAATGCATAGGTGAGTGCTGCAGCAAGGACGCAGATGGTTTTGCCTGAGCCGGTGCCTGATTCGAAGATAAACTGTCTTTTGTGTCGTATTGCATCGGTGATTTCCTGCATGATTTCGTTTTGATTTTGTCGTGGTAAATAAGGGAATAACTCAGCCATCCATTCTGCGAATACATTGTATGGTAGATAGAGTTGTTGGAGCAAGAGGGATGAGGTTTTATAGGGGCGCAGTATGTAAGAAATGGAGATGTTAAAAACTCCTTACGAGAGTATTAAAAAAACAGTATCCTTACTCATCCCTTCTGAGCTGGTACATTTTCTTCCCAGCAAATGGGAAAAAATCGGTTCTGTTGTGTCGATTAAAGTGCCTGATGAGTTATGTGAGTATAAAGAAATCATTGGTAAAGCGTATGCAGATGGTTTGGGGTGTACGACGACGCTGAATGACACTGGTGGGATCTCAGGTGTGTATCGGAAACCAGTTGTTGAGGTAATCTATGGTTCAGCTCACACGGAAACGATTCATAGTGAGAATGGTATTCGTTTTAAGATTGATCCGCAGCAGATTATGTTTTCATCGGGGAACATGGGGGAGCGGCGACGGATGGCGAGTATTGCCCATCCGAATGAAACTGTAGTTGATTTGTTTGCAGGCATCGGGTATTTTACGCTTCCCATCGCGGTGTACAGCAAGCCGAAGAAGATAGTAGCCTGCGAAATCAATCTGGTCGCGTATGATTATTTATGTGCGAATGTGGTATTGAATCATGTGAGTAGCATTGTCGAGCCTCGTTTTGGTGATAACCGGGTAGTCGCACCTGAGGATTGTGCCAATCGGGTGATCCTTGGGTATCTTCATGATCCGCAGGAGTATTTACCGGTTGCTTTTTCGTGTCTGAAAAACCATGTCGGGATGCTTCATTACCATGAGCTGGTGCCTGTTGATCAAATTCCACGCCAGCCACTTTCCCATATTGAAGTAGTGGCAGGGCGTTTTAACCGCTGTGTTGAATTACTGAAGGTTCATGAGATCAAATCGTATGCTCCTCGGGTAAATCATCTGGTGCTTGATGTGAGGATTTCACAATGAAAAAACCGGTTCAGCTCATTGTGTTTCATGCAGGTCAGGATGATCCTAAGAAGTGCACGGCGAAGAAATTGCATCGGTTCGGGTTTGCGACTCTTCAGAAGACGGTCCGAAGGTTGCCGTCTCATGCGGTTCTTCTTGACCCGTTTGCAGAAAAAAGCTTGTCTTGTGAGGATATCGCGCTTGCTCAGAGACATGGTCTTGTTGCGTTGGATTGTTCTTGGAAAACCGCTGAGCAGACGTTTCAGTCTCTTGAGATTCGGATGACGCCTCGTGCGTTGCCTTTTTTGCTTGCTGCTAACCCCGTGAAT
>Ga0209287_10001344_pt1 | contig 12420 bp, 16 predicted proteins | sample PPLLak3cmMay2015_2_FD_187255 | JGI IMG/M metagenome (GOLD analysis project Ga0209287, IMG submission 187255) | Freshwater sediment microbial communities from Prairie Pothole Lake near Jamestown, North Dakota, USA - PPLs Lake P8 Core (1) Depth... | ecosystem: Environmental > Aquatic > Freshwater... | reverse complement strand
TCAGAGGCGCGAACCTCAGAGGCGCGGACCTCGGAGGCGCGAACCTCGGAGACGCGTACCTCGGAGGCGCGGACCTCGGAGGCGCGACGGGCATAAGCAAGTACCTCACGACCCCGATGTATTTGCTCACCGACCAGCCCGGCGTAATCCGTGCCTACAAGCTCGTGGACGCCGAACTCCGCAGCCCGATACAGGACAACGGGAAGATCACATACGCCATCGGTAGCGAGGTGGTGATCGATGATGCGGATACGGACGAGTCGGAGCAATGCGCCCGCGGCGTGAATCTCGCCTCGCTCGATTGGTGCCTGCGGGAGTGGAAAGAGGGGCGACGAATTCTGATCGCTGAGTTCGTGGCCGCGGACATTGCGGCGATCCCCATCGGGAGTGACGGGAAGTTCCGCGTTCGGCGGTGTCGGATCGTGGGCGAGAGGCCGATGAGCGAGTGGGGGGACGGGCCATGGAACGCGAAGGTTGACGAGGAAGAGAAGGAGAAGCCATGAAGAAGCTGAAGACTAAGATCCCACGTCCCATCACGCCCGCCGAGGAGCGGTTTGTCCTGACCGCCGCGAAGTGGGCGCAGTCATGACCCCTACTGACACCGAGGCGATCAACGCGGTGCTGCGGGCGACGAAAACTCTGCGCCAGTGCGAGGACGTGAAATGGAAATGCATCGTGGATGGGCGTGACGACATGGTGGTATACGCGGAATCGGCAATTGAGGAGGCAGACATACGTCTCGTGAAGGCGGTGCGCCTGTGGATGGACGCCGGTTCACCCATGATCACGGTGCCGGATAAGGAGGCCAGGCAGGCATCGACTCCCGATCTTGAGCGGACGTGCAAGACGTGCGGGAACTGGGCACCATGTGCAAACAAGCCCCTTGGGCTGTGCGGGTATACACAGGGATTGACCCAGGCCCAAGACCATGCCTGTGCCGATGACCACTGGACACCCCGCGAGGGGCAGAGAGGCGAGCAATGAGTGAACGCCTCTGCCGCCTGTGTGGCACGAATCCCACTCCCACTCGCTATTCTCACACATGCATGTCGTGTCTGTCGGCTGGCGTGAAGGAGTTGCGGCGGCTTCAGGCTCTCCCCTTCGCGGACAAGATCCAGCGGACGAAGCAGACCCTCCGCTGGTGGGAGAAGAAGTACAACCATTGCGGCGTGTCCGTGAGCGGTGGCAAGGCGAGCACGGTGCTCGCCCATCTGTACCTGTCGACGTGGCCCCGAGAGAAACTATCGTTCTGGTTTGGGGACACACGCTTGGAACTGCCGGAGACGTACTCGTTCCTGCGCCAGCTCGATGCCGAGTGGAATCTAGACTTGCACTGGATCAGAACCCCGCACTCGCCATGGGCGGTATTCTCTGAGTTCGGATGGCCGGTCGGCGGGAAGCGCCGGCACAACTGGCCAACTGACGCGAAGGCGAGGGCTCACATCGGGTCGGAGTGCTGCCGGCTTCTGAAGCACGGACCGCTTGATAGGGCTCACAAGGATGCCGGTATTAAAGTCATTGGGCTTGGAATGCAGGCGAGTGAAAGCACGCAACGCAGGATCAACTGGGTGGAGTTCGGGGAGGAACACACGAGGAAGAAGGACAACATGACAAGGCTCCAGCCGCTCGGCATCTGGACGGACGAGGACATCTGGGCCTATCACGAGGCGTTTCGCATTCCGCACTCACAGGTGTACGACATGGGCTACCGCAGGAACGGCTGCTGGGCTTGCGGGATGGATATTTCGTTTGCCGACTCTGGCCTGTGGCAGCTCGAGAAGTCGCACCCGAAACACTTCGCCACGCTGATGAGGAAGGGCATGGGCGAGGTCATCAACGCCTATCGGCTGGCGTGCGTGGCCGATGGCAAGAGGCGGGGTGGGGCAGCGGTGAAACGGTTACCCGACCGACACGGGTGCTTTCACCATGAGGTAGGCGATCAGGAGTGGCTAGATGTGTCGCCACGCGAGGGGCTGCGAAGTGCTCAGGAGGAAAACTCGCGTGGGTAGACCCGTCCCCAACGACGGGCTCCCGCGAAAGGACCCGCGCTGGCTCGAGTACGTGAGGGAGCAGCGGTGCACGCTCTGCGGCGCAATCGATTGCGAGGCTCACCACGTCCGGGTGCCAGGGTACTGCGGCACGGCCCTCAAGCCGCCGGACTGCTGCGCCGTCCCGCTGTGCCGTGCGTGTCATCGCAGGATCCACGCGCAGGGGTACGGTGACGACAGGAGCCGGATAGATGGCAGGCTCGTGTACCTGCTCCTGGAGTACCTGGGCCGGAAGCTGACGGTGGAGGAGGAATTCTAAGGTGAGGTGTCGAGACTGCCAGCACTGGTCAGGACGCACAGTGCATCCGTTCTTTCAGGACATCCAGCGGTTCAAGTGCTCCATCCGTGGCCTCATGTGCTTCGGTGACGAGACGTGCGATGCAGAGCACAAGGATGAGGAAGCACCACCGCCTGTGGAGTTACCGACCGAGGTGAACGACCCACGGCAAACCGAGTTGTTCGCGGCAGACGAGTTGGAGCGCAACCCATGAAACGCCCCTACACCAAGCCTCGAATCATTCCGCGCACGGAGCGGCACCTCTGGCCGCGTGAGGCACGGATCCTGGACGCGACGGCTTGGTGGCGTCCCGAGCATGAGGTGGGCGTGTATCGCGGCATGAAGGACCTGCGCGCCGTCGTGGACGCTGCCCTGGCCGCCGAGGCAGAGCTGATCGGGCCGTCAGTCGGCGGGCGAATACCCACGGCCGACGAGCAGGACCGCAGAACGAGGGCCAAGGAGATTGAGGCCCTGTGGGCGAGGAGGTGACGGGATGATGGAGTGCCCCAAGTGCAAGGCCCCGATGTGGCGCGCGGTCCTCGGGTACGTCTGCCCCGACTGCGGGCTGACCATAGACATCGCCAAGCGGTGTAAGACCTGCGGCACGAAGCTCCGGCTTCGACTCGACGGCAAGCCTGGTCTGTGGTGTGACAAGTGCAGATGCGACGACACACCGCTAGAGGCGATCACGAAGGACGCACCCTACCGCTCGGCTGCACACGCTCTCTATTCGCTCATCTGGGCCACGGCCCAGGCTTCGGGGGCACCGAGCGAACTCGGCCCCAAGCTGGAGCGGCTGGAGCTGGGTTACGTCCAGACCTCGGGCCGGCGACAGCTCGGACGTGAGCACGAGATCATCGGTGAGCTTGCAGCCCCATGGTCTCGTCTCGACGGCGAGGATCAGGTCCTGCTCTGGGAGTGGGGCTCGTCCGCCATGTGGCTAGAGCAGGCTGTCGTGTGCTCATGCGGTAGAGAGTACGTCCCGACGTGGCTCAAGCACTGCGAGGTCTGCGGGCGGATCCGCTGCCAGGACGAGCAGCTATGCCAGTGCGGTGCCCATCACTGGAGCCCGATAGAGTGCTGTCCGAGGTGCGGACGCAAAGACGCCCATACTGCGACGACGAGGGCAAGGCGAACTGCACGGGCCGTGAGTGGATATCGTCGAGCGTTGTTCGAGCGAGATCACGGACGCGCGCCATTCCGTAAGGGGCAGAGTGAGAACGAGGCCGAGAACTTCAACGAGTCAGAGCGGGTCGGCTACTGCTGGCGATGCAAGAAGTGGAAGCGCGACTCAGAGGTGATGAGCGGGAAGCGGTGCAAGGTCTGCAAACAGCGCGTCCCGTGGGGAATCACCGTGAGCGACGTCACCGTGACGAAGATGGTGCCCAGTGCGATGCACCGCTGGGCCGACGTGATCGAGGGGTTGATAGGCAAGGAGGACACCGATGATCGCACTGATTAGCCACGGGTGGTACAGCGACTACACCGTGGACATCTTGCTCGTTGATGCGCCGTGGGAGGCGTATGCATGGGCGTGGCTGATGGACCGATTCGGCTGCAACGACGGTTGTGACGTCGAGTCCGTCATCGACGGCACGGTGGTCTGCGGGCGTGACGCTGGGGCAAAGATAAAAGGGACGGACCTCATCCTGGATTATTACCTGCGGGCCACAGGGTACGACCCGTCGCGCGCCGGGAGAAAGAATGACGTGGATCTCACCGGCATCGATACGTTCGTCGAAGGAACCGGCAAGCACGCCAGGATCCACCCCACCGAGTCCGGCTTTCGCCAGATGATGTGGATCGCACGCATGCGCATCGAGTCCGAGTGTGCCGAGAAGGGCGTGGCAGTGCCGTGGAAGGTGCCAGCGGGCGAGGAGGGAGGTGAACGATGACCGAGCTTGACAGGATGATCGCGCTGTTCGACTCGCTCGGCGTCGAGTACGGCGTGAATGCCGACAACGAGTACCAGGGGCAGAAGGCAACCTATGTATCCCCAGGTCAAACGCACTTCGTGTTCGTCGATGGTAGATACGTCGGCCTGGAGTGGGACGAGATGGGGTACTGGGACCCGCGAAAAGAGACGCCGTGACCGATCACGCTGACCGCCCATTCGTCGTCGAGAGGTTCGGCGTGCCCGTGGTCATGAGTTGGCCCGGCATCGCAGGGCAGCTCGGCCTGTCGGTGCGCACCGTGATCCGATATTCGCAGGTGGAGATAGACCCGCTGCCCGTCCAGCGGGACAAAGTGAGCGGTCACGTCTGGATCCGCCTCTCGGAGCTTGAAGAATGGGCGGTGGCCAGGGGGCTGTGGGGGAGGGGAGCATGACCTGCATCGTAGGGCTGGAGACATCGCACGGCGTCATGATGGGAGCGGACAGCGCGACGTGCATAGAAGGCCTGCAAGTCGCCAACACATCACCGAAGCTGTTCCGGCGTCGAGCGCATGGGGTCGAGTGGGTGATCGGGGCAGCCGGCGATACCAGGGTGGTACAGGTTCTCCACGCCTGCCTGGAGCTCCCCAAGGCACCCCGAACGGCCTCGCGAATAGACGACATGATGGCAACGACGTTTGCCACGGCCGTCATGGCGGCGCTTGAGCAGCACAAGAAACTGAAGATGTCAGACGGAAAATCCACCTACAACGGGGATCTCTTGGTCGGCGTGCGTGGTCGAGTCTACCTGTCGGCGAGCGATGGGGCCTACGTGCGCAGCCGGGATGGGTACATGGCCATCGGCTCAGGCTCAGACTTCGCGCTCGGGTCGATGCACGCCTCTGCCTGCTATACACCTCGGGCACGCATCAGGAAGGCGCTCATGGCCGCAGAACGCTACGGTGTTGGAGTGCGAGGACCGTTCACGGTCTTGCAGGGGAAGAGATGATCACCCTCTCCATCGACCCTGGCAAGACCTCCGGCTTCGCACTCATCGCGAACGGCAAGGTCGTCGAGGCCGGGGAGCTTCACATTGATACCGCCAAGGGGCTGGCTCTCGCGGTCGAGCTCGTGGACCAGGCCGACGCGGTGGCCATCGAAGACGTGGGCTATGTCCCATCCGGCAAGGTCAGGATCGAGACCATGCATCACCTCGGCGTGAGGGCAGGGGCCTGGGCCTGCCTGGCCCGGCAGCGGGGCCTCGAGGTCCAGTGGGTCCACCCGAACACCTGGCAACGGGCCATGCTCCACCGTGGGGGACGAAACCCGGGCAGGGCCATGCTCAAGAGGTTGTCCATGGCTCGGGCGAGGCAGGAGAGTGGCCGTGTCCTCGGTGAGAACGCCTCGGACGCGGTGTGCCTCGGGCTGTGGGCTGACCGTGAGATGTCAAACCATGTCAAACCATGACAAGCGATGCCAGGCACAACGGATGATGCGCTAGACCTGCATTTATTTCTGGACAACGGACCGAATATCTGCCCACCAATGAGGTGGGGAAGATCCCATCATGATGCGGAGAGGGCAAAGAGCAAGCCGCGTGGCTCATACCCACGAGACAGCAGGTGCGACTCCTGCCTCCGCTACTGGTCCGGTCGGCGCTGCCTCGGTCTCCCGGGTTGCGTCGTCTCCCACCGGGCCACGCCGTGAGGGTTTGGCTCCGAGGGTTCGACTCCCCGGCACGGCGCTAGGCCCCATCCGGCAGGTTATCGCCACCACCTAGCCGGCGGGGCCATTAGGTAGACCATGAGCCCAGACACCATCAAGCAGGTCCGCGCCGACTACGAGGCCGGCGAGAGTTATCGCACCCTGGCCGACAGGTACGGGACGAGCAAGAGCGCCGTGGGACGGATGGCCCAGGAGCACGGGTGGGCGAAGGGCAAGCAGCACAAGCCAGCGAAGGCGAAGCCCACCAAGACGGTGGGACAGAAGCGGGACAGTGGGACAGATGGGACAGTGGGACAGCAGGAAGTGTCCCATGTGTCCCAGCCTCCCGTACCCGATGACTCGCCTACGATCCAGGAGCGCCTGGACCTGCACACGAAGGTGGCCACGCGCGGGGCAAAGGCATGTCACCGGCTTCTCGAGCGAGGGGAGGCCATCCTGGCCAGCGGGACGACGGACAGTACGCTGCTTCACGCCTGCGCCGCCATGATCCCGAAGGCCATGAACGGCCTGGAGATCGCCAACCGGATCGTGCGGTTGAACGCCGGCCTGCCGACGAGCTACGAGAAGGGTGAGACGAAGACCGAGGGGACGCTGATACATGAGCACCACACCGCAGAGCGCGCCCGGTCGGAGCTTGCCCGGGAGTTCGGGCTCTGGGAATCTGGATCACATCTGGACGGCACTCAGAGAGACGCTGCACCCGTATCAGTGGGCGTACCTGACGAGCCAGCCCAGGCGTAAGGCATGGGCTGCAAGTAGGCGTATAGGCAAGAGTTTCACGGTGGCACTCGAGGCCACCATCTTCGCTCTCGGTGGACTCGGCCCGGATAACCTCGTGGTCTCGCACGACCAGGAGGCCAGCAACGATCTTCTAGCCTACGTCAAGGGCTGGGCTCGGTGGTTCGCTCGGATGGGCTATCCTGGGGCATCTGCCGTAAGGGACGTGGCCAGGGAGGTACGCTTCGGCAACGGCATGAGGGTCGTGGCAATCCCTGGCGGCAGGCCAGCAGCGATCCGGCACTACGGCGGGAACATCTGGCTCGACGAGGCTGCCCACCACGCACGGCTCAAGGAGAACCTCGGGGCAGCCGGCCCGGCCATCTCGCAGGCGAACGGTAAGCTGCGGGTCATCTCGACGGTGTTCTCGGATGGGGACGCCTTCTGGGCCATCATGGATGGGCAGCGCCCAGGGTGGACCAAGCACTCGACGACGATCCATGATGCGATAGCGCAGGGCCACAAGGCCAGGGACGGGACGCCGATCAGCATCGACGAGCTCAGGCTCGATGTGCCTGACCCTGACATCTTCTCTGCGGAGTTCGAGAACATCCCGTTATCGGATGCTACCTCGTACTTCCCGCACGACCTTCTGGACCGCTGCGAGCAGGTGATACCACCGACAGGTGGGAGCCTGTACGGCGGGTTCGACGTGGCGCGCTCTGCCCGTGGTGACCTGGCTGCCATGTGCGAGGTCAGGCGGGACAAGGAGCATTACGGAGCGAGCCCGACCCTGTACGCCGAGAGGGGTCAGGATTACGAGGCCATGCAGGACGTGGCAGCTCGATTCCACCGGGAGCGTGGATGGGTCAGGATGGCCGTGGATGCGCAGGGTCTCGGAAACGAGACAGCCGAAAGGTTGCAGCGCCGTCTAGGTGGTCCGGCCGTTGTCGATGCAGTCAGCATGAATCCGCAGAGCAAGTCGGACATGATGACCACGTTGCGGTCCCTCATGGACCAGGGACACATGGCACTCCCGCTCGATAGGGAACTCAGGATGGACCTGCACTCCATCCGCAGGATCATCGGGGACAGCAGCATCCGCTACGACGCGGACAGAAACGAACGAGGCCACGCCGACCGTGCATGGGCTCTTGCTCTTGCCGTGCGTGCTGCCGGTCATCAGCCGGCCGTCACGCAGAGACAGATACAGGTACGCACACGCCGTAGGCCACGCGGGCCGATGTACTAGGAGACCATGGCGATACTGGACGCATACGGCAACCCCATCAAGCTGCCTGCCAAGCCCAAGAAGGGCTACGGTGTCGCCTATAGGGCCTCGACACGCGAGTACGACTTCTCGACGCGCACGCTGACTCCGACAGGGCTGTGGAGCGCAGCCGTTGCAGCCGACGATGGGGATGTGTCGGCGCTTCAGACGTACTTCGAGAAGGCGCCTCGTCATGATGGACGCCTGTACGACCTCATCCAGAGACGCCTCGGCGGGGTGACCGGGCTCGAGTGGGAGTGGAAGCCGTACCAGGAGGACAAGGACAAGGAGCCGGAAGCCGAGGACGTCGAGAACCGCAACCTCGTGGCTGACGTCTTCGAGCGCGTCCCGAACATCCAGGACCACCTGCGCGGTATCATGGGTGCCTTGCCTTGCGGATTTGCGGTGTGGGACATCAACTGGGTTGACTCGCTCGACGGCAACACGCTGCGCCCGTACCTCTGGACCAGACCGCAAAGGTGCTTCACCTTCCAGCGTGAGAACCGCGACGAGATCGTGACCGACGACTGGCCGCGCGTCCTGACCGACACGGCATCGCAGTTCGGTGAGGCACTGGACCCATCGAAGACCATCGTGGCGATCTACCGGGACGCTGCCGAGCCGTGGCACTGCGGTATCATGCAGTCGGTGATCTGGTACTGGCTCAGGAAGCGCCAGATTTGGTCGCAATTAATGGCCACGGGAGAGAGGTTCGCAGAGCCCATCCCCGTGGGGTACTACGGTGTCGACGAACAGAACGGCACGCTCGAGGCCGACGTACTAGACCTCATTCAGGCGTATGGGCCTGGATGCACGGTGGCTCTCCCGGGCACAGGGGCACCGCTGAGCGAGGATAAGAACGGTGCCACGAGGGGCGCGTACCTCGACCTCAAGCAGCCTGACCTGCGGATACCACAGGGCTTCTGGGGGGCGAGCCTCGAGACCTGCGACAGGGAGATCGCAATCGCCTTCTCAGGAGGGAACCTTCTCACTGATACCACGGGTGGGACAGGGACGTTCGCGGCGATCAAGGAGCAGCACACCTCAGAGACCGATGATATCCGCCGGCATGACGTGGACTGGCTGACGCTCGGACCCGTGCAGGAGCTGGCCAGGCTGATCCTGCTCTACAACAATGGGCAGGATGCTGCCGAGAGGTTGCCCACCCTGACGCTCCCCGGTCTCGAGCCGGCCGATGACCTGGAGCTCAAGAGCAGGGTGTACGCGAACCTCAACCTGATCAACTGGGACAACTTCCGGTCGATGCCCCAGGAGATCCGAGAGGTCTTCGAGATCCCGGAGATCGCAGAGTCCGACGAGCCAGAAGGGGCAGAACCAGAGGAGACCGAGCCACCACCGAGCGATGAACCGCCGACCCCCGGCGAGGGTCCAGGAGCTGCCGGCAAGACGTGCACATGCCCAGAGTGCGGGTACGAGCAGAGCGGGGAAGGTGGCGTACCGTGCCAGGACATGACGTGCCCCAAGTGCGGGGCATCCATGCTGCGAGAGATAGAGACGAGCGATATCACGGCCGCTGCCCCGAGTCTCGCGGCCGCGATGAAGGACATGGCCAAGCTCGTGGCCCAGGCAGATCCGTTCAACAAGGAGGCAGCCGAGGCTGTCACCGACCGCGTGACGGCGTACCTTCTGCGGATGAAGAGGCCACCGAAGACGGCCAAGGCGTTCCAGAAGGCGGTCCTCAAGCACATTGACATGAGCTACGACGAACTGGCCGAGGAGATGGACAACGCCGGCATGTCGAAGTGGTTCGAGACCACCTACAAGAAATACAAGACGCAGGACCGGGCGCTCTGGGGCACGCAGCCACCGCCACCCGCAGCGATCACGTTCGGAGCTCGCGACCTCGCCAGTGCCAAGCACATGGCCGATCAAGCGTACTGGCACTTCTCGTCCTTCACGGACAACGACACGTTCCGCGAGCCGATTCAGAAGTTCCTGACGAAGACCTACATGGACGACGGGGCGCAGCTCTTTGTCCGCGACGAGAAGATCGTCAAGGCGTTCGGCATGAAGCTTGGGGACACGACGAAGGACCTGGCCTCGCACGAGATCGACAGGATCGCCAGGACCTCGGTAGCCCGTGCGCGCGAGCAAGCCAGGATCATGCAGATGGCCGATGCCGGGGTCACGAAGGCTGTGGTCACGGTCCACCCGGACGCCTGTCCGATCTGCAAGCAATACGAGGGCGCGGTGCTCGACGTGACAGCAGAGGTCACGTGGATGGAGAACCTCGAGACGCTCGAGGGTGATTCCTATCACGACGCGCTCAAGGAGCACGGCAAGAAGGCGCTCAAGGGCGTTCCACCGCACGAGTTCCCCGATGGGGCCGGTGGACCGCTCTATCACCCGAACTGCCGATGCGGCGTGGACATGCAATAAGGGGACACCATGGAAATCGATGAGAGAGTGAAGCGGGTCACAGACGAGCTTGACGAACTGCGCAAGGAGTTCCCGGGTTGCCCGTGGGCCTTCGTGGTCATCAAGCGCCCTGGCGAACTGACGAGCGACTGGGACGGCGACGCGCTCCTGACGGTGGGGGCCATCTCGCTGCTCAAGGCCAAGGTGCTGTCACCGATTGTCAGGCAGATCGATGCGCAGCTCGCCAAGAAGGCAAGGCCGGCCATCGTGCCCGCCAGGCTGATACCAGGTGGTAGATAGAGTCAGGATCGACCCTCAGCAGTTCGCCCATGCTGTAGGTGACGCGCTGGGCCGAGGTGCCGAGGCGGGCCTCGAGCGCTGCGGTTTGAAGATTGCCAAGGAGTCGCGGTCAAGGGCTACAGTTGATAGCGGGTCGCTCAAGTCGTCCATCACCGTGCAGGTGATGGGCAAGGGTCTCAGGACGACGGTCACCGTAGGCCCGAACGTCAGGAGCAAGGACGGCGCCCCCTACGACGTGTTCCAGGAGTTCGGCACCGGTCTCTACGGTGAGAGCCCGAGGTCAGGCTGGAAGAACGTCACGTCGACAGAGGGCGTTGTCGAAGGGCTGAGGTACAAGGGCCGCGATGTCATCCGGCCACGGTCGATGAAGATCGGGGTCAGCGGTCAATCCTACAGTCACCTATCCTTCAAGCCGAAGGGGGGCGGTGATTGGGTGCATCGCGCGTGGGTGCGCGGCGTCAAACCGGTGCGGTACATGCGTGAAGGGCTTGCGGCAGTTGACATCGAGAAAGAGTTCGTCGCCGGCTTCAACGCCGTGACGAAGGGGGAAGCAGCGTTCCGGCGTCACTCATAGGAGGGGACATGACAAGGAAGTTTTTGCCCTATGGGCGAGTGCCAATCGACGAACCTGGCTTCAAGTTCTCGGTTGGTCGCAAGGGACCGCGGGCTCCATTGCAGGTCGGATTCGCCGTGCCTGCCGAGGAGAGCGAGGACATCGAGTGCTGGCGTGAGCCGCCTGCGTGGATGGCCGGTGGCAACTACTGGGTGTTCACCGTCCAAGAGAAGGTTGCCGAGAAGCCCACGACCGTGGATCACGTCTGCCTCGGCGTGCGCGATGATGTCCTGTTCGCGTGGTACGTGCAGGCCGATGAGCACTACCAGGGCGCTGGTGCCATTGGCACTCTCCCGGATGGCTTCGTGTGGGAGACCCTGGACCCGGCCAGAAGTGCGATGGACATCGCGCGCAAGTTCGTGGTGGCGCAGACCACGTACCCGGACATGGACTGGACGGTGACGGTGCGCATCAAGGGGCGCGTCCCGCTGGTCCTCGGGTCGGACAGCGACATGATCGAGCACATCCAGGGGAAGCTGGGAGAGAACTGATGCCATCACCCGACGTCACCGAGGACTACATCCGTCTACGCCAGCGAGACCCCGGCGACTTCGAGGAGGGATCGTTTCGCACGATCACGCTCAACGCCCGCGACGGGATCCGCGCCGTCATCGGCAAGCTGGATGGCAAGACGACGACCACGGTGCAAAGCTACCTCTTCGAGCTGTCGAAGTCCTGGACGGTTGAGCGCGCGACCTCCTGGGTCAAAAAGCACGGCGGCAAGTACCAGGCCAAGGAGTTCAGCTCCCGGGCAAGCCGATGGGATGGTGACATCGACCTGGCCGTGATCATGTCCGGGGCTTCGTTCCGGCTCGAGGAGCGCCACGAGTGGGAGTCGATGCTCACCGAGCAGACTCGCGACTTCCGTGCGGGAGACGCAGTCGAGTTCGATCACGTCGAGCTCGACGAGGAGGGCGTGCCGACCGCGTTCAGGATACGGGAGTTCGGTGATTGGGAAACATCGAAGTACGGGGTGCTCAAGGTCACCGCGAAGACGGCAAAGGGCACGATGGCATGGTGGTCGTACAAGTACGGCACCGAGAAGATCCCCATGGACTGGGGTCACAAGAGCACGACCGGAGAGGACGAGAGAAGCCCCGGCTTCTGGCATCCCGAGATCCGCGACGACGGCATTTGGGCCGTCGATGTCGAGTGGACCCCGAAGGGTTACGAGCAGCTCAAGAACAAGGAGATCCGCTTCTTCTCCCCGGAGGGCAA
>Ga0209287_10001341_pt1 | contig 12435 bp, 9 predicted proteins | sample PPLLak3cmMay2015_2_FD_187255 | JGI IMG/M metagenome (GOLD analysis project Ga0209287, IMG submission 187255) | Freshwater sediment microbial communities from Prairie Pothole Lake near Jamestown, North Dakota, USA - PPLs Lake P8 Core (1) Depth... | ecosystem: Environmental > Aquatic > Freshwater... | reverse complement strand
GCTTGAGCCGCACCCGGCCGCTGAGCATCTTCAGGAAGTGAATCTCGATAAAGCATTTGTTTATGGTCGCGGTGAGGTCTTTGGCAGCAGCTCGCAACTGAATGTGTTCCAGATTGATGCCGGCCAGGCCGCTGAATTTTGCCGAACCGATGCGAAGGACATCCCCGGCATGGGTTGTTTGATAGGAACGAATACGGCTGTCCAGAACACGGCGCAGGATGACATTGCGCAGAGAGAAGAACAGAGCGCCGAGGAGCAAGGCTCCGCCCAGTAGGGCGGCCGCGCCGATGCGCAGCGCTTTATGTCGACGCGCGCGAGGACAGATCCCTGGCCCCATTTTTGCCATTTTGCGGTAGGAAATGGCGGCCCACGATGATATTCTCCTTCTACTTCACAGCCTTTTTTATCGCGCGCTTCACATCCTTGACCACACCTTTGACTTGACCTCTGAGTTCATCCCTCTCCCCTTCTCGCTTGAGTTTCTCGTTGCCGGTCAAGTCGCCGACGGCTTGTTTGACCTTGCCTTTGCCCTTGTCCAACATTTCGCCCATTTTTGCCTCCTTTCAGTTACTGTTCCCTCTTGGAATTTTTTCGGGATAATCACTCGATCGTTCTTGAGTCTCGGCTCTACCTTATGCAGTTTCCGTGCCAAAAGAATCCACTTCCCCGTTTTTTGCAAAGTCCATTTTTTATGATAAACGCGGGGATTTAACAGAGAGAATACGTCCGAAGCCCCCGTTTAGAAGAAAACGAAGTCTATTTTCGAATAGATTGTCCAAAGAAATAGCATTTGTCTTATCGGGGAGGATTTTCAACCCTCGCAAAAAAAGCCCCATCAGCTATGAACTCAGGTTAAAAGGGCATTAAAACACATCCACCCGGGCGCCGAATTCGAAGAACCGCGACCGCCAGGGGAAGATCGGCTCGGTGTAGAGATAATCATCGAAGATATTGGACACCTTGATGAACAGCTCGACCCGGCCAAAATCGTAGGCCGCGACCGCGTCGAGATTGAAGTACCCGGGAATGCGGAGAATCGTCTTGGACGTCGAATCGTACCAGGGCGCTTCCGAGGCCGAGAGGCCGAAAACGCTCAGCCGCAAACCGGAAACCGGTCGGGCGGTCAGGTCGAAGCTGAACGCATTGCAGGAAATGGCATCCAAGGGCCGGTTGTCGGTTTCGTTGCGATGGTCGATGTTCGTGTAGTTGAGGGAGCCCTCCAGCCAGCCGATCGACTTCCGGACCTGGATCTCGAAGCCGTCGATCCGGGCCTTCCCCACGTTCCAGTACCGTTTCGTCCCGTCGGACAGGGTGATCGAGTCGATCATATTCTTGAATCGATAGATAAAGACCGAACCAGAAATTCGGACAGGTCCGTCCCAGGTGAAGCCGCCCTCGACGTTCGTCCCCATCTCGCTCAGGAGATCCGGATTGCCGCTCGACGGCGAATACATCGCCCGCATGTTGGGGAAGCGCGACTTTTGGGAGAACGACAGATGCATATCCAGGACTTCGCTCGGAGTGAACTTCAGACCGAGCATGGGATTGAGACGGTTGTACGTTCCGCCGGAATACTTGCTGATGAGGTCGAAGCTGACCCCGCCGATCACTTTCCACTTGTCGCTTATGGAGAAATGGTCTTCCACCGCCGCCGAGAAGGTCCCCTGATCGAACTCGTCGAATGCCAGGCCGACGTCATCCTGGGTCCGGGCAAGATCTTTCTGATAATTCAAGCTGGCTTTCAGGGTGTTCGAGGAAGACAGGGCAAACTCCGACAGGGCAAACGCGCCGTAGACATAGTTGTCAAACGTGCTCTCGAATTGGCGGATGGTCATCGCCTTGTCCTTGAACTGGTCCATCGTGTTGCGATAATTGACGTAGAACGCCCGGAAGCGGAGGGTGACTCCCTCGGCCAGGGAGGTGAAGCCCCCGGCGTTCAGAGCGTAGCGGTCCCAGTTCTTGAAGTACCAGTAACGGGCTTTCTGAATCCCCACGGCCGAGGGCATGCCGTAATCCGACTGGTAGAGGCCGCCGTTGATCATGATTTCGGTCTCGTCATTCGGAGCGTAGTAAACTTTGGCGTTAAGGTTGAACCGCTTGTAGTATGTATTCATCCGCTCGGTCTTCTCCCCTGTCTCGGGGTCGGGATACTTGAAGCCGTCGGAATCCTGGTATCCGACGACGCCGGAAAAAGCGAACCGGTTCAAGCGGAAACCGCCGTCGAGGGCGACGTTATGAGTCTTGTTTTCGCCCAAGCTGCCCTGAACCGAGAGGTAAGGATCCTCGCCCGGCCGGCGGGTGAGGACGTTGACGATCCCGGCCAGGGTGTTCGGCCCGTAGAGGACCGAGGAGGGGCCCTTGGTGATCTGGACCGATTCGAGCCCGGAGGCCGAAACCGTCTTCAAGTCGAACGAGCCGTAATAGGGCTCGTAGTTAGGGACGCCGTCGATAAGGAGAACGATGCGCCGTGAATCCATGCCCCGGAGCTTAAGGGTGAACTCGTTTTTATTTCCGGACTGGACAAGAACTCCCGGGGCGTAACGGATCGCCTCGGCCAGGTCCAGGGGCTTGTTGGCCGAAATCAAGGCGGTCGTGATCACCGTGACGGTCGATACCGGTTGAGTCTTGGGGGCTTTCCCGACGACCAGGATTTCCTCGGTAATCTTGACCTCTTGGGTTTTCTTTTCGTCTTCCTGCGTTTGGGCAAAGACGGGACCGGCCAGGAAGCCCGCAACCAGGGCGCAGACGGCCGATGCAACAACGACGCGTTTGAGGATTTTTTCCGCAGAGTGGATCAATCGATCCTCCTTTTCAAAGATGGAAGGCGCGGCCGTTTCCGGCAGCGCCCGTTGGTCTCGAAGCCTGGCCTCGCGGCTTTAGCCCCTTCGACTCGGAGTGAAGGGTTATTATATGGATACCCCGGGGGAAGTCAACGCCTTGTTTCGGAAGGCCGTTTGTATTATTTTATGGACGTGAAGCGCGCGATCGGCGTCATTCTCGCGACGTTCGGGCTGGCCTGGAACGGCTACTCCCAGGGGCCGGGCCGGGTTTCCTGTGACATCCAGCTCGACCTGGCGCTCAAAATTTTGGCTTTCGACCGCAAGCTCCCTTCCCGCGTCGGCGACGAGCTGGTTTTCGGCATCGTTTATCAAGGCGACTTCCCCGCCTCGCTCCAGGTCAAGGCCGAAATGGAGCAGGCCTTCGAAACCTTCGCAATTAAGAAGGTGGGAACCATCCCCGTCCGGATGGCGGCAGTCGACCTCGGCCGGTCCCCGCGCTGGGAACAAGAGTTAAAAGAGGCCGGAGTCGATATCGTCTATTTGGCCCCTCTCAAGGATAAGGCCTTCGACCGGGTGATCATTCTCTGCCGGCGCATGCGGCTGACAACCATCGCCAGCCTTCCCGGCGACCCGGCCCGGGGCGCCGCCGTCGGCTTCGAGCCCGCCGGCGCCAAGTCCGTCATCGTCATCAATCTTTCGGCGGCCCGGGCCGAGGGCGCTGATTTCAGCTCCCGGCTCCTCGGGATGTCCAAGGTCCTCCGATGAAAGCCATTCGGGCAAAAATTCTCTTGGGCACAATGCCCTGGTTGGCGGCCCTGTGCTTGATCATCCTGCTGATCTCGCCGATGCAGTTGAAAAGGGCCTTGACCGAAACGACCGTTTCCAAAAACGAACGGGTGGCCGCCTCATCGGCTGAAACTCTGACCGTGCCCTTGTACTTCCAGGACGCCACGGCCCTCGAGGAAGAACTCCGGCGCATCTGGGAGTCGGGCGACATCGTCTATGCCGTCATCCAGGACATGTCCGGCCGGGTCGTCGCCGCTCAGGGAAAGGGCACGGCCGATTTCGTCCGCTATGAGGTTTTTCCGGAAAATAGCTTCACGCGAAAACGGGACATCTACCGGACCATAACCACCATCCGTTACCGCGAAAGCCAGCTCGGCCGGCTGTTCATGGGCTTCAAGACGGAATTCATCGCGGCCGAGATCGGCCGCATCCGGAAGGGGATCATCCTTATCTCGCTGGTGATCTTTCTCCTTGGCGCGGGCGTCATTCTCCTGACGACCGGCTGGGTGACCCGGCCCTTGAAGAGCATGACCTCCGCCGCCCGGCAAATCGCCGAAGGCGACCTGTCCCGCCGGGTCGAAGTTCAATCGCAGGATGAGACGGGGATCCTGGCCGCCTCTTTCAACAAGATGGTCGACCGGCTTCAAGAGCTGTACCAGAACCTGGAATCCAAGGTCGAACAGCGGACCGAAGAGCTCCGGTTGGAAGTCGAAGAGAGGCGCAAAGCCGAGGATTTCGCCCGGGAAAACGAGTCGATCCTCCGATCGATGCTCGAGGGCCTTGGCGACGGCGTCGGCATTGTCGACGAGCAGGAGATCTTCACGGTTTCCAACCCGGCCTTGGAAGAGATTTTCGGCGTGCCGCAGGGAGGCTTGACCGGGCGAAATATCACCGATTTCCTCACCCGGCCCGGGATCGAGCTGTCCGCTTCCCAGACGCTCCAGCGAAAGAAGGGTCTTAAGGGTGTTTACGACCTGGAAATCATTACGATGGCCGGGACCCGGAAAATGCTCCGGGTCAATGCCATGCCCCGGTTCGACAAGCGAAATCAGTACATCGGAACCTTGGCCGTATTTTCCGACATCACTCAGCGCAAGCTCCAGGAAAACCAGGTCCGCGAAGCCAACGAAAAACTGCGCCGGAATATCGTCGAAATCGAGAAACGCAACACCGAGCTCGGCCTCCTTTACGAAATGGGCGAATCCCTCCAGGCCTGCCAGACCGAAGCCGAGATCTACGCCGTCGGAGCCCGGTACGGAGAAAAGATTTTCCCCCATCAATCGGGAGCCTTTTTCCTGGCCGAAAGCGCCGAAGGCCATCTGGACACGAAATCCTCCTGGGGCAGCTATCCCGAAACCTCTTTCGACCTGGAGACTGCCGATTGCTGGGGCCTCCGGCGGGGAAAGCCCTATGTCGTCGAGAATCCGGACAAGGACCTTGTCTGCCGGCACATCCTCGAAGCCGGACTGGCCGGGGCTCCCTCCTTGTGCGTCCCGATGACCAGTTACGGCGATCTCCACGGGATCCTAACGATCAGCTATGCCCCTCCGGAATCCAAAACCCGCTCCGGACGCAAAACCGCGATCGCGGCCGAAGCAATTCTTCGGGACGAGCTTCGCCCCCGCCTCGCCGCCAACCTCGCCGAATACATCGGGACGTCGATCGTCAACCTCCGGCTCCGGGAATCGCTCCGGGAAAAATCCATCCGGGATCCCCTGAGCGGGCTGTTCAACCGCCGGTTCATGGAGGAAACGCTCGAGCGGGAGATCCGCCGGTCAATCCGGTTGAAATCCCCAGTCGGAATCGTCATGGCCGACATCGACAATTTCAAGGAATTCAACGACACCTATGGCCACGAAGCCGGCGACATCATGATCCGGGAAATCGCCCGGCTTCTGACCAACCATGTCCGCCAGGAGGACGTCGTTTGCCGTTACGGCGGAGAGGAATTCCTCCTCATCCTGCCGGGAGCATCGCCCGAGCTGGTCAGGGATCGGGCCGAGCGCCTCCGGACCGACGCCCATTCCCAAACCATCCTCTACATGGGACTCCCCATCGGCCCGGTGACCCTGTCCTTCGGCTGCAGCTCTTTCCCCGCCGACGGCGACGACGGATCGGAAGTGATCAAGGTCGCCGACATGCACCTCCTCCAGGCCAAGCGGGAAGGCCGCGACCGCGTCGTCTGCTGAATCCAGGTTGAATTGGGCATGAAGACGATCACCCGAGAAGCCGAGATCGCGCTCGAAATCAAGCGCTCGCGATTCATCGGCCGGAGTTTCCTTCGACAAGTTCCGGCAGAAGCCCTAGCCGTGGTCGAAAAGCTCCGAACCGACGAACGCGACGCGACCCACCACTGCTGGGCCTACCGGATCGGCCGGGATGGGGAACAGGCCCGCTACAACGATGACGGGGAGCCCCAGGGAACGGCCGGCCCGCCGATTCTCGATGTCTTGAAGAAAAACGACATCACCAACGTGCTTCTGGTCGTGACCCGGTATTACGGGGGAATCAAGCTCGGGGCGGGAGGCCTGGTTCGGGCCTACGGCGACGCGGCCAAAAAGGCGCTCGAGGAATCGCGGGTGAAGGAGCTGCGCCTGATGACCGATATCGAAGCCGCTGTCCCTTATCCCCTCCTGGGATCCCTCGAGCATTATCTCGAGCGGGAGGAGGCCGAGGTTACGGGAAAGACCTTCGGGGAGTTCGTCACTGTCCGCCTCAGGATTCCGGCCGCCCGGCAGGCCGATTTCGAAGCGTTCTATGCCCGGCTCACCGCCGGGAAAGCCGCCCTGTCCGTTCTCGGCCGGGATTATCGATAAACCCGGGCAACCGAATCCCGTATAATAAAGGGCGGGGTCGTTAATAACCGCAAGGATAAGGAGGTTTCATGCTCAAAGACATCATTAAAAAGGAGATCGTGGAGACGATTACCAGCCCGAAATTCGTCTTTACCTTCCTTCTGTGCACCGTCCTGATCCTTCTTTCGGTCTATACCGGGATCACCTCGTACAAGTCCGAGCAGAAGGAATACAATGCCGCCATCGCTCTCAACAAGAAGAACCTGGAAGGACAGACCAGCTACCAAGCCCTGGCCGGCCTGGGGACCAAGATCAACCGGCCGCCGCAGGTCCTGAGCGCGATTTCCAGCGGCATCGACGAAGCCGTCGGGCGCGTGGCCTCGGTCAATATCGCCTACGACCCGAATCTGGTCGATTCCAAGTACTCGAGTAATCCGGTTTTTTCGGTCTTCGGAGCCCTGGACCTGACCTTCATCGTCAAAATTGTCCTCAGCCTTTTTGCGATCCTGTTCACCTACGACGCCATTGTCGGCGAGAAGGAGCGGGGGACGCTCAAACTGACACTTTCCAACAAGGTCCCCCGCGACAAGCTGATCCTGGGCAAAGTCATCGGCGGCTATATCAGCCTGCTCATCCCCTTGATCATCCCCTTGATCATCAGTCTTCTCATCCTGATGGTCTTTCCCGGCATCCACCTCACGGGCGGGGATTGGGGCCGCCTCCTCTTGATGTTCCTGATCTTCTTCCTGTACCTCTCGGTCTTTTTCACCCTCGGGCTCTTTGTTTCGGCTCGGACGAATAAAAGCTCGACAAGCTTCCTGATCCTTCTGTTCATCTGGGTCGTGTTCGTGACTATCATCCCCAAGGTCTCGGTCCTGGCCGCCTCCCAGATCAAGCCCATCCCCTCGGTCCATGAGATCACGAGCAAGAAGGATGCCTTCCTTCAGCAAGTCCAGGGGGGCGCGCAGAAGGAGGTCATGGACTGGATGAAGGCCAACCAGCCCAAATCCGGCGACGACCAGGCCGGCTTCCAGGAAAAGTTCAAGAAATACCTTGAAGATTACCAGCAGAGAGTGACGTCCGAAATCGACGCCAATAACGCCGCTTTGGAACGGGATTACCAGGCCAAGAAACGCGCCCAGGAGAGCCTGGCCATTAACATTTCCCGGATTTCTCCGGCCTCGGCCTTGACTTTCTCGACCATGAGCCTGGCCCGGACGGGACTCGACGAGCACCAGCGATTTCTGGATTCGATCCGGGCCTACAAGCCCATCTGGACCAAGTGGGCCAATACCAAGATGATGGGCAGCATCGATTTTTCCGGCTCGGGAAAGACGGCCAAGGTCGTCCTGGATGACATGCCGCTGCATTCGTTCCAGAGCGAAAACCTGTCCAAGTCCCTGTCCCGGACCATCCCCGATATTATCCTGATGTTCGTCCTGATTATCGTCTTTTTCGTCGGGGCCTATGTGTCCTTCCTTAAATACGACGTCCGTTGACGAGGAATCCCATGCTTGAAACTCAAAACCTCACCAAAATTTACGAGGACGGCCGCCTGGCCGTCGACCATTTGACGATGAAGGTCGAGCCCGGCGAGATCTTTTGCATGTTCGGGGCCAACGGAGCCGGAAAAACGACCACGATCAACCTGTTCCTCAACTTCATCCCCCCGACCGAGGGAACGGCCCTGATCGAAGGCATCGACGTGGTCAAGGAGCCGCTCCGGTCCAAGGAGTTCGTCTCCTTCGTTTCCGAAAACGTCATGCTGTACGGAAACTTCACGGCCCTCCAGAATCTCGACTATTTCTCCAAGCTCGCGGGCATACGCAACCTGACCAAGGCCGATTACGTCCGCGTCCTGGAAAGCGTCGGACTGCAGAAAGACGCCTATGACTCCCGGTCCAAGACCTATTCCAAGGGCATGCGGCAGAAGCTCGGCCTGGCCATCGCCATCATCAAGGACACACCCAACGTCATCCTCGACGAACCGACTTCTGGCCTGGACCCCAAATCGGGCCAGGAGTTTCTCAATCTCCTGGCCGGGATGAGGGACAAGGGCAAGTCCGTCTTCATGTCCACCCATGATATCTTCCGGGCGAAGATGATCGCCGACCGGGTGGGCTTCATGAAGAACGGGAAGATGGGCCTGTTGATGACCCGGGAAGAGCTCAAAGGCAAGGATCTCACCGAGCTTTACGTCCAGTACATGGACGAACTGGGCTGATTTCCGGCGCCCCTCAACGCCCGAAGAAAACCGAAGACCCGGTATAGAACGTCCCGGCCACCGCCCCGGTCATAAGGCAAGCTAAAGTCGCGGCAAGGAGGGCCCGGAAGCCGATCCGGGAGATGTCGCGGATCCGAGTGGGGACAAGCGCGCCCGTCCCGCCGATGAAGATGGCCAGGGAAGCGATATGGGCGAATCCGCAGAGCGCATAGGAGGCGATGATCCCCGAACGCGGGTCCTTGAGCGCCCCGGCGGCGAGAAGGTCGGACAGGCGGCCGTAAGAAAAAACTTCCGTCAGAATGGTCCTATCGCCGAGGATTTGGGCGACAGGGAGCGCATCGGAAGGGGCGACGCCCATGGCCAGGGTCAGCGGGTAGAAGACGTAGCCGAGCAGTGCCTCGATGGACCAGACGACATGCCAGCCGAAGAGCCCGTTGACGAGGCCGCCGGCCCAGCCAAGGCCGAGATTGAGCAGGGCCACGATCCCGATAAAAGCGATCAGCAGGGCGATGATGCCCCCGAGGAGCTTCATTCCCTCCATGGCCCCGTTGATGATGGCCATGATCAGGTTGTCCTCGCGCTCGTAATGAGGCTTGACGTCCAGGCCCAGGGTCAGGGGCTTTTCCGTCTCGGGCATGAGGAGCTTGGCCATGACGATCGAGGCCGGGGCCGAGATGAACGAGGCCGAGACGAGGTGGCCGGCGATCGTCGGGATGGATTTCTGGAGCATCAACACGTACATCGCCAGGACGGTCGAGGCGATCGTGCCCATTCCGGCCGTGAGAATGGTCCCAAGCTCCGACCGGGTCATTTCCTTGAGGTGGGGGCGGACGACGAGGGCCGATTCGACCCCAACGAAGATGTTGGCCGAAACCGAGAGCGCCTCGGCCCCGCTGATTCTCATCGACCGGGAAAAGAGCCGGGCGAAGAGCCGGACAAAAAACGGCATGATCCGGAGGTAATAGAGGGCGCCCAGGAGGGCGGCAAAAAAAATGATCGTCGGCAAGCCCTGGAAAGCCAGGAAAAAGCCGAGGGATGTCTCTCCGGCCTCGTTTGTCGTCCCGGGCGCCAGGGCCAGGCGCCCGAAGACAAATTTCGTTCCGGCCGTGGCCGTACCGAGAACGGCCGTGACGGCGTCGTTCACCCAGAGGAAGATCGTGGATCCCGCCGGGACGACGAAAATGAAGAAGGCGACCAGGAGCTGGAGTCCGATGCCCCAGAAAAGGACCCGGACGTTGACGATTTTGCGGTTTGACGAGAAAAACCAGGCGACCCCGGCCAGGATGAATATGCCCGCGAAGCTGACGAGATTATAGGCCGTCATTTTGATCTCGCCGCCGAGTTTATTCGGCTCTCGGGCGGATTGTCAAGGATGGAATGTCTAGCGCGCGTCGGTCCGGTTAAAAGAAAGCACGGCCGCGACAAAGACCCCCAAGGCCATCCCGAAGAGAACGGCCAGAGGGACAAGGACTCCCTTGATCCGGCCGGACAGCGGTTCTTCCTTGTAAACGAACCGGGGCATGTCGTGAACATCCGCCGGAATGTTCCAGACATCCGCCGTCGGATTCGCCCGCCGCATCTCCTCCATCTTCGGCCGCATATACGCTTCATAGGAATCCCAGAAGGCCCGGGAAATCGTCAGAAAATGGGCCTGATTTTTCGCCCCGGAATTCGTCAGGTCGGCGCAGAGGTAGGTGAGAGCGGCCAGCGGAGAAACCATCGACAGGGCCACGGAAAACTTCGTTTGAGCTTTTTCTTTGAGGGCAAGATCGGCCCGGATGATTTTTGACTTGGCTCCCTGGATCACATTGGCTTCCCGCCAGGCCGCTTCGTTCTCCTTCCGGTACAAGTCGTAAGACCGGGCAAAATCCACGTTCCGGGCGATTTCGGCCTTGACCTCGGGCTCGCTCATCCGGTCGACATTCGCCAGGACGGGATTGGCCTTGATGACGGCTTCCGATTTCTCCCGGGACAGCTTGCGTCCGAGATCGTCCCGGTCCTTGTCTTCGATTTGGTCGATCTGACGGTTGACCTCGATGATCGACGGCGCCGGCCGGATCAGGGAGGCGACGTAGGGGCTGAGATTTGGCACGACCAGGACAAACAGCACCCAGAGGAAGAGACACGTCAGAATGGACGAGGAGCTGGACGCGTGGCGGGCGGAAACCAGCAACCCCAGCCCTACAAAGAGCCCGATGTAGATAAAGGCCCCGGCCAGGAGCATAACCAGGGCTCCCCAATCCGAGCCCGTCCAAGAGATGCGCGGGTGGAGAAGCAGGAAAATCAGGCCGACAGCCAGCGAAACAAGAAATGGAATCCACAGGATCACCGTTCCGCCGACGATCTTGGCCAGAACCACCTTGGCCCGGGGGACGCCGTTGGCCAGCATCAGCTTGAGTGTCCCGTCCTCCTTCTCCCCCGAAATCGCGTCATAGGAAAAGATGAGGGCGGCCAGGCTCATGAGAATCCCCAGGACGAAGGTCAGGTCGATCAACGGAAAAAGGACCGGGAGGGGGTCGTTACTGAAGGTGTCCAGACGGGGTGCGGCCGAAAGGCCAAGAACGAGGGCTTGCAGCGGCAGGGGCGGCTGACTGGGCGAGATCACGCTCCCCAAACGGTTGAAATGGGCGTATTGGGTCAGGTAATTCTGGATATCGGCCTGGCGCCGCGAAAATTCGTCCTGTTTGCGGATCGTATCGTTGGTTAGGATGAGAACCGTCACCGGGACGATGATCAGGAGGAGGGCGAACACCGCAACGAACCGGAAGGACAGGAGATGGTTGCGGATTTCTTTGAGAATCAGGGCATTTCCCATGGTCGGACTCCTCAGCGCGCGTCGTAGCGGATGAAGGCGACAAAACCCGCGGCGAAAAAGACCACGTTGAAAACCAGCAGCCAGGCGAAGTCGAACAGGCCGCCTGCGGACATCACGTCCCCGATCGAGCGGTAGGTGTAATGAAAGACAGGGGCCTTGTTGTTTTCCAGGGTCCCGCCATCCAAGACTTGTGTTTTATACCGGACGATATCGCTTTTAAGGCGACTTTCCTCGCCGATCCCCGTCCCGGCGATTTCCGTGGCGGTATAGACGAAACCGGCGGCCGGAGAGATCCGGTTGAGCGTTTTCGCCAGCCGGACCAGCTGGTCGATCTTATTCCGGTAGCCCTCCTCGAGCTGGTCGATCTCGCCGGTCAGCGTCCGGATATGATCCATATGGTGGCCGCGATCCGACATCGCGAGGAGGATTTCGCGGGTCCAGATCTGGTTCCGCTTTTCGGTAATCGCCCGGCTGGACGGGACTTCGACGATCTGCCGGGCGATCAGCGTCCCCGTGTTGGGCAGGACGAAGACCGTCAGGGCCCAGATCAGGAGCAGGACGACAAGCGATGTGGCCGACCGGCGGGTGATGGCGGAGATGAACAAGCCCAGGCTTAAAAACAGGGCCAGGTAAATCAGGCTGAGGAGGAGGATCAGGGCCAGGCGCCCATAGCCGGACGCCGGCATCCGGAACGACGGATTCAAGTGAAGGACGGCCAATCCGATCCCGGTGATGAGAAAAAATGGAACGGCCAGGCTGACCAGGTTGCCCAGCCATTTTCCGAAAAGCAGCGTTCCCCGCGATACGGAATTGGCCAGGGTCAGCTTCAAGGTTCCGGCCTCGCGCTCCCGGCTGATGCGGTCGAAGCCGAAAAGAAGGGCGACGAGGGACAGGACGACCTTGACGAGGTAAACGAAATCGGGCGCGGGAAAGAAGGCGAAGACATTGTTGGTCGAGGATCGCCCGGTCCGCGTTTCGATCCCGATGAAGCTGAGCTCGTAAGAACGGGTGATGGAGTCTTCCAGCCCCTTGGCG
>Ga0209287_10001339_pt1 | contig 12441 bp, 6 predicted proteins | sample PPLLak3cmMay2015_2_FD_187255 | JGI IMG/M metagenome (GOLD analysis project Ga0209287, IMG submission 187255) | Freshwater sediment microbial communities from Prairie Pothole Lake near Jamestown, North Dakota, USA - PPLs Lake P8 Core (1) Depth... | ecosystem: Environmental > Aquatic > Freshwater... | reverse complement strand
TCTCCACAGTAATGTTCGGCGCGTCCAGCCCGATTTCGTTTACCGGCGAGGTCAGATTGAAAGGCCAGGATCACTCATTTGTCGACAATCCGGCTTTTCTGGAAGGCGACCGCTCGCGGATGCAGGTAACGGGCGGGGTTCGTCTCGGGATGGTTGTTCAGCCGGGAAGAAACCTGACGCTCTGGTCGAAACTCGGGTTTACCTCGAAGTTTCCGGGAAACCTTATGCGCATCGTTGATAGCAGCGGACTCGCGACAACCAGCAGCCACTATTATTCCAATAACAAACCGGTAAATATATTCGAGGATATGTGCGCAGGCATTGCGATCAACACAACGCCCGCCTCCTTCTGGCTCAAACTCGGAAGCATCATCTGGACCGAGGCGTCGCCGCTGACCATATGGAAAGCGGAGCCGCGCTCCTTTGCCTGGGACTATCTGGAATACGAAGAGGAGCAGCCGGTGTCGGAGTATTTTCAATCAACCGTGGCCACCGGAGAGAAGACCGGCCGCGCAGCCTGGCATAAAAAAGCCTTTAACGGGATTAATCTGGAAAGCATCAAATTGCCGGCCGACTTATATTTTAATTTTTTGTATGCAAAGTTCCCGGAATACGATGCGTTTGAGCGCGAGTATATGGATTTTGCCACGGATCTGGGATATGCTGCGGAGGAGGAGAAACCTGTAATCGTTGAAACGGGCTATTCGGACTCGTACCGCCATACGCTCCATGCGCGGCTTGCAAAGAAAATTAAAGCCCTCAACCTGGGATTGAATTATAACAGAATAATCACTTCTGATGATATCATCTACGCCCAATACCCCTGGGGCGTATTTTTCAACAGTATGTTCAGCCTGCAATATGATTCTGTCAACGGTTCCCTGTGGGCGACAGAGTATTTGGCAGATTCAACACCGCTTGATTGCGGAAAGGGATTCTATAAGGAGCCGCAGGTGTTTTCCATAGACCTGCAGGGAAGTGTGGGGTCGCATATCACCCTTCATACCGATGTCGGGTTCAGCGTAACGGATACTACCTGGGTGTGGGGTGATACGGTGGAAACCAACCGCGAAAACATACCGTTGACAGTTAAAAAGCGTGAGCACACCTACTCGGATTTTGTCCCTGCTGTTTATACTACGGTCGGATATGATTCAAAGGTGATGGCATGGGGCGTTGATCTCGCATATATCAAAAAGGGCTTTTATTCACCGTTTTCATTCGCAGCGCCCATGGACGCCTTTTTTGCGTTCGGGTCAAATTGCCTGGGGACCGGTACGTTCGTAGCAAAATCGGAAGCTTCACCCTATTTCCAGAATATGGCGGGCGCCCAGTTGACCGTTGCGCCGAAGATATCCGGTTACGGTCATTTCAGAGTGAAATACGGTCAGCACTTTCAGCCGGAAAAAGGGCGGGACCTTCTTTTCTTCCCGTATCGCCTCAATGGCCAGGATCTGAATACCTTTATTAAATCGACGTATACCATGTTTGGCGTGGGGACGGTTGATTTTCCGATGCCTAAACGAAAATATGACCGGCGCATGGGCGATGAGAGCTATGATCCGCATAGTGACGTGAACGGGGGTGATAATGAAAATGCCCATCTTGAACAGAGTCCGGAACAGGGAGGCCTTCGCGCAGACTACCATTCCATGTTTGAAGGTTTTGTGCCGTATGATGATTCCCTGCAGGTGCTCTATAATATCCTGTGCAGAAAGGGAGTGATCGATGGCTACCGTGAGGTGTCTGCCGGCAGTGCTGGAAAGATAGTAAATGTAAATGGCGACACCGTGACTGTGACTATCAACGAGTTGCAAAGCGATGGCCACGGCTTCGTACCGATGCATAAAAAATATACCTTTAACTTCGAGGTTGATGCAGCGTATGATGTCGGTCCACTCATCAGGTACAAAAATGAGTTTTTTTTAGCAGGGTATGCGGCATTAAACGGCGTGTCGACTGCGTTTAAAGGGTTTGCTGTGAATGATGAGGCAGAAGACATGCTTCTATGGAGCGTGTACCTCCGGTTTGAACCGTATATTGCCCTGACGAAGAAACTGTATTGCGGTTTGCTTCTCGGATATGAGAACTGGCGCTCAAACAAGGCCTGGATGAATTTAGCTGTGAGTGCTGACGGCAAGGAAGACCTTGCCCATCCGATCATCAAACGTGTTCCTATCAATTACAAAGACGCAGCGTATGGTATCAGCTTTGAATGGGACGCGCTCGAGCGTATGGGCCTGCACGGCCGTTTCAAGTGGATGACGCACAAGGACGAGAGTTTTACTGGTAATAATTATTCGGCGTTTCTGGCGTCGCTGGAAATAGCGATGTTTTTTTAGGTGGGATAAAAGAATTTAAGATTTATGATGTAAGATTTTTTATATGGAAGGGGAATGTTTTATATCGTATTACATTCGATCGCAGTTCCGTAGGGACGCCGGAGTTTGGACATTAGTCCCGTAGGGACGGCATATCTATAGCATACGAATCAAACATCAATCCCCTAAGGATATGAAGATAATAAAACATAATTACGAAAATAAAGTAAAAGGAAACATTATATGAAAGGGTTTATCATGATAAGAAAGACATGCATTCTATCGGTCATGCTTGCAATGACGGTATGGGCTGCTTCGGACAGCCTTGGAACGGTTGAGCAATCCCGTCTTGCCAGAATTGAAAACGCTGTATCAAAAGTCCTTTCAAAGGCAGGTATTAATTTCAGCGGCGAATTCAGGTCGCAGTTCCTGCTGTCGAGGGTTGATGGTGACGGGGTACGAAAATCCTTCCGCAAGGATGAGGGCGTTGAATTTACATCGGTGGACTTTGACATCTCGGCCCGGCCTAACAGTGCGGTCTCCGGCCGCCTGATATTCCGCCTGCACCAGGACTGGCGCAACCTCTGGTCATCGTATAAAAATCCGATCAGTTCGCGGTGGATAAGCGTGAATGGGCTTGTTAAGAGTGTATTCTCGTATAATGTCGGCGATTTCAGGCAGAAGTACAGCCCGTTAACCCTCTATTCGCCGGACATCGAAATACCATACGAGCCGGAAATCTTCGCTCGTCAGCGGAAAATGGCGATGGACGAGGTGTTCCTTGGCGATAACGACCGTCTTATGCAGGGTGTGAACATGAATTTCGATGCGGAGATCGTGCCGGTTTTCAGGGAGTTTCATCTGAATGTGCTGGGCTCCCGTCTAAAGATGGTCACTGATAATGAACCAGGTCAGAAGAAGGTGATACTCGATTCCACGTTAATGGACAAATACTGCTTCGGCACCAATCTTTCGATGGGTTTTATACCGCAGTTGTCGGTGGGCGGTTCGTTCCTGACTATTTTTGATAACCGGTATTCATACGGCGCAGATCTTGAACTCGCCGACACTATTGCTCAGCGGACCATGGTATACGCCGGAAGAGCCGGTTTCGGAACCGCGCCATGGATAGACCCGAAGGCTTTTAACATCCTGTTGTCCGCAGAGTTTGCCCTTTCGTCGGATGACACTTCGTGGCTTAAAGTCGATACAATTTCACCAACACAATATGTGCTTAACCTGCATTCGAAAAAAATAAATGGTATTGTGGTTTCCGCCGACTTGAAAAGCACTCTAAAGCTCGGCTCCAGCGGAGCAATGCGTTTCGACCTTGGGTTTTTAAGCAATGCCCCTGATTTCAGAAACGAGCTTGCACAGAGCCCAACCTTTTTTGCGTTCAGGATAATGAATTCCGAAAACGATCCGGGCACCGGCGCACTCTACTCAACGTTTGACGCTTTATACCGGCACGTGTTTGAATTCTGTGTGTCGGAGAATGCCGCGAAAGAAGGGAATCTTATGGGCTGGCTTAAAGGCCCCATGAGTAAAAACGCCTATGGAACGGGAATCCTGACCCAAAGAGAGATACGGAAGGTTCAGCCGGACAATGCTCTATCCCTTGTCATGCCTTTTGGACCGGCAACACCCAACCGCATTGGCGCAAAAGCCGGCCTGTCCGCAGACTTTCTGGATAAGGCAATACACGTTTCCGGTGCGTTTAAATATTTGAGCGAACAGGAACCTCTTTCCGCACGTCTGGATAATACGACAACCCTGTATGAACTGCCGAAAACAGCGTTTCTTGAAGCTGGCGGGGGCCTGTCGGTGAATGTCGCGGCGCTGGGCAAATGGTGGCCCCACCCCCTGATTCTGTCGGGCGGATACACGTTGTCACGCGCCTCCAATGACGGTATAACGCAATTCGCGGGCTCGCCCTGGGAGACAACGGTACATTTTATCAATGGCGGCTTGTACTGGACATTCTGGAGAAAAGCCTCGCTGCTGGGTGGATTACAGTATGTGACTACCGGGATCGATGGTATTTTAGACAATGTCGTTCGTGACCTGGCACAGCTTCACTGGGCCGCAGGTCTGGAGTATAAGGTTTCAGACGGCGGCACCCTGACCGGCTCGTTCGGGTTTACGGATGTGACCCATACCGACGAAACAAACCCGAATGCTTCTACGGCCGATTTCAGGCAGTGGCAGACGGATTTGTATCTAACGGTTCGTTTTTAACGGGGACTATTTAATTTAAGATTTATGATGTAAGATTTAAGATTTGGGATATGGAAGGGGAATGCTTTATAGTGCATTTACAAAACATACTCTTCTCTGTGATCTCTGCGCAGTCCGCAGTGAAAAAGGTTTTAACGAAGGAAGGGAATAATCGATGAAAGCGCGAATCGGGATATACGGTTTGATCGGAATGTGCGTCATGGCAATCATCGGATGCAGAATAGAAATCAAGCCTCTGCAGTCAACTTTGGATAAGCTTGAGGCAAAGAAAAAATCAGCGGCACAGAACCCGGATGTCGTATACCGCTTTTTTGACGAGCAGTTTTATGCCAACGGGTATGAGTGGCACTATCCGGACGAGTCAAAGGTGTATATCGACCAAGAGGGCTCGGGGAAAAACGGCGAGGTTGCGATCCGCATGGATCTTGTTGCCGCCGATTATTCCGGCGGAGCTGTAGAGCTCTGGAACGTGACCTACAATCTGGAACCCTATTTTCACCGCGGCGCTCTTCAGTTCTGGTGTAAAGGCGCCATTGGCGGCGAAGTCGCGTATGTGACGCTTGCCGACGAAGACGGTACCGACGGTTTTCAGACCGGCTTCCGGCTTCCCCTTGATAAATATGGCGGCATTTCAACGGAATGGAAGCATTTCAGCATACCGCTTGCGGATTTCGGCCGACGGGGGTTGTACTGGGATGAAAAAAAACAGGTTGAAGTCCCCCATCCGGTTGCCTGGGACAAGATATGCATATTCGAGCTTACCATAGAAAAAGGCAATAATAAGCAATTTACCGTATGGATCGATGATATTTATATAGTAAAGGACGTATTCGAGCCTGCGCCGGAACGCGACGAAGAGTACTGGGACGACCGCAAAGAGACCATTTCCCTGCCGCCGGTTGCAGAGCGGCCCGCGGTGAACATCCTGCACACGCTCTTTGATAACGAATTAACCGGCGGTAAATCCGGCAGCGTGTATGGCGGAAAAACCGCGTTTAAAACACAGCCGACAACCGACGTGAATAAAAATTCTGCGGTTCTGGCATTGTATATGGACAATGCCGACTATTCGGGCGTGAATATTAATTTCGGCAAACCGGTCGATCTGTCGGCTGCGCGCAAAACAAAAGCGGGACTCGCTTTCTGGGCAAAGTTCGGGCCTGATGTGGGCCAGGTTTTCGTGGGACTTGTAGACGATAACAGTGACAAGAAGATGGTTCAGACAAACGCGGTGCTTGCCGATTATGCGGCGCTGGATACTAACTGGCGCTATTTCATGATACCCCTCAAAGAGTTCGGTTCCCAGGGCAACTGGTGGGACGAGGATAAAGCGATTGAAGTGCCCGGCACGATGGAATGGAATAAAATAATCGAAATCTGTTTTACCGCAGACAAATACGGCAACAGGCTTCAGGACGGCGTGCCGGTGGCAGTGTATATTGACGACATCGCGATTATCGAGGAGGTTCCCGGCTATGTTGATCCGGATGAATACTGGAACGCCTTTACATCCAATGAGCCGGACATGACGGTGTTCGATCTTGAGGAGCCGCAGCAGGAAATGTGGGAAACGGTTTCGGGCGAGGAGTCCAATGCGTTTTTCAAGATCATGGATCAGGAGGACCGGGAGCAGCGCGCGACGTTCGGCAAAAAAATGCTTCAGATCGGCTATGCCAACAAGGACTGGTGTTACGTCGCATACCCTTTTGCAAAGAATAACACCGCTGCGCAATTGCGCGACTGGACAAAGCACCGGGCGCTGGAGTTCATGTTCCATACAGAGAAAGAGGAAGAGACCATTCGGATACAGATCAACGATTCAGGCAAGGAGGCCTTTACCGCAAACGCTACGGGGAAAAAAGGGTGGAATACCCTGACGGTTCCACTGAAGAATTTCAAGAAATATCCCTACTACCAGGAGCCTGATGCGGAGTTGAATAACAAGCTCGACCTGAACACCGTTACCCAGATTTCATTCTGGCCGACAACCGCAGGCAGCGGAATCGTCATGGTTGATAATGTGAAACTGACGAACAGACAGGATAAACAATAACACGTCGTCGGGCTGACGTCCAATAGAGAGACACGGTACATGTGTCTCTACCGGGTTAACAGCAAACGATCGGTTATTGTAACAGGTTCTGTATCTCCTGCGCGTTGTCGATGATTACCTGGAAATCCTCACGGTTGAAACCTTTCGCTTTGCCGGCTTTTTCCTGGTCGCTGTCGTCGTACCAGTATTCTCTCTTTTCAAGAACCGGCGGATATTTACCCCATTTAACTGCCTGGAGGCGCACCGTATTACGGCCTTGTTTTTCGCTGAAAACTTTCAGTACCTGACAGGTGATTTCGCGGTCTGCCATACTATGTTGCTCCTTTTTTTACAATGTAATCGGGACTATACTAGTTTTTTTTGATCTTGTTTTTTGTCATACATTTGCGTCCGGTTCAACAGGGAGAAGGGTATAATATAATATATTAGGCAACCATGATGATATGGTACCGATTTATGAGTATGTTGATTTTTTGTTCTTATACCGTGTCGGATCAGGTATTCCGGCCTGAGCAAAGCCCCTCTTTCGCAATATGCAGCTATCGCATGTGCCGCAGGCTAGGCCCTGTGTGGAAGGGTCGTAGCAACTGTGGGTCTGGCGGTAATCAACGCCCAGAGCAAGACCGGTGCGTATGATTTCCGGCTTGGAAAGAGAGATTAACGGTGTATGAATTTTCACCTGCCTGCCGGAAATCCCCGCTTTTGTTGCATACTTCGCCATTTTCTCAAATGCGGCTATGAACGCCGGCCTGCAGTCAGGATACCCTGAATAGTCCACGGCATTTACACCGATGAAGATGTCGTTGCTTCCCAGAACCTCAGCCCAGGCAAGGGCATACGACAAAAATATGGTATTGCGCGCAGGCACATAGGTATTTGGAATCTCACGGGCACTCTTCCTGCTCATGCCCCTGTTTTTGGGAACTTTCATCGCTGAAGTAAGAGAGCTCCCGCCGAATATCCGAAGATCGATTTTTACAATTTTATGCTCCGCAACCCCAAGCTGCTTGGCAATTTTTTTCGCTGCACCAAGCTCACACGCATGCCGCTGGCCGTAGGAAAAGGTCATGGCATATAGCGAAAAACCACGCTTTTTTGCAAGAGCGCAGCAGGTTGCCGAATCCATGCCGCCGCTTAAGAGGATGATTGCTTTTTTCATATATGTGTTAAAATAGTTTATATGGACTTGTTTGGAATTAAAAATCCTTTAAAGTCAGGACAGCAATGTATTATCCTAAGTGTAGGGTAATGCTGCGTAAGAGCGGATGGCTTGGGTACAACCCCTCCGCTCAACGCATTATTATCGCAGAAGGGTAAAATGTCTTTGTAATGACGCTGATGGATTATGCAATTCTATTATATAGCACCCGCTCATGCACCGCTCTCTCTTCAAATCAAGGCCATCCCAATGCACACTGCCTGCTTGCGAGGCATTATCAGGAGCCAATCGTCGTACCAATCTCCCTGTCAGCGCATAAATATTTATTTCGGTATTGTTACCTGATCCGGGAGAATAGAGTATCTCAACCCCGTTTCTACCGGAAATGACCTTTAAATAGCTATGACGCGAAAATGAATTATCCGGTGAGGGGTTGTTTTTTATGCCGATGACCAGACCGTATTCAATCGCGCCGATATCCGGCGCCTTGCCTTCATACGCAAGGCTCACACCGCTGTTGGTTGCCCATGTCAAAGTGCGGTCAAAGGTAATGACGTTGGCAGCATAATTTATACCGGTGATGCGCGCCCGTTCGGAAAATCCCTGCACCTGGATATAATCGCCCTCGATTACACCCCAGCCGTCGGTAAAATAGCCGGCGTCTTTTACCTTAAACTGCGCGCCGGAGCCTGCGGCGCTTATGATTGTTGTAAGGAATGCGCCTGAATCGATGCAGGGGCTTGACGGTTTGAGACGCACGTCCGGCAGTTGCGGGTTTTCGGGGGTGATGGTTGACTGGATATCCTCAAAAACCGGATCGCCAGCATGTTCGCGGTTATTCGCCAGCTCCTGTGAATCGCGCGATACATAATAAAACACCATGGCCTGAGTCTTGTTGTCATGGAAAATGTTGTTTTTAATCGACAGCCGGGTTGTCGGAGTGCTGTTGCCGTGTTTGGCAACCAGCATGCCGCCCTGTTTCCAGGTTTCAACACCGGTCAGCAGCGTGAAGCCGTTGTGAAAAAAAGTGTTGTGATATACCCGGTTATACCGCGCGTCGTAGGTGGAGTCTGAGGTGCTGATGTCCAGCCCCGGGCCGTCGTTGTAATAGAAAATGTTCCTGCGGACAATATTATGCGGAGTGCGCATGGAGATACCCTCAGAGGTGTTGCCGTCCGGCGGCACGCCCGAAAACGCGAACCGGTTGCCTTCGATCAGATTGCTTCTGCACTGCTTCGGATCATACCCGAGTATGATCAGACGATTGCCGCATTTGCCGCCGGGCTGGCTGCAATTCATCCACTCCTCGTTATGGAAATAATTATTGCGAATCACGTTATACTTGCCCACCAGCTCGATAATATGGTGACCACCGTAGAAAAACAGATTATTTTCCAACAGGTTATAATCGCAATGATCGGAAGTATCTTCCCAGATACCCAGCGCCATAACGCCGCCCTTGTCATCATCCGCAGTACAGTAGCCAACCCTGCCGATAACGCAGCGGAAAATCCGGTTGTGATGCGAATTGTTTTTAACAATGATTCCCGTAGGCCACCCCTCCGGATTGTTGTGGTTGTCGAACCTGCCGTTGGCAATATGAATATACCGGCTGCTGTCCAGGTTAATGTACCGGTCCACCTTTTCCACGTTTATGCCGTTGACCGTAATATAATCCCGGTTCACCAGGTTGATCCCGATGCTCACGCCGGATAGAAGAACTTTTTCATTCAGGTAAGCGGCATAGGTAATGCGCTGGTTTTGGCCGCCGTTGTTTATCGGGGCGATAGACTCGGTGTAGGTTCCTTTGCGAATATACACAGTATCGGCAGCCTTGAGCTGCTGGTTTGCTTTTTTAATGGTTTTCCAGGCGGTTGAAAGAGTCGTCCCGTTGGCGGCATCGCTGCCGTTTGCGCTGTCGACATAATAGACTGTTGCTTGTGCGAAGACAGCATAGCATAAAAGGATGCATACCAGAGCAGTTGTTTTAGCTTTCATAAGCGTCTCCGGCTTGAGGGGATAGAGAAAAATGTTGTATTTTGTGTTTGTTATGTAAATATATGTTTTGGGATATAAAACAATTACATAATTGGAATTTGTTGAGCATACGCACGCGTTGCCTTCGGTTTTGCTGCCATCTTTCGCGCCATTAAATTATTCCACTTTTTCCACGGCATTCAACATGTTTTTGGAATGAAATTAAAAAGGTTTACCAATACCTCTTATTGGGTTAAAAGTACTTTTCTGCTGATGGAATTATTCTTTGTCATCAGTTTTGACACATATACACCGGCGCTGTTTTTGTCTCTGTTCCAATGCTGAACATATCTTCCAGCGGATACATATGAGTCGAATAGAGTTGCAATTTTTCTTCCTTTACAATCGTACACGTTAAGACGGGTTGTTCCTGAAACCGGAACAGTAAAAGTAAAAAAAGAGCTCCTGATGTTATATGTCAGCGACAAGACGGGCTTACCGGCTGCCGGGTTTGTTTGATGTATGGCGGTAACCTGCGTGGTATACCAGTCGGGATCATACGTATTCAGCCAGGGAATCAGCGTATCTGAAAGGATTGTTGTATCAAGGAGGTTCTGGCCGAAGTCGCAATTAAAATCGGGTGTGAGGTTTATGATCGACAATGGCAGGTCTGTCAGGCTGTTTTTCTTGAGTAAAAGATAATTCAGGCCTGTCAGGTTTCCGAAACCTGCTGGAAGGTTTTCCAGCGCGTTTTCGCAAAAATCGAGCCACCGTAATTCCGAGAGGTTTCCGAACGCTTCGGGGAGGTGTGACAGGTTGTTGCCGGAACAGTTGAGGTAAGTCACGTTTCTGAGGCTGCATATCGCATCAGGCAGTGACGAAAGCTGGTTGTTGCTCAGGTCGAGCGATTTCAATGTATGGAGCATGCCGATACCTGCAGGAACAAAGCTGATAGCATTGTTGTGAAGATTCAGTTCCTCAAGCGAACTCATTGCGCTGACCGCCTGCGGCACTGATTTCAGGTTGTTGAATGGTACATGAAGAACCCGCAGGTTAGTAAGCTTTCCGATCTCTTCCGGCAGGCCGGACAGCTCGTTGTGGCTCATGTCAAGTTGCGTGAGTTTTTGAAGATTCCCGATCTGTGCGGGCAGGCTTTTAAACCGGTTGTTCATAAGGGGCAGATCTTGCAGCAGCACAAGGTTGCCGATCTCCGGAGGGAGCTCGCTTAAACTGTTATTATTCAGAACGAGTTTTTCCAGAGAAACCAGGCTTCCGATTCCCGATGGCAGGGCGGTTAACCTGTTTTCCCCGGCCACCAGCATTTTCAGGCTGGTACATGCCGCGATTGTTTCCGGCAGAGTATACAACCCGTTACCGCCAAGTCCGAGGATTTTCAGGGATGTCAAGCTGCCGATGGACTGCGGAAGAGTGTCGATACTGTTCTGCGTCAGAGTCAGTATTTGGAGTTTTGTTAAATTCCCGATTTCAGAAGGGATGGCGGTGAGGCGGTTATCTTCAAGATACAGGGAATCCAGAAGGGTACAATTACCTATACCGGCGGGAAGACCGGTAAGCTGGTTGGACCGCAGGTTTACTATCCTTACATTAGCCAGCCGGGAAAACGAGGAGGGGAGCGTTGTAAGATAATTTGAATAGAGAAAGAGGTTACGGAGCTCAGACAGATTTCCAAAACTCTCCGGCAACGAGCCGAGTTTATTCGAGCTCAGATCCAGATTCTGCAGAAGAACCAGATTGCCTGTCTCTTCCGGAAGCATGGTCAGGTTGTTTTGTGATATAAAGAGGTTTTTAAGACGGTTCAGGTTGCCTATTGAGGCGGGAAGGGCTTCCAAACGGTTCACATGTAAGAGCAGAGCTTCCAGACGGGTCAGGTTGCCGATCTCTTCGGGCAGGGATGTCAACAGGTTTTCGCCAAGATCCAGAATCCTGAGGTGCGTTAACCTGCCGATATCAGCGGGAAGCACCGTCATCGGCATCGGTATGGTGCCGTTCCACTGGTTCACATTCAAGACCAGCACGTCAATTCTTCCGCCGGAGGAGTCGGAAACCCGGCTGACCTTGGTGTCAAACAGGCTGTTTGCGTCAAGAATTGCCCGCACCGCGAGCGAATCGGTAGAGTAATTCTGTGAGAAACAGAGTGTTAAAAACAACACGCCTGTAAAAATTGCAGCGTGAAAAAAATGAAGTCTACCTGTTATGTTGTAATTTGTTTTCATATCAGTTTCTCACTACTGTTTTTTTATAGATTTAACAAATATATCATCAATAAAAAGCAAAAAGCATTCCAAAGCGGAACCCAAATAGTGCCCGCTTGTTGTTTTTAGAAGTTTGGTTTGGAATAACTAATTGATATTTAACATGATACGAAGAGCGGCTCCAAATTTCTTTTGGCCTGTCTGTCTGACATATTGGGAGCGGAATACACAATTCGTCTCTTGTAAGTCCCCAAAAGGAGCAGGAAGATACAGGGACAAAGAATACAAACCTGTATAGAAATACAGATACTGGAAACAGAGAAAGTCGCAGTGCCGTATCTCTTTTAAAGCATTACGTATTATCGCCGCATTCGGCACCCCAAAATCGTTTGATTCGGCACCATAAAATCGTTTCGTCCGGCACCCATTATTGTCGCATTCGGCACTTTTTAATGTTTTTCGATAACGGGCGCCGAATGG
>Ga0209287_10001338_pt1 | contig 12446 bp, 8 predicted proteins | sample PPLLak3cmMay2015_2_FD_187255 | JGI IMG/M metagenome (GOLD analysis project Ga0209287, IMG submission 187255) | Freshwater sediment microbial communities from Prairie Pothole Lake near Jamestown, North Dakota, USA - PPLs Lake P8 Core (1) Depth... | ecosystem: Environmental > Aquatic > Freshwater... | reverse complement strand
TCAGCCAAAAACACGGAAACAGATACCCGTCACAAGGAATCGACTCTCGATAACTCTTATCCAGGTGTGGATTGCACATCGGATTCTCTTTCCAAGATCCGTCTGTTCATGTCCCTTTTCAAAGGCCGTGAGGATGTCTATGCAAAACGATGGGAAAATAAAAACAAAGGGACATCGGGTTATGCTCCGGTTTGTCTAAACCAGTGGCAAAGGGGGATTTGCGGGAAACCTAAAATACCCTGTTCTTCATGCAAAAACACACTTTATGCCGAATTGGATGAATCCGTCATTGGGGAACATTTGAGAGGCAATGCCGTTGTAGGCATTTATCCCATGTTTCCTGATGAAACCTGCTGCTTCCTGGCCATGGATTTTGACAAAGCGGATTGGGAGAAAGATATCTCTGCCGTGAGAGAAGTTTGCCATGAATTCACGGTTCCCGTAGCCGTCGAGCGGTCACGCTCCGGCAAGGGGTGCCACGCCTGGTTTTTCTTCGAGCACCCAGTTTCTGCGGACCTAGCACGCAAATTCGGAACGGCCTTGCTCACCTGCGCCATGAACAGAAGACATGAAATCCAATTCAAGTCCTATGACCGGTTGTTTCCAAGCCAGGATACCATGCCCAAGGTCGGTTTGGGGAACCTGATCGCATTGCCGCTGCAAAAAGCGGCAAGGGAGAACGCCAATAGCGAATTCATCGATGACGATTTTCAATCATATCCTGATCAGTGGGCATTCCTTTCCACGCTTCAAAGGATATCCGAAGACCGTCTTGAGCATTTTATTCTCACGCTTTCCAATGGAAATGAATTGGGTGATTTGAAAATCGATGAAGAAGAGGATAAGCCGTGGGAAACGCATAAGCCCAAAACCATCATTTTGGATAAAAGCGATTTTCCGGATAAGCTTTCAGTTGTTAGGGCAAACATGCTGTTTCTACCAAAGGCAGGAATCTCTCAAAGGGCTTTGAATCGGGTAAAGCGTCTTGCATCCTTTAAAAACCCGATGTTTTACAGACAGCAAGCCATGCGTTTGCCGACATACGGTCATTCAAGGGTCATTTCTTGCGCGGACGAAACACAAGACTATCTGTGCCTGCCCAGAGGGTGTGAGCCCGATCTGTGCAATGAACTTGAACCGCTTGGGGTGGATATCTGCATGATCGACAAAACCTTTGAAGGAAAGCCTATCAATGTGAAATTCAAAGGCCATCTCCGGGATGAACAGAATGTGGCGCTCAACTCCCTGCTTCGCCATAATACCGGCATTCTTTCGGGGACGACGGCCTTTGGTAAAACTATCGTGGCGATCAAGCTAATTGCCGATAAAAAAATAAATACTTTGATTCTGGTGGACAAGGTCGCCCTTTTGGCACAGTGGAAAGAAAGATTGTTGGAATTTCTTGATATCAACGAGATATTGCCTGAGGAGCCTAAAAAAAGGGGCCGTAAGAAGGAAAGAAGCATCATTGGGCAAATCGGCGCAGGTAAAAACACTGCAGGCGGAATTATCGATATAGCCGTGATGCAATCGTTGAGCCGACAGGGAGAGGTCAAGAATTACGTTAAAAACTATGGAATGATCATTGCCGATGAGTGCCACCATGCTTCAGCTTTCACTTATGAGCAGATTCTGAAAACCGCTCACGCAAAACATGTTTATGGCCTGACCGCCACACCGACAAGAAAAGATGGGCATCATCCAATTCTATTCATGCATTGCGGACCGATTCGGTATCGGGACAACCCGAAAAAGCAGGCGGAAAACAGGCCTTTTGATCACTATATTATCCCACGGTTTACCTCCATGAGAGTGCCTTTGGCCGTTGATCCGCAAGACATAACCATCCAAGCCTTATATGCCGAAATCATGGATAATGATTTCAGGGATCAGCAGATCATCGAAGATGTATTGAAAAACCATCATCAAGGCAGAAGCTGTCTAGTGCTAACCCTCCGAACAGCCCATGTCGAGAATCTCGCAAAAAAGTTATACGAACATATTCCGGATGTCATAGCCTTGACGGGCGGCATGGGCAGGAAATCAATTCAGAAAGCCTTTGAAAGTATCGCCGATATTCCTGTCGAAAAACCAATTGTACTGGTGGCGACCGGGCCATTTATCGGAGAAGGTTTTGATGAACCGCGTCTTGACACCTTATTTTTAGCCATGCCCATATCCTGGAAAGGCACGCTACAGCAATATGCCGGAAGGTTACATCGCCTCTTCAAAACAAAAAAAGAGGTGCGGATTTATGATTATGTGGATATCCAGGTAAAGATGCTGGAGAGAATGTATCACAAAAGGCTGAACGGATACGCCTCAATGGGCTATAAGGCCAAGGGCGAGGAGGCTATAGATGCGCCTTTGGATATCATTTTCGATAAAGATAATTTTTTGCCTGTTTTCAACCAGGATATCGTTGCTGCAGATAAGGAGGTTGTAATCGTAAGCCCGTATATCAGGAAAATGCGGACTCATCAAATGGTTCAACACTTGAAAATTACAACAGCGAAGAATCTCCCCGTTATTGTTGTAACCCGCCCGAAAGAGGATTTTCCTACGAGAGATCATACCGTTATGCAAAGGGCATTAGACCTACTGAAAGATAGCGGCGTCAGTGTCTTTTTCAAATCCGATATCCATCAAAAGTTCGCCATCGTGGATCAAAAGGTCGTGTGGTACGGCAGTATCAACCTGTTGAGCTACGGGAGTTCCCAAGAAAGCATCATGCGCATTGAAAGTTCCAATATTGCGAATGCGTTGATGAAGGGCATAGAAGGAGCAAAACCTGTAAAATGTTAGCATAAAAACCCCTCAGTCCCCCGCTTCTTGATCTTGCGCTATAATCGGGTCGCTTCGCTGCGATCGCTGCAAACCTCCGACTAAATGAGCTTCCATGGCCCATCCAAGCGCTTGGTCGTCTTCGACAAACAATAGTCTGGATCGTTGTGCTGCCGAAGACGCCGCTCCACATCCGTGCTCTGGCCGCAGTAATACCTGCCGCTGCTCTCGCTCTGAATGATGTAGACTGAGTAGCCCATAATGAAAAAGGGCTTAGAATTATCTTCTAAGCCCCTGGTTTTATTTGGCTCCCCGAGTAGGACTTGAACCTACAGCCTAGTGGTTAACAGCCACCCGCTCTGCCGATTGAGCTATCGGGGAATGAAAGCAACCTTAAAGAACCATATCTTCCCCGACCTGGCAACCTTAGTGGTTAATCCCGCCTTCCAGCGGGACTCTGCCTGACCTGCCCCGCCATCGGCGGGGTTGAGCTATCGGGGAATGTCGTAAGTATGAAAATTTATGCGAAAGCTCCTTTTCTGTCAACCCAAAATTTGGGCTGACTTGCCTCCGTTTAAACAGGGCCGCACCGAAACCCGTCGGGATCACGACTGCGCCAGCGGATTCACCTTAAGATAAAGCTCGTCCAGCTGGGCCTTGGTCGGAGTTGAGGGCGCGTTGGTGAGCAGGCAGGCCGCTTTCTGCGTCTTGGGGAAGGCGATCACGTCGCGGATCGAGGGTTCCCCGCAGAGCAGCATCACCAACCGGTCGAAACCGAAGGCGATCCCGCCGTGGGGCGGCGCCCCGGAGTCCAGGGCCGACAGCAGAAATCCAAACTTTTCTTCAAAGGAGGCTTCGTCCATGCCGAGCGTCTTGAAGATCCGCTCCTGAAGCGCACGCTGGTGGATGCGGATGCTGCCGCCGCCCACCTCGAAGCCGTTCAGCACCAGGTCGTAGGCGCGCGAATTCACTTTGAGCGGGTCGGTCTCAAGCTTTTCATAATCCTCCTCCAGCGGCGCGGTGAAAGGATGGTGCAGGGCCTGGTAGCGCTTCTCGGTTTCGTCGTATTCGAACATCGGAAAATGCGTCACCCACAGGAAGTTGTAACGGTTCGCGTCGATCAGGCCGAGCTTCTGCCCGAGGTGATTGCGCAAGTGGCCGAGCGCCTCGTTCACGACGACGGTCTGGTCGGCAACGAAAAAGACCAGGTCGCCCGTCTGCATGCCGATCCGCTCGGCCAGGGCCTTCTTCTCTTCCTCGGTGAAGAATTTGGCGATCGGCGACTGCCAGCCGTCCTCGCGCACCTTGATCCAGGCCATGCCCTTGGCCCGGTAGACGGCGACGAAGGCCGTGAGGTCGTCGATGTCCTTGCGGGACATCTCCAAACAGCCCTTGGCGTTCAGCGCCTTGACGATGCCGCCCTTGCCCACGGCGTCGGCGAAGACCTTGAAGCCGGAGCCACCGACGATGTCCGAGACATCCTTCAGCTCAAGTCCGAAGCGGGTGTCGGGCTTGTCCAGCCCGTAGCGGCCGACGGCGTCCGTATAAGTGAGCCGCGGAAACGGCGTCTGGAGGTCCAGGCCGAGAATGTCTTTGAACAAGGCCGCCATCATGCCTTCGGCCACCGCCATGACGTCTTCCTCGCCCACGAAGGACATCTCGAGATCGATCTGGGTGAACTCCGGCTGGCGGTCGGCCCGCAGGTCCTCATCCCGGAAGCAGCGCACGATCTGGTAATAGCGGTCGAAACCGGACATCATAAACAGCTGCTTGAAGAGCTGCGGGGACTGCGGCAGCGCGTAGAACATGCCCGGATTGACGCGGCTCGGCACCAGATAGTCGCGAGCTCCCTCCGGCGTGCTCTTGGTGAGAAACGGCGTTTCCAGATCGAGAAACCCGAGGGTGTTCAGGTAGCTTCTCACAGACGCCGCTGCCCGGTGGCGCAGGATCAGGTTGCGCTGCAGCCGCGGCCGCCGCAGGTCGATGTGGCGGTGCTTGAGGCGGATGCCCTCGGCCACCTCCACATTGTCCTCGATGAGAAAGGGCGGGGTCTGGGCTTGGTTGAGGATCTTGAGCTTGCTCGCCATGACTTCGATCGCGCCGGTGGCGAGATTCGGGTTCAGCATGCCTTCGGGTCGGCTGCGCACTTGGCCTCGGACTCCCAGCACAAACTCGCTGCGGATGGCCTCCGCCTTGGCGTGCGCTTCCGGTGCGAGCTCGGGGTTGAACACCACCTGGGTGATCCCCTCGCGATCCCTGAGGTCGACGAAAATGACGCCGCCGTGGTCCCGGCGGCGCAGCACCCATCCCATCAGCACCACGTCCCGGCCCACATCCCCGGCCCCGAGCTGCCCGCAAGTGTGAGTCCTGCGCATGTTTCCCAGTATGTCCGTCAAGGTTGTTTCTCCTTCTCCACTCCGCGCGGGTCGTTTACGTCTATTTGCGTGCAGCGGTTTTCAGCATTTCCACGACGTGGTCGAATGCGATAGCGGTCTGCTCCTTGGTCTGCATGTTGCGCAAGACGGCCGCCTTCTCGTCAAGCTCTTTGTCTCCAACCATCAGCACATAAGCCGCCTTCAGACGGTCCGCAGACTTCATCAGGCTCTTCAGACTCTTTTCGCCGAGCTCCATCTCCACCCTCACCCCCTCCCGGCCGAGACGGCAGCACCACTCGAATGCCAGCGGCCGGCTGCGGCTGCCGATCGCCGCAAGGAAGACATCCGGCCGCAGCTGGTAGTCATCGGCCTGCAGGCCGACAATTTCGGCCAGGCGGTCGAAGCCGATGGCGAACCCCGTGGCCGGCAGATCCGGCCCGCCCAGCTCCTTGACCAGCTTGTCGTATCGGCCCCCGCCGGCCACGGCGCTCTGAGCGCCGAGCTCACCGGTCTGGATCTCGAAGGTGGCGCGGGTATAGTAATCCAAGCCCCGAACCAGCCGCTTGTCGACGATGTAGGACACTCCGAGAGATGCCAGCGCGGCTTGCAGATCGTCGAAATCGCGGCGGCAGTCGGCACACAAATGATCGACGACGGAGGGCGCTCCCGCCAGCGCCGCGCGGCATTCGGGCACCTTGCAGTCCAACACCCGCAGGGGGTTGCGGATCCGCCGCCGACTGCAGTCCTCGCAGAGCCGGTCGCTCACCGCAGCCAGCATGGCCTGCAGCGCCTGGCGGAACCCCGGCCGGCAGGCGGCGCATCCCAGCGAATTCACGTGGGCCTCGATGTGCTTGACCTGCAGCCGGTTCAGAAGCGTTACCAGCAGAAAGATCAGCTGGGCGTCGGCCAGCGGGGAGGCCACGCCGAAGATCTCGGCGTCGATTTGGTAGAACTGCCGGTAGCGGCCCTTCTGAGGCCGCTCGCGCCGAAACATCGGGCCGATCATGTAGAGCCGCTGAGCCGGATCGGGCGCATAGAGCTTGTGCTGGATGTAGGCGCGCACGATGGAGGCCGTGGCCTCGGGCCGCAGCGTGACCATGTCGCCGCCGCGGTCGGCGAAGGTGTACATCTCCTTTTCGACGATGTCGGTGTCCTCGCCGATGCTGCGCTTGAAGAGCTCGGTCTTCTCCATGATCGGGATGCGGATCTCCCGAAAACCGAAGTTCTCGAAAAGCGCCCGTGCCTCCTGCTCGATCTTCTGCCAGAGTTCCACTTCGCCGGGCAGGATGTCTTTGAAACCGCGAATCAATTGAATCATGTTGTCGCCGTTTCCCTTGGATCTTGGCCTCTTTAAGAAGTCATCGATTCGGATGACTTTTTCCAAGGCCATCAATCGTGTAAACGTTATTTTTTAGCCTAGTTCGGCGCTGTCCGTCAACATGATTGTAGCCGCCAACCCGCGTAAGGCCGGTTGCGGCACTGGCCGAGGTCGAGTAATATGCCCCACAACATCGGCTCCATCCAATCCCATGGAGGGTCGGCTTTTTCAGGAAGTCGATTTTAAAATTCCCCCGCTCCCCTTGCCAAAGGGAGAAAACAGAAGGAGGCACATTTTGACCGCTCCCGGAAAATTCAATGCACTGACCGACGTCGCGCGGATCCTCGTCGGCAACCATACGGACACGGCCCATGTGAGCGGGGTCACCGTGGTCTTATGCCCCGAGGGCGCCGTGGGCGCGGTCGATGTGCGCGGGGCCGCGCCGGGCACGCGCGAGACCGACCTGCTCGCACCGGTCAACCTGGTCGAGAAGGTCCAGGCCGTGGTCCTTTGCGGAGGTTCGGTCTACGGACTCTGCGCGGCCGACGGCGTGGTGCGCTGGCTGGCCGAAAAAGGCTGGGGCTTCCCACTGGGAGACGGGCATGTCGCCCCCATCGCTCCCGCAGCCGTGCTCTTTGATTTAGGCCGCGGACCGCAGTTCGTACCGCCGGTCACCCCCGAATGGGGACGTTTGGCCTGTGAAGCCGCTGCCGGCGAGGGACCGATCGCCATGGGCTGCGTGGGTGCCGGAACCGGCGCCATGGCCGGCTCAGTAAAGGGCGGGCTCGGCAGCACCAGCCTTGTGCTCGATTCCGGGATCACGGTGGCGGCGCTGATGGCCGTCAATCCCAACGGCTCGGTGCTCAACCCGGCAACCGGCCGGCCCTGGGAAATCGGCCTGGAGTGGGCCGGCGAATTCGGCGAAGCGGGCCGCCGCGGTGTTCGACCGCCGACCCAGCTCACTGGCGGCCCGGCCTGCAACACCACCATCGGCGTGGTGGCCACCGATGCCGCGCTCACCAAAGCGCAGGCCCTCAAGGTGGCGCAGATGGCTCACGACGGCCTGGCCCGGGCGATCCGGCCGGCCCACACCATGTTCGACGGCGACACCGTTTTCTGCCTGGCCACCGGAAGGTGCCCGCTGCCGGAAACCCCCGGCTTTTTTGAAGGCCGCTATGCCCAGAGCATCAACGCCATCGGTCACGCGGCCGCCGACTGCACGGCGCGGGCCATCATCCATGCGGTGTTGTCGGCCAGGTCCCTGGCCGGCATGAGCGCCATGGCCGATCTCCCGTCTCGATAGAATCAGGTCGCAGCCGCGGGCCTGTGGGTCGGTCTTCTGCCGAACGGTCCTTTGGGGCGACTCGAATGTCGGCCAGCGGAACGGCGGAATAGCGCTGGGGTCAGTTTATAATTTTATGGACAGGGTCTCTTGAGGAGAGTATAAAGGTTGGCTTGACTCTTGAGCCAGTACCTTTATGGCTTGCAGCCATTCCGAAACCGCTCGACCGAACAAAAGGAGGATACATGAAACGCATGCTGGTGATTGGTCTTATGGTTTTGATGCTCGCTCCCATGGTGTGGGCAGCGGGTGAAACTCCGAAAAAGGGCGGCAGCCTCATCGTCTGTGTGGGCGACGAGCCCCCCGGTCTGGATCCAACGGCCAGCGCCTCCGCCGCGATCGACCGCGTGGTTTACTCCAACCTTTTTGAAGGCCTGGTGAAAGTCGACCGCAATGGCAAGCTGGTGCCCGGCCTGGCCGCCAAGTGGGATGTTTCGGCCGACGGCAAGGTCTACACGTTCCACCTGCGCAAGGGAGTCGTGTTCCACAACGGCGAAGCCTTCAACGCCGCGGTCGCCAAATGGAACCTGGAACGGGGCGCCGCCGAAGGTACCAAAAACGCCCACCCGGAGTTCTTCCGGGCGATCGAAAAAATCGAGACCCCGGACGATGCTACGCTGAAACTGACGTTGAAAAACGTCAACTCCCTGTTCCTCGTTCAAATGGCCGAGGGCGATTCGGTCATGCTGCCCATGAAGGGCTTCGAGAACACCGCGGCCCAGCCGATCGGGACCGGTCCCTTTAAGTTCGCCGCCTGGAACCGCGGCGACAGCGTGGAAATGGTCCGCAACGACAAATACTGGAACCCTCAACTGCCCTACCTGGACAAGGTCACCTACCGGTTCATCAAGGATCCCAGCGCCCAGGTGGCCGCTTTGAAATCCGGAGATGTCGATGTCCTGGGCTGGATCCTGGCGCCCGAAATCGCGATGGGCATTTCCCGCGACAAGAAGTTCAAAGTGCAGTCCGGTGCCTCCACCTCCGAAGTGATCATGTCCACCAACAACAAGGTGAAACCTTTCGACAACATCCTCGTCCGCCAGGCCATGGCGCATGCCATCGACCGCAAAGCCGTCAATGAGCTGATCATGCTCGGCTACGGAACGCCCATCGGGTCGCACTGGTCACCCATCACTCCGTTTTACACGGACCTGACCAAGAAGTTCCCCTATGATCCGAAGAAAGCGAAGGAGTTGCTGGCCAAAGCCGGCTACCCCAAAGGCTTCGAGGCCACCATCAAACTGCCCGCCATCTATGCCTATGCGCAGAAAGCCGGCGAGGTGATCGCCGACATGCTGGGCCAGGTCGGAATCAAGCTCAAGATCGAAATCGTGGAATGGGGCTTCTGGCTGGACCGCATTTTCAAACAGAAAGATTTCCAGCTGAGCATGATCGGCCACGCGGAGGCATGGGACATCGGCATCTACGCCAACCCGAACTACTACTTCCAGTATGACTCTCCGGAATTCCGCCAGGCGTACGACAACGCCTTGAAGGCCACCACCGTAGCGGACCAGGCCAAATGGTTCGGCCGCTGCCAGGAGATCATCGCCGCGGATGCCGTCAATGGGTATCTCTTTGCCAGTCCCTCGCTGTCGGCCATGAAAGCCGAAGTGATGAACTGGTGGAAGAATTATCCAACGATCGCGCTGGACTGCACCGAGGTGTGGTGGAACAAATAGAGCGGCTTGGTCCAGGGTGGAATCGGCTTTCCGACGCAGCGGCTTCTCTGCAGGTTGATCGCGGCTGGAAAGCCGCTCCCACAAAGCATGACTGAATAAGCCTTCTCGTGTATCGGGAGCTTATATCGAAAAACAGGGCAGTCCTGAAGCGTCGGGACTGCCCGAATTGCATCGGCATGTTACGTTACCTATCCAAAAAACTGATCACCCTGGTCCTGCTCCTGATCCTTGTTTCCATCACGGTGTTCTCGGTTCTTTTCGTGCTGCCCGGCGACCCCGCTCAGATCATTTTGGGAATCAACGCCACCCCGGAGTCGCTGGCCGCTTTGCGTGCCGATCTTGGACTGGACCGGTCGTTTTTGGGTCAATACTTCGATTGGATCGGCCGGCTGGTGATCGGCCGGAGTCATCAATCGATCCATTACAAGATGCCGGTGTTCGAGTTGATCGTGAGCCGGCTGGCCGTGACCGGGCCGCTCGCGCTCATGGCCATGGCGTTCGCCGTCATCATTTCCATTCCGTTCGGAATATATGCCGCCCAGCACCAGAACGGTAAGGGAGACGTTACCGTCATGGCTTTCAGCCAGGTTGGGCTGGCGACTCCGGAGTTCTGGCTGGGAATCCTGCTGGTGCTGCTGTTTTCGGTCGAGCTCAACTGGTTTGCCGCCGGCGGATTCCCGGGCTGGGGCACCGATGTCTGGGGCTCCCTGAAGGCGCTGCTGCTGCCGGCCTTCGCGCTCGGTGTGATCCGGGCCTCCATCCTGACCCGGCTCACGCGCTCCTCCATGCTGGAGGTGCTGCGCGAAGACTACGTGCGCACCGCACGGGCCAAAGGGCTTCGTGAGCGCACGGTCGTTTACGTCCACGCCCTGCGCAACGCTCTGATCCCGGTGCTCACCATCATGGGGCTTCAGCTCGGCCAGCTCCTGGCGGGCGCCATCATCATCGAAAACGTTTTTTTCCTACCAGGGTTGGGAAGACTGGTCTTCACCTCCATCGGCATGCGGGATCTGCCCGTGGTCCGGGACATCGTACTGCTTATGGCCGTGGCGGTCGTCTTCGTCAATTTCATCGTCGACTTGGCTTATGCCTACGTCGATCCGAGGATAAAACTGAAATAGTTAAAAGTTTAAAGTTTAAAGAAAGGCCTTTTTTATTTTGTTTGCCCTCAACCTTAAACTTTAAACGTTAAACGTTAAACGAGTTTTTAGATGCACCGCTTCTTCCGCAATAAAAACTTTACGGTGGGCTTCATCCTGTCCGCGATGGTCGTGCTTTCCGCCGCCGCCAGTCTGGTGTGGACGCCCTACGATGCCAACCGGATGAATGCCCGCGACCGGCTACAGGGTCCTTCCTGGACGCATCCCCTGGGAACCGACCAGTACGGCCGCGACACGCTCAGCCGGGTGATGACGGGCTCGGTGAACTCGATCATCGTCGGCCTGGTCACCGTCGCCATCGGCCTGACCATCGGGGTCGGCCTGGGTCTGATATCGGCTTACTTCGGCCGCCTGGTCGATGAGGCCATCATGCGTTTTTCGGACCTTCTCTTCGGCTTCCCCGCTGTGCTGACAGCGATCCTGATCACATCTATTCTTGGCCCTTCGATGGTGAACGCCATGCTCGCCATCGGCATTTTCTACATTCCGGTCTTCGCGCGCCTGACGCGCGCGGTGGCCTTGGTGGTCTGGGAAAAAGAGTTCATCGCGGCCGCCCGCGCCTCCGGCATCGGGGAGCTGGGCATCACCTGGCGGCATGTGCTGCCGAACATTCTTTCCCCGCTGCTCATCCAGGGAACCATACAATTCGCGGTCGCGATCTTGGCCGAGGCCGGGCTGAGCTACCTCGGTCTGGGCACCCAGCCTCCGCATGCCTCTTGGGGCCGCATGTTGAACGAAGCCCAGACCTTCATGGACACGAATCCTTGGATGGCCATTTTTCCGGGCCTGGCCATCGCGGGCTCGGTGCTCGGATTCAATTTGCTCGGCGACGGACTGCGGGACACGCTGGATCCGAAGATGGCGAGGATAAGATAAAGTACAGTGTTACGTTTTAAGTTTTAAGTATTAGGAAAAAGACCAAATTCCATTGCTTCCAAGAAACTTACCAAGTTACTTTCGGATAAACCCCCGCCTGCGGGCGAGGTTCAACGCTTAAAACTTAACACGTAAAACTTAACGCGTGAGGCCGTCAAAGGAATGAAATGATACCCCAGAATCTTATAGAAAAAGTGTTGAACGCCATCGACCCCGAGGAAGTCATTCGTTTGACGGCCTCATTGGTCAAAATCAATTCCGTCTGGGACCCGGGCGCCGGCACCAATGAGAAGGCCGCGGCCGAGCTTGCCGCGCGTTGGGCCCAGGCCCAGGGATTTCAGGTGGTGATGGACGAAGTGGCCCCCGGCCGCCCCAATGTCGTCGTGACCCATGCGGCCGGCCACGGCCGACGCACGCTGATGTTCGAAGGGCACACCGATGTGGTCACACCGGGCGATGTTTCGCAATGGGCCTATGACCCGTTCGGGGCCCGGATCGTAGGCCGGCGGATGTACGGACGGGGCACCAACGATACCAAGGGCAATCTGGCCGCCATGCTGGTGGCCATGGCCGCCCTCAAACGATCCGGTGTCCGGCTTTCCGGAACCATCGTCGGCGGGGTGCTGTGCGACGAGGAGAATCAGATGCTCGGGGTGCAGGACTTCATCCGTCGCGGGCACGCCGACCGCGTCACGGCGGCGGTGATCTGCGAGCCCCAGGACGGGATGATCTGCACGTCCCAGAAAGGCGCGTTGCGCGCTCGTTTTGCGGTTACCGGAAAGATGAGCCACGGCGCCATGCCGCTGGCGGGACTGAACACGGCCCCCGCCGTGGCCGACCTCATTCGGGGGTTGCACGCGCTGGAGAGCGGCTCTGTCAGAGACCTCGGCCGGGATCTCCACCTTGGCT
>Ga0209287_10001337_pt1 | contig 12446 bp, 4 predicted proteins | sample PPLLak3cmMay2015_2_FD_187255 | JGI IMG/M metagenome (GOLD analysis project Ga0209287, IMG submission 187255) | Freshwater sediment microbial communities from Prairie Pothole Lake near Jamestown, North Dakota, USA - PPLs Lake P8 Core (1) Depth... | ecosystem: Environmental > Aquatic > Freshwater... | reverse complement strand
GGCAAACATGGCGAGCCAAGTTGATATTTATAATTTATCGTTAAATCATTTAGGTATGCGTGAAGTGTCCAGTATAACAGAAGATACTCCGTCGGTAGATGCGTTAAATACATTTTATCAACCGTGTCTTGACGATTTGTTTGGCGAGTATAAATGGCCGTTTGCTACTGTAAAAGCGGCGTTGGTAAGCGCAACTGATACAACAGCAGAGCTTGAATGGAGTTATATTTATGTTAGGCCAACTGCGGCCGCTACGGTATGGTACGTTTATAATGAATCTACTTTAACAACAAAAGATGAACAAGAGTTTGAAGTCATTTACCAATCGTCAACAAACAGGCGGTTGATATGTAGTAACCTTGAAACGGCGTATGCTGAGTATACGCATAAATTATCAGATACGACTTTATATTCCCCGAAATTTGTTTTAGCGTTAAGTTATAAACTTGCTGCCAGTTGCGCTGGTACGTTGTTACGAGATATTAAGACTGGTAGCCAGATAATGGAAATGGCTACGATGTATATTCAAGAGGCAAAGAGAATTGGGTTCTCTGAAAAGAGAAAGAAAGTAACTCCAACAAGCGCATATAAATCAGCGAGATAATGCCATATACTCACGCACAAACAAGTTTTGCCGCAGGGGAATTAAGCCCGTTTCTTTATAGCCGTGTTGATTTAGCGAAGTATGTTACTGGTGTAAAGACTAGCCGTAACTTTTACCAACATCCTCATGGTGGCAGTTCAAATCGGCCAGGCATGAAGTTAGTCGCTAGACAAGGCGATGAAACTACAAAAGCAAGAGTCATTCCTTTTATATTTTCAGATACAGAAGCGTATACGTTAGAGTTTGGCGATCATTATATCAGGTTTTTTACAGATCAAGGGCAGATAACTGCTGATACTCCGACAACATGGAGTGCGGCCACAACTTATGCCGTTGACGATTGGGTAACGTATGGCTCTGCGACAAGTTGGTATTTATCTATTCAGGCAGGTATAAACAAACAGCCAGATGTTGAAACAGCTTATTGGAAAGCTCAGACAGAGTATGAAATATATTCACCGTACGGGTATGCTGATTTACCGTATTTAGATGTTAAGAGTTCAGCAGATGTTATATACATTTTCCATCCAGATTATCAGACGAGGAAACTTGTTCGTTCAGGAAATGCATCTTGGGCGTTTTCGTTGTTTGCTCCGCAAGACGGGCCGTTTTTAACTGAAAATGTTGATGAAAGTGTGTCGATTAATGCTGCTGCGGTAACTGGAACAGGAGTAACGTTAAGTGCTGCAAGCGCTGTTTTTGATTCAGATCATGTTGATGCATTATGGAAACTTATTCATTATGTAGAAGGCCAAGCTGCGTCAAGTTCGTTTACAGGGACAGGGTCGGGGACAGCTATTAAATGTTTTACAACATGGCGGATAATTAGTCATGGAACATGGACTGGAAAGTTTAAGATTGAAAAGTCAACCGATGGCGGGACAACATGGACAGTGTTAAGAGTATTTACTGGCGCAAATGATTTTAATGTTAATACATATGGGACAGAGGATATTGAAATAAACGAAGTACCGTTTTTGATACGAGCGACGTGTCATGCGTTTACTAGCGGGACAATTAATGTGGATTTAACAACAGACCCGTTCTATCAAGAAGGGATTATTGAAATAACTGAATATGTAAGCACTACTGCAGTGAAAGGAACAGTATTACAAGAAATAGCAGCAATAACAGATACAACCAGTTGGGCAGAAGGGGCATGGAGTGATTATCGTGGGTGGCCGTCAGTTGGTGCATTTCAGGATGATAGGTTATGCGCCGGTGGAACATATACAGAACCGATGACGTTAAAGATGAGTAAGACTGGCAATTATGAAAGTTTTGGGAAGAACCAAATAAGTTTATTAGATACGGATTCAATAAGTACAAATTTGTTAAGTCGGCAGATTAATACACTGAATGGGTTAGTACCGTTAGGTGATTTAATAGGGTTTACAACAGCGTCGGAGTGGCGAATTGGGTCAGGGGATGACGTTTTAACACCTACTACGGTAAGAACAAAAGTACAGGGGTATCGTGGGTCGAGTGGGATTACGCCGGTGGTTATCGGTAACCAAGTAATTTTCGTTCAAGCGAATGGTAAAGTTATTCGTAATTTAGGATATGATGACGCATCTGCTTCGTTTACTGGGATAGATTTGAGAGTGTTAAGTGAACATTTGTTAGAAGGGCATACTGTTATTGATATGGCGTATCAGCAAGACCCTGATAGTATTGTATGGATATTAAGAGATGATGGGATACTATTATCTTTAACGTATATGCAAGAACATGAAGTAATAGCGTGGTCGTGGCATGAAACAGAAGGCACGATTGAAAGTATTTGTGTTATACCTGCCACTGGATACGATGAATTATGGCTGAGTGTTTCACGTGAAACGGGAAGGTTTATTGAACGTATGGTTGACCGTATGTCGTCAACTGATGTTCAAGACCAGTATTTTGTTGATTGCGGAATATCGTATGACGATCCTGTGGCTATTTCTCATGTTACACAAGCAGACCCAGGTGTTGTGACGTGTGCAGCAGCGCATGGGTTAGTTGACGGTGATTATGTCGATGTTTCTGATATTGTCGGGATGACTGAATTGAATACATATAGATACAAAGTGAATAATGCTACAGCTGATACATTTGAATTGACTGAAGAAGATAGCGGCGATGATGTATCAACAACATTGAATCAGGCATATGTAAGCGGTGGGTATGTTAGAAAAGCATATACAGCATTTACAGGATTAGACCATTTAGAAGGAATGACAGTGGCTATTCTTGGAAATGGGAATGTATTTCCACAAGATGAAGTTGTTAGCGGAACAGTTACGTTATCAAGCGCGTGTTCAAAAGTACATATTGGGTTGCCATATATTTGTGATTTAGAAACTTTAAATATCGAGTTAGCGTTAAGTAGCGGTTCGTTGCAAGGAAAGAAAGTCAAGATTGGGAATGTAACATTTCGTGTTTTAAATACACGTGGTGGGTATATTGGCCCTGATTCTGATAATTTGCATGAAGCGTTTATTCCGAATAGAGAGCGATTAGGGTTAGCGCCGTCGTTATATTCTGGCGATGTAAGAGAACCGTTAGGTGGGGAGTTTGGTGATGGGGCAAGGGTATTTTATCGACAAATTGATCCCCTGCCTGTGACAATTACAGCGATTTATTCAGATATTGAGGCTGGTGGGTAATGGAATACTATAACAAAAATGGGATTAGAGTTAGGAATACCAAAAAAGAAGATATTGAATATTTAAAAGATAAGTTACGGGTTGAAGATACCCGAGAGATATGGAACAGTCATCATCATTTACCTGAAGATGCGTTAAGGTTATCGTTAGAGAAATCGTTGTTTGCTTTGACTATTGAGAATGGATGCCCAATTGCTGTTTTTGGAGTAACAGTTGAGAATGTGCTTGATAGTAAAGGTGTTATTTGGATGTTAGGAAGTAGGGATTTGGAGAAAATTAAGATACGGTTTTTAAAAAATTGTAAGAAGTTTATTAGAATGTTTTTAGATGCGTATCCGTATTTAGAGAATTATGTTGATTGTGATAATAAGCACACTATTGAATGGTTAAAGTTTTGTGGCGCGGTAATTGAACCGCCGATTGTGTATGGTGTTGAAGGTAAGAAATTCTGTCATTTTTACTTTAAAAGGGGAAGATAGATGTGTGATCCTGTAACATTAACAGCAATAGCGATGGGTGTAACTGCAACAGCAGGTGGAGTTAGTGCCTACAGTTCCTATAAACAAGGTGCTGCTACTAAGAAATACTATGATTATATGGCTGACCAAAGCCGTATTGAAGGTGAGTCGGTGTATAAAGCAGGGAAGAAACAAAGTGAGTTAGTTCAAGAATCTGCTAAACAGGAAGGCAAAAGGCATAAGATAGGTACTGCTGAATTAGCGTCAACGCAAAGGGCTGCGATGGTAGCTAACGGTATGGATTTAAGTTCTGTAACTGCTCAGGATATAGCATCTGATTCAATGAGTAAAGCTAAGTTAGATGAAATTTCTATGCGATACAATGCTGATGTTAAGTCATGGAGCATTATGGAAGATTCAAAGTATAAACGATGGAGTGCGAATGTGCAAGCTGACCAGTACGGGTATGCCGGTAAGAGTGCCAAGAAAGCAGGTAAGATGGAAGCGTTTAATACGTTGTTAAGTACGGCGGCTAGTGTTGCGTCAATGTCAACTGGGTTATTAAAGCCAAAAGGAGTATCACCTAAGCAAATGGAAGATTATGTTGCTGGAGGCAAGAAAACATGGTAATTAGAGTTCCACAATATAAACAGCAAGTCGGGTTAGATATAGCTAGTGTGCCTGTTCCACAACAGCCACAGCCGCCAGCGTCTGCTTTTGGTATTGACCAATATAAAGCGTTAGAAGGGTTAGGCGAAGTTGGTATGAAGATAGGCCAACAGTTAGCTGCCAGAGCCGTAGAGAAACAGAAAATTGAAGCTGATTCGATGAATGAACAGTTAAAGACTGAATGGTTGGCTGATACACAAACAAGGTTGATGAGTAATGATGATGAAGAAGTTGAAATCAATGGACAGAAGGTTACTCGAAAGTATGGGTTATTGAATAGGAAAGGTCTTGATGCAAAAGAAACGCCAAACGAGTTTGATAAGTATATAATTGAAAATGCTGATAAATATTTAACTCGTTCGCTGACAGGTGAACACCAATCTGAATTATTAGAGTTTATTGAATCTCAAAGAAGCAATAAACGTGAAGTTTTGTTAAAGCACGCTATCAAAGAAGAAAATAATTATCACGATAACAATTTTAAAGCGTCGATTGCTCAACATAAAGATGATGCTTATTTGGCTGATAATGAAAAAACGTTACGATCGTCTATTGACAATGTAACTGAATCTAGGGCTAAATATAACCAGTTTCTTGGGGTCGATAAGAAAGAAGGTGAACGGCTTCTTCAGGAAGATGTTAAAGATATTGTTGAAAAGGCTATTGATTCGGCGTTGGTTCAGAATATCACTGGAGAAAAAGCTACTACGATATTGTCTTACGCTAAGAAAGATTTATCAAAAGAGAATATTGATAAGCTAGAGAAGAAAATTAAAGACCAAAGCAATAAGTTGGTTAAGGATTTTAAAGTACAGAATGAACATACAAAGTTAATTAATGGAGTTGAGTTAATTAAGGCAGTTGTTTTAGACGGCAAGAAAGTTGATGCTTCAAGTATATCAACAATGCTTAATAGTGGCGAGATTGATGAGAAATTAGGTTTATCATTAATTAAGGTTATTAATACTCCGTTAAAAGAAGGTGATTTAGATGATGAAGGTGTGGCTCAATTTACAATAGATAGGTTAAACGCTTTATTTGACGCTAAGGATGATAAACAGATAACTGATGTGTTGACTACTATGATGCAAGGGCTAGGCAAAAATCAATCTGATTTAAGCACAATGAAAGTTATTGTTGATACTGCATTAAAACATTCTGGAATAACTAAACAAGAAGGCGCTTGGGGATGGATTAAGACTTCGTTTGACGCAGTTAAGAATTGGGTATCTAACGCAGGGGTTGAGCAAAAGACTGCTGTTGGTGTGGTTAAGAGTTTGTTTGCTAATATAAACAATGGCAAGACGCCGGATGAATCCGCTGAAATGGCTATTCAGGAAGAAATTAAACGACAATCCTCGACTGATAAGAAAGAAAAGAATTTAATCCAGAAGTTTATTGATTATTTAGGTGATGCTATTTTTGCCGACGAAGATGATATGTCGTTAATGAATAATGTTGATAAAGAAGTGTACTCTTATTTAGTAAAAACAGGGTTGCCTATAAACGAAGCGGCGCAAACATCGAAGCAAGCAATAGACAGCGCTAAACAAGGTGATTTATTTTCTGATAGGTTAATTGCTTTTTCAGATGCAGTTCAACAAATAGCTCCGTCATTAAGGTTTAACGCTGATAAGTTACAAGCTAGTATTGATAAAATAAAAGAAGCAGAAACGTTTGATATATCTCAATGGAATCCGTTTGGTGCTAGTGTTGCTGAAGCAAGTGAAGGAGAAGAACGTAAGACTGTTGACGCCGGTGAAGATTTACCTTTACCACAAAAGATATTGTCTAGTGAGATAGCTAATAAAATTACAGATATGGTTACCGGCGGTATGAGTCTTAGTGAGGCGGAGGCGTTAAGAAGTTCTACGATAGAAGATTTAAAGGAGTTGCCAAAGGATGTTTTGTTATTTACGAAACTTATTTTTAATTCTGTTGGAGATGAATTTAAAAAAGCGAATGATTTTGTAACTGACCCTATTGGGGCATTGAATAAGATTCTAAAAGGGAAATCTGATGAAGAAATTAAACGTGAAATAAATAAGTATAAGATTGAAAGAGAAGGTACGTTACGATTATTAGGCAGGATATTTACGCCGATATCAAGAGTTATCGAAGGAGCAAGAGGGGCAATTCGGACAGGGATTGAAACTAAAAGTTTAAGTGAAATGATAGAAGGCGGAGTAAAAACATTTCTAAAGCCAGAAGAAAGCAAGACAATTACTTCATTAATACCGTTTCAGAAATGGGAGTTAGAGGGTAGTTCTACGGCAGAATCTGTTTTAAGATTATCGCCTAGAGCGTTAGGTGAAGCGATTGAAACGTTTACTATTGCTGAAATGACGTTAGGGTTGCCGTCTAAATTAAAGACTTTAAAGAAAGTTTATGCTGAAAAAGATGTTTCTGCGTATTTTGACCAGTTTAGGAAGAATGAAGTTCTAAGAGATAATTTTAAAGAATGGATTGCTAGTCGTGGCGGGTTTAAGAAGAATATAATCGGTGGTGATGTTGAACAAGCGCTTGATGATGTTATTAATTATTATGAGGTTAAGTTTAGGCAGAATCCTCAATTAATGGCAAAAGTTGTTGAGAATCAGTCGTTTGGCAAGATATTTATGGATAAGTTAGGGGATGAAACTGCACAATTAAAGTTTGCGTTAGAGAAAGCTCCTTTAAAATCTAATTTACAAGCTGTTGCAGAGTTTAAGTTACCTACTATGGTAACGGCATCACAGGCGTTAAAGACGTTAGTTAATGCTGGTGTATCAAAAGAAGAGATTGAGTTTAGCGGGGTTGAAGAGTTTTTGAAAGGTAAAGATAAAGTATCTAAGCAAGAGTTGGTTGAGTATATTGATAAGAATAAAGTTGTGGTTGAGACGGTGGTAAAAGGGGGGAAAGCAGAACCAATAGCGTTTGATGGATGGACAGAAGAAGATATAAGAAGTCATTATAGTGATTTGTTCGGGCATGAAACTACAAAACCTATAGAGGAAGTTAAGCAATCTATTGCAGAGTTTGAACGTGAGGATTTGAATAGGTATGAACCGCCAACTGCTACTAAATACTCCAAATACCAACTTCCCGGCGGAGAGAATTATCGAGAGACGCTGTTAAAGTTGGCAGATGTTAGGACTGGGTGGACAGCAAAACCAACAATGAAAATGGATGTTGGGGATAAATCAGCTTATGATGTTTTTAATAAAGATGGCAAAAGAGTGGATAATAATGTTATTGCATTGACTCCAGCAGAAGCGATAATAAAAGCAAGAGAGCCAAGAGCAGGCAGTTTTCAATCCTCCCATTGGGACGAACCAAACGTCTTAGTCCACCACAGAACAAACCAAAGAACAGACGTACAAGGCAACATAGGTACATTTGTCGAGGAGATACAAAGCGATTGGCATAGAGAGGGGAAGAGTAAGGGGTATAGAGGAACAACAAAATTAAGTCCAGAAGAAATAAATAAACGTATTTTAGATTTAGAAGCTAAAGGTAAGAACGCCACTTCTGAAGAAAAACAAGAATGGGCAAACTTAATGTCAATTCGAGAGCGGAAAGGTGTCCCCAACGCCCCATTCAAACAAACATTTCATGAGCTTGCATTAAAAGACATCATCCGTCAAGCAGTTGAGCGCGGGGATAAGTTTGTTGCGTTTATCTCAGGTGATCAGACGGCGGATAGGTATGATTTGAGTAAACAGGTTGATAGAATTGAATATATTGAACAATCAAATGGTAAATATGCTTTTAATGCTTTAAAAGATGGCGCAGTAAAGGCAGGGAAAAGTGATTTATCTATTGAACAAATTGGAGAATATCTTGGCAAAGATATTCAAAAAAAGATTGCTGAAAATTATGGATTCCCAGATAATGCTGGGTTTAAAGTCATTGAAGGGACAGATTTAAAAGTCGGCGGCGAATGGGCGAAGAAGTTCTACGACGAAATTTTGCCTAAGGCCGCAGAGAAATATATTAAGAAGTGGGGCGGGAAGATTGAGGATATTGATGTTGGCGTGCCTTTACAAGATGAAGCTGGGACTGAATATGGAACAACAACCCAAAAAGGCTTCTACCTAACTCCTCAAATGATAAAAGAAGTTAAAGAGATAGGTCAGCCGTTGTTTGGAAACCGATTGGCTGGTGGGATTGAAAAGTTGATGGAAGAGCGAGGGACTGCTGGTGTTGAAGGAAGTGAACCGTTGCCTGATGATATGCCTGAAAAACCGTTGATATTTAATGAATTAGAAGGAGGCAAAAATGCCAAAGGAACTAGAGCAGAAGTTACGAAAGCAGGCGAACAAGCACAAGGGATGGAGCAAGGAACAGAAGGACAGGTACGTTTACGGAGCAATGGTGAAGAGGGGATGGCGTCCGAAGAGTTGATTGAGAGTGCTAAGAAGGCTATAGCGGAAGGGAAGAGTGCGGAGGAGTTTGTTAGTAGTCAAGGGAGCCCTATTTATCATGGTACAAGTGAAAAATTTGATAAGTTTGATTTAACGAAAACTGGGACAGTTAAATATTCTGATTGGGGAAAAGAAGGTGTTTATTTCACGACAAGAAAAAGTTCAGCTGATTATTATAAGAAAGAAGCGGTAAAATCAACAGATAAGAAAGCGAACCAACTTTATAAAGAATATGAAGATAAAGCTAAGGAATTTGGAACAACGCCAATGATGGCAAGCATAAATTTAGGTTATGGTTCAGAAAAATATAATGAATTACAAAAATATGATGAAGCATGGAGAAAAAGATTAGATGAAATAAATAATAATGATGAGATAGGGAACATAATAGAGGCGTATATTAGACCTAATGCAAAAATATACAGACATATTATGGAACCTGGAATGATAACTGATACATCGTTAGCTGAGTATGCAAAAGCAAAAGGATATGATATTGTTGAAATAGTCGAACGTGATCCAGACACTAAAGAAACTTGGGTTGATGAATTAATTGTATTGAATACTGATATTATCAAAACCAAACCCCAACTTCTCTCCATTTACGAGCAGGCGAAAGGTGAATCCGTATCTCCCCCATCCAAACCTCCCAAAGAACCGCCTGTTGCGACGGAGGGAGAGGATTGGGAAGATGAGTATTTTGAAAAAGGCGAAGTTTCTAAATTAAGCAAAGAAGATAAAGCTGATTATGACCTGTTTATGAAAGATTATATGGCTTCTGAGAAAAGTCTTTCTGATGTGGTTAAAAAACATGGTGGTATTAAACCATTTGAAGGGGCAAAAGAGTTAGAAGAATATAAAGAAATTCCTGATTATTTAAAGAATAAAAATGGTATGACTTTAGATGATATGGCAACTGAATTATCTTCATCTGGATTTAATTTTGATGACGGTGAAGATTTAAGACAAGCGTTAATATCTTTGAGGAATAAGCCTAAGTTTGTTGTTTCTGATGAAACAAGAGAGTTTATTAAACAACAAAAAGAAAATATCAAAAAAGGAAAAGAGGCTGTTTTAAAAACAGGAAGAATATTATCTAAATTAATTAAAAAGAGTGATGTTAAGAAAACTATAAGAGCTACAACTGGTCAAGTAAAAGGTGGTGGGAAAGATGTTCCTGAGCATCAGGCTCTTAAACGCTCTTTACAACGTCAAGAACAAGTTGCCAGAAAAGCAAGTATAAAAACTAAACGTGATGTTAAAGAAACTTTAAAGTTAATTGAAAGAAGCAAAACTGCGGATATTCAAAACATGGGGTATGAAGAACGAGAAGAAATAAATAAGTTACAATCAGAATTAAAAGGAACAAGAACTCTGGCGGGCCTTCGTGATTTATATTCTCGTATTCAAGCAATTAAAGAAAAAGGAAAAGAGAAGTATAAAGTTACTTTAGAGGCTAAGAATGCTAAATTTAAGTTAGAGAAGGATTTATTTCTTTCTACTATAAAAATATCTGAAAAACAAAGAGTTTCATTAAAGACAGAACAGCGGTCAGCATTAAAAGGGTATCGAGCTTCTTCGTTAAGGTTACCTAGAGTATTAGATAAACTTGATGGTGGGCAGGATTATAAAGGCCCATGGTCAAATATAGTATATAACCAATCTAATAAAGCAACTAATACTGAATTGCGTGAAATAGATAGACGGCATGATAATATTTTAAATTTTATGAAAGAGAAAGGATTGACGATAGAATCCTTGAGTAAAAAACATATAGTCGATGGGATTGAGATGGCCATTGATGATATATTGTCTTTATACACTGCATTACAGAATCAGGAAAAATTAATGGCGGTTATATATGGCAACGAACTTCCTATAGGTACAATATTACGAGCTGTAAAGAAGTTATCGCCAGAAGAGAAAAGTTTAGCTGATAAAATCATGCAAGATTACGAGGATAACTGGCCGAGATTAAGAAAATCGTTTATTGATTATACTGATGGAAAGTATGACTTAGGAAAGGTGTCTGGATATACACCGATAAGAAGAATAATGAACGGATATGAACCTGCTGAAAGCGAGTTGGCGAAGGAATTATTAGAACGTCAGGGTTTAAAGAAAGCCTATACTGCTAGAGAATTTACTAAAGAAAGAGTCAGTATTCCCGAAGAATATCAAATACCTATAAGACTTGGTGAGATGAATATTTGGATGGAACAATGTGCAAAACAAGAACATTTTATTACTCATGGTAGTTTAGTTAAAGAATTGCAAAGATTAATTGGTGATTCGGATATTAAAGATGCAATAACTAATGGCAAAGGATTAGGTATTGAATATTATGAAGCTGTTAGAAACGGTATTAATAGAATAGCAAATCCTAGTATATATAAAGCGTTTACTCAGATTGAAAAAACAGCCAGGTCATTAAGAGGTAATGCTGCGATAGCGTATCTTGGATATAATATGTTAGTTATGGCGAAACAATTCCCATCATTTTTCTTATTTTTAGAAGATGCGAATCCAATGGAGTTATTGGGTGGGTTATATGATACTTCTATCAATCATAAAGAAACTGTGGATTTAATGTATAAATTATCGCCTCAAATGAAACATCGGTCCATTGAACGTGAATTAGAAGAATTAAAACGGATTGATATTAGTAAATATAATAGGCTAATAAATAAAATTGGTGAAGAAGGAATGCGTGGAATATATTTAATCGATAGATTTACAGTAACTTGTGGGTGGAAAGCTGTTTTTGATAAGAAAGTAGCCGAAGGATTATCTGAAGAAGAAGCCGCCATAGAAGCTGAAAAAGCTGTATTGCGGACTCAGCCTGCTGCTGCGCCTAAAGACATAGCTGATATTTATGCGTCAAGTGAATTTTTAAACTGGTTTACTCAATTTTCTAATCAGATAAATAATATATATAATATGTTGACTTATGATATACCAATGAAAGTCAAAGAAAAACAATATGGCAGTGCGTTAGGCGCTGCTATTGGTATTGTTATATCACAGTATCTTATTGATGTTATTTCTAGGGGGAGGTTGCCGAATAAAGATGAAACAGGTAAAGCGGCATTGACAAGTTTTGTTAACTTGTTTCCTATTGTCGGGCCGCTATTGGCATCTGGATTGAGAGGATATGGCGGCGATGTTCCTGCATTGAGTGGAATAAAAGCTGGTGGACAAGCCATGAATTATGCTGTTAAAAGCACTGAAAATAAGAAGAAATCTAAAGAATACAAGAAGAAAGCTCTTGGTAAAGCTGTTGAATCATTAGCTGTTTCTAGAGGTATTCCATATAGTCAGCCGAAACGTACTTTAAAAGGTATATTAGATCTGAATTCTGGTAAAACAAAAGATTTAAGAAGGTTAATTTGGAGTGAATCTTCTTTAAAAGAAAAATCCAAATCCAAACTAAAATTTTAAGGAGCAACTATGATAAGTTCAGAAATCAATAGAGATAGTTATGACGGTGACGGGGCAACTCGTGACTGGCCGATAACTTTTCCTGTGACCGCTATTACTTCAACAGAATTGGCAATATATAAAGTCAGTTCTGCTGGTATAGCTACATTACTTGACGCTAATTATGAAGTAGATTTAACTGTTCCGCAAGTGACGTATCCTACAGTGGCATCTGCCTTGA
>Ga0209287_10001334_pt1 | contig 12481 bp, 11 predicted proteins | sample PPLLak3cmMay2015_2_FD_187255 | JGI IMG/M metagenome (GOLD analysis project Ga0209287, IMG submission 187255) | Freshwater sediment microbial communities from Prairie Pothole Lake near Jamestown, North Dakota, USA - PPLs Lake P8 Core (1) Depth... | ecosystem: Environmental > Aquatic > Freshwater... | reverse complement strand
CGCCTTGACATCGTGGAAGCGTGTCAGCTCCGGCTTGCTGAACTGCGTGCACATCTGGTTGATCTTCTCCAGGCCGACGCCATGTTCGCCGGTGATGGTACCGCCGACCTCGACGCACAGCTCGAGGATCTTGCCGCCGAAGTCTTCGGCCCTGGCGAGTTCGCCCGGCGTGTTGGCATCGAACAGGATCAGCGGATGCAGGTTGCCGTCGCCGGCGTGGAACACGTTGGCCACCGCCAAACCAAATTCCACGCTCATTTCGCTGATGCGTTGCAGGACTTGCGGCAAAGCGCCGCGCGGAATGGTGCCGTCCATGCAGTAGTAGTCGGGCGCGAGGCGACCGACGGCAGGGAAGGCGGCCTTGCGCCCGGCCCAGAATCTGAGGCGCTGGTCCTCGCTTTCGGCAGTGCGGATCTCGATCGCGCCGGAGGCCTCGAGCACCTTGCGCACGGTGAAGATGTCGTCCGAGACTTCCTCGTTGACGCCGTCGACCTCGCACAGCAGCAGCGCCTCGCAGTCGAGCGGATAGCCGGCATGGACGAAGGCCTCGGCGGCCTGGATGGCGAGGCGGTCCATCATCTCCAGACCGGCGGGAATGACGCCGGCGGAAATGATGTTGCCGACCGCTGCGCCAGCCTGGGCGACGTCATTGAAGCTTGCCAGAACCACCTGTGCCCGCTGCGGGCGCGGCAGCAGCTTGACCGTGACTTCGGTGATCACCGCCAGCATGCCTTCCGAGCCGGTCAGCAGTGCCAGCAGGTCGTAACCCGGCGCATCGAGCGAATCGTTGCCGATCTCGAGCAGCTCGCCATCGATCGTCCAGGCGCGCAGCTTGAGGATGTTGTGCACGGTGAGGCCGTATTTCAGGCAGTGCACGCCGCCGGAGTTTTCCGCAACGTTGCCGCCGATCGAGCAGGCGATCTGCGAGGAGGGGTCAGGCGCGTAATAGAGATTGTGCTGGGCGACGGCTTCGGAAATCGCCAGGTTGCGCACCCCGGGCTCGACCACCGCGGTGCGCGCCAGCGGATCGACGGACTTGATGTGGTTGAGCTTGGCCAGCACCAGCAGCACCGCGCCGTCGACCGGCAGTGCGCCCGCGGAAAGTCCGGTGCCGGCGCCACGGGCCACTACCGCCACCTTGTGTTGATGGCAAAGTCGCAGGACGGCCGCGACCTGCGCCTCGTCCTCCGGGATCGCCACCACGTCCGGGGTGTTGCGATAGGCCGCCAGCCCGTCGGTCTCGAACGGCAGCAGGTCCTCGCGTTCATGCAGCACGCAATGCGGGGGCAGCAGCTTGCGCAATTCGGCGAGGAAGGTGGGATTGAGCATGCGGGATGCGCCGGTCGTTTTCAGGCTGCCAGTTTAGCCGGGCTGGACTTTGCGTGCGAGGGTGCGAGCCGCCGGTAGGCTTCCGCCAGCGCGCCGTCGCCACCGACGTTGCCGGGGAAGATCACCACCGGAATCTGCGGCAGGCGATGCCCGGGCGGGGTCTGCACCACGGTGACCCCGGGCAGGATCTGTCCCAGAACGCGCGACGCGGTCAGCGCCAGGCCCGTGGACAGCACGTCGTTGGAAGTGATGCCGCCCTTGCTGATGAGAAAGCCGAGCGTCGTCGGTAGCCTTTTCACCACGTCCATCAGGGTGCCCGATACGGATTCCCCGAAGGCCAGGCGCTCTGCGACGCTGGCGAACTGCAGTTCGGTGCGGCTGGTGAAAACCACCGGGGTGAGGCCGCGCGCATGGGCGTGGGCGATGCTCGCCGTCAATTCGTCGACCACGGCGACGCGCTCACCCGGCAGGCGGGCGACGTCGAGCGGCAGGCCGATCACGCCACGCTCCTTCAACAACGCACCGAGTTGCGCGGTGGTCTTGGCGACGTGCGAGCCGACGATGACCGCGCCGGGCTTCTGGTCGCGTACCAGGGTGGCGAAGGCTTCGGCAGCCACCGGTTGCGGTGGCAGCTTGGCCAGTGCGGTCAGCAGCGAGGCGGCGCTGCGGAAAAGCAGGCGCTTGCCGCCGGCGGCGGCTTTCAATGCCGCTTCGGCGAAGACCTGATAATCCTTGGGCGTTTCGCCATCGATCACGCCAACCGCCTGGTCGGGCAATGTCTCGAGCCAGGCGTCTGCCTGTCCGCTGCGCAGGTCGGCCAGCGTCAGGCGTCGCACCGATTCTGCAGCGACGCGGCCGGCGGTTTTCTCCGCGACGTAGTCGGGCAGATACGCTGTTGAGTAGCCGAACACCGAGTCGCGCGCGAATTCCGTTTCGTGCGTCGGCACCGGCTTGCCGTCGACCATCAGATAGTGCGTGCTGTCGCGGGTGATGCGGCCGCCCTCGAAGAACGCCGGGGTGAGCAGCGTCGCGTCGAACGGTCCGAGCACCTCGTTCATCACATCGGTTTCCACCGGGTAGTGGCCGCGCAGGGTGGAGTCCGAGCGCGACACGAACAGCACCGGGCCGGCGTAATCGGCCAGAGCAGCCTTGAGGTTGACGCACACCTCACGCGTGACGGCGGCGGCGCGTTCCGCGTCCATTCCCCGTGTATTGGTGAGGATGAAGAACAGCGGCGCAGCATCCACCAGCGCCGACTTCAGCGTGGCGATATCCCAGCGCGTCAGGAGCAGACAGGAATGCACCGTCTGCGAGCCGGTGGGGTCGTCGTCGAGAACGATGATTTTCGGGTTCATCTTTAAAGGCCTTTTACCGCTAAGGACGCGAAGGAGCGCCAAGGAAACTGAAAAAAAGCGTTGGGTTTCTCAATCTCCCAGTGGGATCGACTTGCGATCAGGGGCTTGCTTTTCCCTTCGCGTTCCTTCGCGGTTAATCAGTTACCAATCGCCAGCATGGCCAGCGCGCGATCGTGCATCGCCTGTGCGTTCATGCCGTTGAAGTCGAACAGCTGCTGCGGGTTGGCGGTGGTTTCGCCGCGCTTCCAGCAGAATACGTCGCGCTGCGAAGCCTGGCTGCGCAGCAGCACCGGTTCGAGCGGCGCCGACGGGCCGCCGGTGACGCCGATCAGCACGTCGCCATGGAACAGCGCCTTGAACGCGGCGTCATCCATGAAGCGGCCGTCGGGTTCCGACACGCTGTTCCACAGCACATCGCTGGGGCGATACAGGCGGCGCGGGTTGACCACGGCGACGATGCGCGAGCCGATGCCGGTTTCGGCCAGCGAGGCGGCAGCCGCGAACACCGGTTGCAGCACCATGTCGCCGGTCACCGCGAACACCACGGTATGCGATCCCTTGGTTTCCTTCAGCACCATCGCGCCGTCGTCGATCGCCTGGAAGCTCTGCGCCATCGTGGCATGCACCGGCAGCGGTGACTTCGAGGCGGTGATGACGATGCCCTTGTTGTGCTGCTTCAGCGCCCAGTCGTAGCTCGCCTGGATCATGTTGGCGTCGACCGGGAACAGCGGATAGACGTTGCCGTTGCGCATCATCGCGGCGAAGTAGCTCTCGATCTCCGGGCGCTGGTGGGTCCAGCCGTTGCGGCCCTGCTCCAGCGCGCCGGCAGTGAACAGGCACACCGTTGCGGGGGTGGGGCGGCGCAACTCGGCCATCGCCTGGGTCACCGTCTGCCAGATCGGCAGGCCGTTGATGGCGAAGGACTCGTAGCTGCACCACAGGCTGCGGCCGCCGAACAGCGCCACGCCCACCGCGAGGCCGGCACAGGCGTCCTCGTTGAGCGGCTCGTAGACCTGGCCGGACGGGCCCTGGAAATACAGGTCGTCGGCGGTCGGATGGCGGATCGTCAGCGCCTTGTTGATGTTGGCCATGGCGGACGCCTCGTTGCCGTCGGCATTGGTGACGACGAACATCGGGTCGCGCTTGCCCACCTCGCCGACCACGTGGCCGAAGGCGGTGGTGGGCACGTGGTTCTCACCGACGGTGAATTCGTTGAGCGACAGGCCGTCGAGGCTCGGAAGATCACGCACGCTTTCGGTCACCGCCACGCGCGCGGCCGGGCCGCCGCCGGCATGGCGGAAGTTCTCGCGGGTCACCTTCCAGGCCTGGATCGGCAACGCGCGGCGCTGCAGACCACCCTTCACGTCGTCGGAGTCGAGCGTGTGGTGTGCATAGAGGTTGTGCGACTTGGCGCCGGTGGCGTGCACGCCCGCACCTTTCAATTGCTTGACGATGAGGCAGGCGCGGCGGCCGGACAGGGCGCTCTTCGCAGCGGCGTCGGCGGCCTTGAGGATGGCGCCGGTGAAGGCCATGCGTGCCGCGAAGCCGAAGGTGGTCGAGTCGGTGTAGGCCGGCGCGTCGGGCGTGTCGGCGTAGTCGCGGGCGTCGATCAGGTGCACTTCGTCGAAGCCATGGGCGCGCCAGTAGTCGGTCATGCGCGTGTTGTCCCACAAGGACACCATGCTGTGGTGCTCCTGCGAATAGCCGTTCCACACCAGCACCGGCAGGTAGTTGGTGATGTCCGGGTAGGCGGTGGCGAAGTGCTGGAACGCGCTCATGATGTAGGGCTCGCCCAGGCCGCCGTCGCCGATGGTGACCGGGAACAGCTTGTCGCGATTCAGGTAGGCGCCGGCCAGTGCGAAATGCTGGCCCTGGCCCAAGGGGCCGGCGGGTGCCAGCAGGCCGGGAATCGCGCCCGACAGATGACCGAGCAGACCGTGGCGCTCGCGGAAGCGTGCGCGCATGTCGGCCACGCTGCGGATGCCCATGTCCTCAAGCGAAGTATCGAGGAACATCGCCGAATAGAAGCCGGGCGCGTGGTGGCCGACCTCAGTCACCATGTTGCGATGGCCCAGCAGGTGCAGTGCGGCGACCGCGTCGGCGCTGGAGGCGAAACCGCCCGGGTGGCCGGAGGACTTGCTGCCGGTGACCTGCAGGGTCAGGTAGCGCAGCGCGTCGGCAGCGAGCAGGGTCTGGTAGATCGAAGCTTCGCTGGTGGCATCGGGCAGCGTAGGCTGGTTCGGGCCTAGCAGCGGCGACGCGCCGAGGCGGTCGATTTCCGGAAAGCTGTCGGCGAAATACTGGATGCCTTCGCAAAAGGCGGGGACGGACTCGGGGGCGGATTGCATCACTGCGCTCATGGCTATTCCTTTCACAATATGAAAATGTTTCACATCATGTGAAACGATGGTTCGTATTGAAGCAGATATGCGCGATTATTTTCACATTGCGTGATAAATTTTCACTTTATGAAAAACGCTGCCTCTTCCATCCAGGTTCTCGATCGCGCCATGGCGCTGATCGGCATCCTTTCACGCTCGCCCGGACCGCTCAATCTCGGCCGCCTGGCCGGGCAGGCCGGCCTGCACACCGCCAGCGCGCATCGCATTCTCGGCGCGCTGATGGCTCACGGCCTGGTCGAGAAAACCGGCGCCGGCGAATACGATCTCGGTGTGCGCTGGCTGGAAGTCGGCAATCGCCTGCGCGCCCGTCTGAATATAAGACAGGTGGCGATGCCTGCCATGCAGCAACTTGCCGAGCTGACGGGCGAGACCGTCAACCTCATCGTCCGCCGCGGTGACGAGGCGGTCTACGTCGAGCGCGTCACCGGCGGTCAAACGATGATCCAGGTGGTACAGGTGGTGGGCGCCCACGCGCCGCTGCACGTCACCGCGGTTGGCAAGATCTTCCTCGCCGAGGACAGCGCCAGCGGAGTAATGGGCTACGCCGAGCGCACCGGCCTGCCGGCCTATACCCCCAACACCCTGGTCACACTTGACGCGCTGCGCGCCGAACTCGAAGTGATCCGCCATGAGCAGCTAGCCTACGACCGCGAGGAGGCCGAACTGGGCGTGGCGTGCATCGGCGCGCCGGTCCGTGACGCCGAAGGCAAGCTGGTCGCCGGGCTGTCGATCTCCGCGCCGACCGATCGCCACAAGCCTGGCTGGGCCGATGCCGTGAAAAAGGCGGCAGCCCAGACCGGTGCCGCGCTCGGCTACCCGCTTGGCGCCTGATCGCGCCATTCAAGCAGCCATGACCCTTGCCCCGCAAGCGTTTTGTTGGCACTGTGTGCGCCCATGACTGATCCCATCGCCCCGGCCAACCGCTTCCAGATCGCAGCCTGGGCGATGATGGCTGCGGGCTTGCCGCTAGTGCTTTACCTGAAACTGCTGCCGGCTCTGCTTGCCGGCCTGCTGGTGATGCAGCTGGTGCACTTGCTGGCGCCGCGTTTCGTCATCGGCAAACTCGACCACACCTGGTCAAAGGTGTTGGTGGTATCCCTCATCACACTTATCGTATTGAGTGTTCTCGGCGGCCTGACCACCGGTGCCATCCTGTTTCTGCGCAGCGAGGGCCGGTTGACCGGCCTCTTGACCAAGATGGCGGAGATCATCGAAAACTCGCGTGAACTTCTGCCGCTGTGGATCGCGCAATGGCTGCCGCAAGGCGATGAGTCGGTGATCCGCGCCGGGCTGGTCGAGTGGCTGCGCACCCATGCCCAGGAATTGCGCAAGCTGGGTGGCGATGCCGGTCGAGCCGTGCTCTTGGTCCTGGTCGGCTTCATCATCGGCAGCTTCATCGCGCTGCGCGAAGCCACCCCGCATCACACCCTGGCGCCGCTGGCGCAGGCGATGTGCGAGCGCGTAACCCGATTCGGCGAGGCCTTTCGCCGCGTGGTCTTCGCCCAGGTCCGGATCTCCGCATTGAACGCGTTTCTGACCTGGATCTACCTGGGACTCATCCTGCCTTCCTTCGGGGTGGAGCTTCCCTTTGTCAAGACCATGGTGCTGGTCACCTTCGTCGTCGGCCTGCTGCCGGTGCTCGGCAACCTGATCTCGAATACCGTCATCGTCATTATTTCTCTGTCGCATTCTTTCCATGTGGCGGCGGCTTCGCTGGGCTTCCTGGTCCTCATCCACAAGCTCGAATATTTCGTGAATGCCCGTATCATTGGCGGGCAGATCAAGGCGCGCGCATGGGAATTGCTGATCGTCATGCTGGCGATGGAAGCGGCTTTCGGCGTGCAGGGCGTGATCGCGGCACCGATCTTTTACGCCTATTTGAAAAAAGAACTCTCGGACAGGAAGTTGATTTGATGGCAAGCGACAACGAATCCCTGGTGATCACCGCCAGTGGCGAAGACAAGATCGGACTGGTGGAAGGATTTACCCGCCGCATATCCGAAGCCGGCTGCAATATCGAGGAGTCGCGCATGGCCGCGCTCGGCGGGCGCTTTGCGATTCTGGTCAGGGTTTCCGGAAACTGGGACGCGCTGGCCAAGCTGGAAGCGCGCTTGCCGGCCGTCGGTGAGGAACTCGGCCTGGCGATCATCCAGCAGCGCACCCGCAGCAGCCGGCCGACCAAGCCCCTGATTCCCTACACCGTCGAGGTCGCCGCGCTCGACCAGCCCGGCATCGTCAACAGCCTCGCCAACTTCTTTGCCAAGCTGCATATCAACATCGAGACGCTCGACACCGAGACCTATCCCGCGCCGCACACCGGCGCGCCGATGTTCGCCGTGCGCATGACCCTGGGCATCCCCGCCGACGCCCACATCGCCACCCTGCGCGGCAACTTCCTCGACTATTGCGACGACCAGAACCTCGACGCCACTTTCGAACCGGCACGCGTCTAGATTCCGATCGGCCAAACAAAAGCCCCGCCCGGGTCGATGCCCTAGCCGCTACGTTAAGCTGTTGATAACGAGCCCTTAGGGCTGAAATTTGGAGACCCACGAGCTGCAAGGCTTGTGGGTCTTTCTCTGGGTGCGGGGTGCGCTGCGAAGATGGCCGAAAACTCGGCTGGCGGCCGGTCGCTACACGGTTAACCCGTAAATCACCGACCCTCCCCACCATGCCATCCACCCTTCGCACCTTCCGCCGCGCCCCGATCCTGGCCGTTCTGCTCGCCGCCTCGTTCGGCGCGCACGCCCAGGCTACAGCCTATAAGATGCGGATCCCTGTGGGGCCTATCGCTGCCGCCGCGCCGGCGCCGGACATCTCGATCCCCGGCTACAACCCGGTGTCGGGCACATTCCAGTCCGCGCAGGGCAGCTTCACCTGGAACGGCACTTCTTACGGTGTCACGACTGGAACGGCCTTCGGCATCACAGGGCCGGTTGTGCTGACGCCGGTGGTGACGACGGACGCAATCAAGACCGCGATTCGCGACAATCCCGGCAGCCTGGCTGGCACGCTGGCCGAGGGCTGGCTGCTGGCGTCTGGCGTCCAGCTGACCGCGGATGGGCTGGGGTTCGAGAGGCCTCCGAGCTATGGAGGAGTCGCCGCGGATTGCCACAATTCATGGTACGACACGCATGGCGGGCCTGCGGGCGGCGATGTAGCTGCGTGGGTAGCGTGGTGCCAGGCGTCGGGATTATGGGGCCCAAGCTCCTGTCACTCTGCGACCCTCTACACGGGTGGGGTTCCGTCGCTTTGGGACCTGATCCACATTTCGCTCTACTGCTATGCCGGCGCTTCGGCACAACCCTTGGCTGTCGGAGACTGGGGCTCACTGTCGGATCCACTACCCACAGTAGCGCCTGAGATGCCTTACGCACCTTACTTGCCTGCCGGCGTCGCCGTCCAGAACAACTTCACGATCCACCGACCTGGACACAGGTACCGTCCACAACTGCACCAACGGCGGCTGCGACTAGTCTGAAGACGATTTCTTCTCCAAAGAAAAAGGCCGCGAACCCAGCAGGGACGCGGCCTTCAATCAAAACATCAACAGTCTAACGTAACGGCTAGGGTCGATGCCCGGGCGGGGCTTTTAACTACCGTCAGAAGTTGATCAGGGCTGGATGTACTGGTAGCCCTGCGCCTGGAAGTCGGCGATCGAGGTCAGGCCGGCGGTGGTGTAGAGCATGCCGGGGATGATCTGGTCGGTGGCGGCCGCTTCACCATCGTCGTATTTCGGTAACGAGGTGATTGGGAATGATATAGGGTCCTGATCCATCCAAGTGCGGGTGGTGTTCTGGCAGAAGTAGAACTTTACGCCTCTGTTCATCAGGGCCTTGACCGCACCCTCGTATGCGTTCCGTCCCGTGACCTCGACGTTCGCGCCGTTGATTCCGGTGTTCTTCAGCGCCAGCCGGCCACCCCCGCTATGGATTACGGCGACAATCTTGTAGTCCCGGCCCGGTACCATGCCGTGGGTGATTTCGTAATCGTCGATGATGTTGGCGATGTTGCCGAGGCCATAGGCTCTTCCGCCGCTTTCATACTGGTTGAGTTGCACCACCATCTTGACCTGGTGGCGCTTCTTGATGCACTTGGTAATGTCCGAAGTGCCAGGGCCGAATTCGTCCTCCAGGGTCTTGCCACTTACGAGGCCGACCGGGCACTCGGTGTTGCCTTTTCCGTTGGCAAGTGCGGGCATCGAAACCAGCCCGACCAGCAGGGCCCCCAGGGTTAAATTCAATAGCTTCATCTTCTTCCTCCTTTGGTTTTGTAAATATCGTCTGTGAGTTCCCGTTGGGAACTGATTAATACTTGTCCCCAGGCAGGCAAAGATCAACGAAATGTTCGTACTATCGATCGCATCATTAGTTTTTTTAATGGACACGAGCTGGCTTGTTGAATCAGAGTGCAGAGACCCCGGTTCGGAATGCCAACTCAGCCAAGGCTTTCGTCAGAGCGGGAACTGCGCGGCTAAAATCGGCTCAGTCTGCCGTCAACCTTTTGCGAGAATCGCGCCATGCCCAGTTTGCTCATCATCGCCCACGGCAGCCGCCGTGCCGCCTCCAACGACGAAGTCCGCCAGCTCGCCGACCAGGTGCGGGCGCAGGGCGGCAATGCCTACGAGCATGTCGAGACCGCCTTTCTGGAACTGGCCGAGCCTAGCATCGGTGAAGGCTTGGCTGCGCTGGCTGATCGCGGTGCCAAGGACATCGTGGCGTTTCCCTACTTCCTGGCAGCCGGCACGCACGTGGCGCAGGATATTCCCGAGGCTATCGACGAGTTTTCCGCCAAGCATCCTGGTGTGCAGGTGCGGCTGACACCGCATCTCGGTGCATCCGAGACGCTCGCCAGTGCAATTTTGAGCGTAGCCAGATAAGTGTCGAGGCCGATCGACAGGACAGCCTGAGCGGTGCCTTCACAGAAGATGGTTTGAAACCGGCTTACTCGCCTTCGCCGGCGGTCAGCTCGATGTAATACATCGGTAAGACTTCCTCGCCCTGTCTTTTTTCCGGTTGGCTGCGAAGCAGTGCCGCTTCCACCCGCGCCGCCTGCAGCATCATGCGGTCGATGACCTCCGGGTAGAGCCGACAATAGCGATCGAGCATTTCGGCCTGCTGGCGGGCGTGGCTTTCCAGTTCGCTGCGGGTGGCGCTGTCGAGATGCTCCAGTTGCAGCATCCACGGTGCCTGCCAGGCATGGTAGTCACGCACCAGCCGGCAATGGGTCGCATCCATTTCAGCGGTTGAAATGAACAGCGGCGGAAAGGACTCGGCTTCGAGCACCCGGCCCTGCAGCGAGACCTCGCCGCGGATCAGGTGCAGCCCCAGCCCGGCGCCGTCATCCGATCGCCGGAACCACTGCACGCTGTTACCGGCGAGGGCGTTGACGTAGCGGGTCAGATAGACCCCGACCGGTTCGTCCAGGCCAGGCACGGCATCGCTGCGAAACTTCTCCTGCGCGGCGATCCCGGCACGCCAGTCGAGCGGCGGCCGGGTGTCGGTCTCGCTGTCGTTGCGCACGCTGTGCAGCAAGGCCAGCGGCTGGTCGTTGCGGTCGAGCAGCCAGAGCTCGAACTGGTCGCGGAAACGGAACGGCACGTCACGGTGGACCTGCAGCAGGTGTTCGTAGACCACCGCGCCCATTTCCTCCAGACGGAGGAAATCATCCGACGGATACAGCGGGCCGCGCTTCAGCCCCTTTTCGGCAGACCAGTGGCCGTAGCGGATGTCGGAGATTTGCGCGCGCTTGCCGGCGCGTCCCAGACCATCGAGCAGCGCGTCGTTGGCTACATAGATATCCCACTCGACGCCATCGGTGGTGACGGCTTCCGCTGATTTGTAGCGGATGGTGTGGACCACTCCGCGAAACGGGTTGAGGAGACGCTGGGCGTAGCATTCGATGCTCATGTCCAAACTCTAAAACAGCTTTCCTCCGACATAAAGACCCGGTACAAACATACTGCTAGAATTCCCCAGGTCAGCACATCCACAGAGGTTTCCCATGTTCGCTTTCACCGTAGAAGTCCCCCTGCCTATCGACCAGGCGATGGAAAAATTCACCCAGGCGCTGGCCGCCGAAAAAATGGGCGTCGTTTCCGAGATAAACGTTCAGGGCATCATGAAGGCCAAGCTCGACCACGACATGCCGCCCTACCGCATCGTAGGTGCCTGTGCTCCGGGCCTCGCGCGGCGCGTCATCGAATCCGACCGTGATGCCGGCTCCATGCTTCCCTGCGGCGTGGCCGTCATGGCGGTAGACGACAGCACCACGCGCTTCGCTTTCCAGGATCCCATCTTCATGGCTGGGCTGACCGACAATCCGGTAATGAAGGAAGTGGCCGGCGAAGCCAAGGCCATGCTCGAGCGCGTTCGCGACCGACTGGCACAGTGAAACGACCAGGCTGGCTGTTCAAAGTTTTCCACCGACAAAGAAAGGACATGCAGATGAAGCACACCACCCTCATTCTCGCCACACTGCCCGTGCTGCTGATGGCCGGCTGCGCCAGCGGCCCGACCGCCGAAGAGCAGGCGGCGATGGCCGCCGAGGCCCGCAAGACCGCCGGCTCGCTGATCCAGCAGCTCGGTGGCGAACTCAAGCAGGCGATCGGCGCGCAAGGCCCGGAAGGCGCCATCAGCGTGTGTAAGGAAAGGGCCCCAGCCATCGCCGCTTCGCTGTCGAAGTCCTCGGGTTTCGACGTCAAGCGGGTCAGCCCGATGAACCGCAATCCTGCCGGCGTCCCCGATGCCTGGGAGGTCGAAGCGCAGGCCGGACTGGAAAAGCGCCTGGCTGCCGGCGAAAATCCCGCGACCCTCGACACCTGGCAGGTGGTCGATGCCTCAGGTGGCAAGCAGTTCCGCTACGCCAAGGCCCTGCCGGTACAGCCGGTCTGCCTGACCTGCCACGGCGAAGCCATTCCTGACGGCGTCAAGGCACGCCTCGCCGCCGAGTACCCCAACGACAAGGCCACCGGCTACAAGGCTGGCATGGTGCGCGGCATCATTTCCATCACGCGCCCGCTCTAAGCGCCTGCTGCGCCCCCTTCTCCCCGGGGGCGCAATATCTGAAGGTCCCCGCCACGTGCGGTGGGCCTGCCATACATGAGGTTCAATTTCGCCCTGCTCCGCTGGCGGAATTGAACCTTCTTCTTTTCCGGCTACCCTGAAAGTTAGCGCCGTTTTCCTTGTGCCCGGGTGCCATGCCCGCGTGCAGTTCTCTTGCCCATGTTGATCGGGGATAGCCATGAACACATTGCCCAGACTTGCTGCTGCCTTTTTGCTCGCGCTGATGCTGGCGATGTCCAGTGTTGTCGCGTTTGCCCAGCAAATCACCCCCCTGCGGCTGAGCTACGTCGAGGGGGAAGTATCGTTCTGGCGCTTCGGCGCGGAAGAATGG